>JACCDH010800532.1_pt1 | contig 12544 bp, 9 predicted proteins | sample 7442481 | NCBI WGS metagenome assembly JACCDH01 (sample SAMN15323433, study PRJNA562643) | freshwater metagenome | isolation source: river surface water | place: USA:Blue River Watershed | collected 2017-08-15
CGGGGTCGCGTTCGCACGAGAAGCGCTCAGCGCAAGGCGTGGCGCGCCGCTCAGGGTGGCCCCCTGCGCAAGCGCCGCAACACAGCGATGGGCGCTTCTCGTGCGAACCCTCCGGGCAGTTCAGGAAGCAGGCCGTCTGCGGCGTTGCGGCTCCTTGCCGTAGCACCGCTACGACGCGTCGCCGCGCCTTGCATCCGACCTGCTTCCTGAACTGCGCGACCCCGGGATGAGTGCATAACACCCTCTAGTGCCCGCAGTATCTTGATAAACAAAGGGGCCATTTTTTCGGTCCTCGTCACATAACAAAAGCAAAGGGGAGAGGCCATGCGAACTTCTCGCAGCAGCGGAGCCGTGCCTCCGCGAGACGCACAGAACAACAATCTCAAGCGCATTTCCACCATGGCGGGCGCGTATGGCCTGCGCAATTACACGGTGCGCGACATTCGCGAGCTCAAGGGCAAGCGCACGTTGGTCGAGACGCTGGCTTTCACTCCCGAGGAGGCGGCGGCGGCCGAAGCGGCGGGCATTGATACCCTGAAGGTGCGTTTTGATCCCAAGTACCCCGAACTCGCTGCCGAGATACGTCAGGCGGCGCCCCACACCTTCATGTCGTTTTCGCTGCCGCTGATTGCCGTCACCAGCCCGCAAGAGGCGTTGCGCCTTGCGTTCTCCGCCATGGAAATCGGCGGGGACGCGATCATGTGCCAGTGGAGCCCGCGCTTCATTGAGGCGCTGGCCGAGGCCGGGGTGCCCGCGCAGGGCCATGTCGGCCTCGTGCCGCGCCGCAGTACCTGGACGGGCGGGTTGCGAGCCGTAGGCAAGACCGCCGATGAGGCCATCGAGCTCTATCGTCAGATAAAAATACTGGAGGCTGCCGGTGCGTGGGCGGTGGAGGTCGAGGTGATACCGCAGCAGATCCTTAAGGAGCTGTCCCGTCGTACCAGTCTGATCACTTCCTCAATCGGAGCCGGTAGCGGAGGAGACATCCAGTTCCTGTTTGGCGAAGATATTCTGGGCGATGGCCCGGGCCCGTTTCCCCGTCACTCCAGACAGTACCGGAATCTTTACGCGCTTCGCCAGCAGATGCAGGCAGAGCGCGTGGCAGGATTCAAGGAATACATTGCTGATGTCCAGTCCGGGGCTTTCCCCGGGCCAGAGCATGTGATCAATGTGGGCAATGAGATTGTCGATGACTTTCTGGAGCGGCTGGACAAAGAGATTCGGTAGAGAGCGTCTCGCTACGGGTACGCCTATCCCGGCACGACACGGCCCGCACTGGCCAGTGCGTGCAGATCATCCTCATCCAGCTGCGGGCCTTCCAGCGTGACGCGTTCTTCCTCAACCTGCGCGCGGCGATATTTGTCCATGATCCGGGTGAGCGCGGGCTTCTGGTGGCGGGTGTCGTAGCCATTGAAAAGATGGCCCAGCAGGCCCCGGTCGAGGTCACTGGTGCCGAGTGCCCAGTCCGCCAGAGGCAGCGTCAGGTTCATATTGATGTGCATCATGATCCCCATGTTGTGATGCGCGCTGTGATGCCGGCGGATCGTATTGATCAGCGGGCAGTGCCGCACGAAAGCGTTCTCGGGGACGTGGCAGCAGAAGTGAAAGGTCTCGTACACCAGGTAATGTCCGATCATGGTGATCGGCACCATGAAACCGGCATCCGGGCCGAGCAGCCATGCCACCAGCCCTCCCAGCAGCGCACTGGCCACGACAAGCACCATGAGCACACGCCACGGGAAAAACACGATACGGAATTCACGGATACTGTGAATGCTGGTGTCGTTATCCGTGAAATACTGATGATGCTGGCGCGTGTGCCGGTCATAGATTGCACGCAGCGCGAAGACATCCTTGAGCCGATGCATCACATGCATGTGCATCCCCCACTCGACAAAATTGCCGGCAATGGCGATAGGGATAATCAGCAGCCATTCCCAGGTGGGGCTGGTCAGCTGGCTGACGCACCAAACGATCGCGCTGACGCCCGCTGCATACATGACGCCCACATGCACCAGCCCGTGATACCAGGGGCTGATCTGCCCAAGATAGTGGGCGCGGAATCGGGATTGTCTCTCGGTGATCATCGCAGTCTCCCAAACGCGGTCTACCAAATCCGGCCTACCAAACGCGGCCTACCAAACGCGGCCTACCAAACGCGGTCTTGGTCTTGTTATTGGCCCGATAGTAGATTTCGAGCGGTGGGTGGTCAAGCACGGCTTCCCCGTGCACACCGCCCGCTATCGCTCAGTGTCGTGCAAGCTCAATCCTTGGGGCCGATATGACTCTGCACGAGCCCGATCGCAATCGCCGCCACGATCATCGACCCACCCAGCAGATTCAGATACGCCGAGGCGCCCCCGGCCGTGATCATCGCCGCGCCGGCGAATGAACTCAGGATCGCTCCGACGCGCCCGAAGGCCATCGCCGAGGCCGCGCCGGTCGTGCGTATCAGCGTGGGGTAAATATGCGCGCACAGCGCCGTCAGCGCGCACTGCAGCGCAGTGACAAACAGCCCGTGCAGGCCCAGGCCCCACAGGAAAATTTCCGGGTTCGCGGTCACGCCGACGAATTTCAGCCCGAGTGCCGTGACGGCCGACATCGCCGCCCAGAAGGTCATCGGGCCGCGCGAACCAAAGCGATTGATCGCCAGCGCGCACAGCACGGCGCCGATGACACCGCCGAAGTTGTAGGCGGTCAGGCCCATGCCCGCCAGCGCCGGAGAGAGACCTTCGGTGGTCAGCATGGTGGGCAGCCAGCTGAAGGCCGTGTAGATCGCCAGCTGCGTCATGAAAAAGCTCAGCCACAGCCAGCTCGTGTCGCGTGCGCGGCCATTGCGGAACAGTTCAGCGACGCTGCCCCGCTTGGCCGCATCGATCATGCCATCGGTGAATTCCCGCACATGGGTGACCTCATGCGCCATCCTTGCCATCAATGCCCGCAATTCTTCCCATCGCGATGACTGCCGCGCCAGATATTTGGGTGACTCGCGCAAGAACAAGATCAGTACCAGCGCATAGGCAATCGGCAGCGAACCACCGATGAAGAAAAATACCCGCCATCCCTGCACGGGCAGTATCTGACCTGCAGCAAGCCCCGCGAGCATGCCGCCCAGCGGATAGCAGACGATGGCGGTGATGACCGCCATCGTGCGATAGCGGAAGGGGATGAACTCCGCTGTGAGCGTTGTTGCCGCTGGCAGTGCCGCACCGATGCCTAGCCCGGCGAACAAGCGGATGACCGCAATCGCGGTGACATCGGGCGCAAAACCAATCAGCGTGGTCGCGGATCCGAACAGAATAATGCTGGCAATGAGTACGGGTTTGCGGCCGAATTTGTCAGCGATGACGCCGGCGCTCAGGCTGCCGATCGCCATGCCCATCAGGCCGCTGGCGACAGCCACGGAGAAGGCGGCGCGTGTCACCCCCCATTCTTTCATGATCATCGGGATCGCATAACCGATCATCTGGCCATCGAAGCCATCCACCACGATGGCCAGTGCAGCCAGCAGGTAGGTGAATTTCTGGACGGTGGTGATGCTCCCGTCGTCGATCGCTCTCGTCACATCGAAGTTTTCGTCAGTGCGCATTGCTGCAAGCGCTGCGGATTCAGCCATCGCTCCTCCTGTGGCCAGTGTCGCGACTGGCTCATTTCGTTGTTATTTCAGCTGTGCTGCGGCGGACGGCTCATGTTAATCCAGCTGACAATTCATGCCGCATGCTTGAGCGGCAGCTCTATCACGAACCTTGCGCCGGGCGGGGTGCCGGGCTCGATATACAGCCGACCGCGATGATGATCCTCGATAATATATCGCGAGATCCACAATCCGACCCCCATGCCGTTGGACTTGCTGCTGCGCGCCAGCTCGAACAGAGAATCCGCCAGATCAGGCTGAATGCCGGGGCCGTTGTCAGAAACGACAATCCGGACTGTCCCGGCGAGTTCGCGCACGTCGATGGTGATGCGCTTGCGGACATGGTCGATGTTGGCGAGCGAATCGATCGCATTGTTGATCAGGTTGATCAGCACCTGCTGGATTTCCTTGTCCACGATGTCTGCGTTGACAGCGGGCGCAGGGGCATAGTCGAGGACGATATGCGCGGCATCGAGACGACTTTGCACCAGCGCGATGGTCTGCGTGATCAATGCATGAATATTGCAGCGCTTGACCCTGACCGGATCCTGCCGGAACAGCGAGCGTAGATGGTCGAGCACGTCTTTTGAGCGGTTGATATTGTCCAGCGCTTCGGTCAGCAGTGTCATCTGATCGGGATGCTCATCGCCGGCTTTTGACAGCGTGCGCCTCAGCAGCGCGAGCTTGAGGAGTGCTGCGGTCAGGGGCTGACTCATTTCATGCGCGATCGAGGCCGACAGTGCGCCCGTCGACGCCACGCGGTTCGAAGCGATCAGCGAAGCCAGCAGGCGCTCTCGTTCCTGCAGCAACGCGGTGACTTCGTCTTTCTGCTGCACGGCGGTGAGTTCGCCTACCAGCGCCCGTCGATACAGATAACCGCCGATAAACAGATAAATCACCAGATGTACTGCCAGCGTCATCCAGATCACCACCATTGATGTCGTGCCATTGTCAGTGACGTAGGTGATCTTGCGGTCCGCATTCAGCACACTGCTGATGATGGACGCACCCGACAGAGCCATCTGAAGCAAGACGACGCCGGCGATCAGGTGCAGTGAGGGTTCGGGCTGCAGTTGGATTTTTTTGCGTAGCTCGCTCAGCTCCCAGGTGGACATCAGCAAACTGGCAGAGCCGAAGAGGATCATCCTGAGCTCGAAGCCAGTGCCTGACCGCCGGAGTATTTCCATGCCCGCTGCAATCGCGAGCGAGAAAGCGATCAGCGCATAAGGATTGCGCCCGGTGATGGGGGCTCTCCACGAACGGAACAAGAGCGCGAGGCATCCTGCAGAGAAAATGAACAGGCAATTAGCGAGGATGGAGCTGAGCGGGCCGAGCACGGGGATGGTGGCCCACGTAAAAAATGCCGAGGAGCGGCATCCCAGCGACAGCAGCCAGTAACGGCGCGTATCATGGTTGTTCGCGTGGATGCCCACCTTGAAGGTACTGATGAACAGACTGGCCAGAATCAGTCCGAAGATCAGGAAGAACAGCTGGTTGATTGCTTGCGTTTGTGCCATGCTGGGTTAGTGGTTTCGCACTGAGTTGAGAGATTCAGGCCCGCTGCACGACGATCCGCCGTATCAGCGCGAATCACTATCTCACAGGTTCACGTAATTTATTGCGTGAAAACCATTTTCTTATAGTGCGGTACGCAAAGACACCGCTGGGAAATCCCCTCATTTCCAGCGAATCAATCCGGTAGCGCGCCGATATCCTGCTGATTTTTGTTCATCGATTCTGTGCTTCGCGGTCGCTGTGTCGTCTCCTTGTCTGAAGAGTTCGTGTACCCGGTCACCCGGATCGCTGCGCACAGGTGACCAGATCATCGACCACTCAGGGAGAACTCCATGTCGATTCATCAACGGAACAACATCTCCGTGCACGGCAGCGGGCAGCGCGCCCTGCTGTTCATGCACGGCTTTGGCTGCGATCAGAATGTATGGCGTCACGTCGCGCCCGACTTCATCGACGACTATCGCATCGTGCTGTTCGACCATGTCGGTGCGGGGAAATCGGATCTCACCCAGTACGACAAGAACAAATATTCGACCTTGCAAGGCTATGCTGACGATCTGATCGAGATTATCCGAGAGCTGGCCTTGCGCGACACGGTGGTGGTCGGCCATTCGGTCAGCGCCATGATTGCGGTGTTGGCTGCAGTACGCGAACCCGCATTGTTCTCCCGACTGGTGCTGCTGACTCCGTCGCCGTGCTACCTGAACGACGGCGACTACGCGGGTGGCTTTGAGCGCAAGGACATCGACGATCTGCTGGCTTCGATGGAAAGTAATTTTTTCGGCTGGTCGAGCATGCTCACGCCGGTCATCATGGGCAATCCGGAGCGGCCAGCGCTGGCGGGCGAGCTGCATGAGAATTTCTGCCGCACCGATCCTGCCATTGCACGGGAATTCGCGCAGGTCACTTTCCTGTCCGACTCGCGACCTGTGCTGGGAGAGCTGGTTGTGCCATCGCTGATCGTCCAGTGCTCATCGGATGCGCTGGCACCGCTGGCAGTGGGAGATTATCTGCATGCCAGGCTGCGTGAAAGCTCGCTGGCCGTGCTGACCGCCACGGGGCACTGTCCTCACCTGTCAGCGCCTGCCGAGACAATAGCCGCCATGCGCGGGTGGCTCAAAGACTGATCGTGGGCGATCCGATGGACGTCCGGCAGCGACAGGCATGGATAGACGGCTTGCTCAGCGCGCAGCAGCTGATCGGCATCCTGATGCTCGACGCTCGTGGCCACATCGTTCAGGCCAATCCGACGGTGTGCGGTTGGCTGGGAATCTCAGAGTCGGAGGTCCTGCGGATCAATGTCCGTGATCTGATGGGCGTGGGCGCACGCCTGCTCTATGACACGCAGCTCGAACCCATGATGCGGCTCCACCGCGAGTGGCGCGAGGTGGCGCTTGACCTGCTGAACCCGTCAAGCCGGGAGTCCGTGCCCGTCCTTGCCAGTGCAGTTGCCTGCGATGAAGGCGGGGACGGCTTACACGGTGTGCTGATGGTGCTGTTTCGCGCCAGCGAACGCCGGCGCTACGAGCAGGAGTTGCTGCGCGCGCGGAAGTCAGCAGAAAATACGGCGCTTGCGCTATTCAATGAAAAAGAGCGGGCCAGAGTCACGCTGGACTCGGTGGGTGAAGGAGTGCTCGTGATTGATGCTGAGGGACGGCTGACCTACATGAACCCGGCCGCCGAGCGGCTCACGCAGATGAGCCGTTCAAGCGCGGAAGGCTTGCCTGTCGAATCCGTGCTGCCGCTGCTGCATGAGATCGACCCTCGCGATCCACACCGCGTGCATGCGCTGCGGGCGGCGTTGTCTCAGTCTGGACCGGCGGTTCGCTTGTCTGGCTTTCTTCCCATTCCTCCCTCCGAGCCGCGAGCCGTTGAGGGCACGGTAGCGGCGATTCCCTCGCGCGAAGGCCGGCCCGGCGGCGCGGTGGCTGTGCTGCGCGATGTGACCGATGCGATCAATCTTCGTCGGCGACTGACTTACCAGGCCACGCATGATTTGCTGACGGGCGTGCCGAACCGCGCCGAATTTGAGGCGGCGCTGGAGCAGGCACTCTGCGAGGTGCGCGCGGGCGGTGGCGCGAGCGTACTGCTGTTCCTGGACCTTGATGGCTTCAAGATCGTCAACGATACCTGCGGCCACATGGCGGGTGACGAATTGTTGCGGCAGATCGGGCAGCTGCTCGCCGCAAGAACGCGCAGCACGGACATGCTCGCGCGCATCGGTGGCGACGAGTTCGGCATCCTGCTCAGGCAGTGCTCGCTGGAAGATGGCGCGCGCGCTGCCGAGGGTCTGGTCGCGGCGGTGGGGAGTTTTCGGTTTGGATGGCAATCACAATTCTTCAAGCTGGGCGTGTCGATCGGTGTGGCAGCGCTGGACGATCATTGCGCGGATGCTGCGGAGGCACTGTCGGCCGCAGACTCTGCCTGCGGCTGGGCCAAGCACCGAGGGCGTAATCAGATGCAGGTCTTTCGCCGTGATGATCACCATCAGCGCCAGCTGCATGAGCAGAAGGGCTGGCTGGGCAAGCTGAACCGGGCATTGACGCAAGAGACGCTCGAGCTGCATGCGCAGCGCATCGTACGCCTTGACGGAGATGTCACCGCGGCCGAGCATTTCGAGATACTGCTGCGCTTGCGGGAGGACGATGGCAGCCTGGTCAGTCCGGGATTGTTCTTGCCCGTGGCGGAGCGCTACCGGATGATGGTCCGCATCGATGCATGGGTGATTGGCAAGCTGTTCGATCAGATCGCCCCCTCAGTGACCGAGCTGATCGATGCCCGCGAGTTTTCGGTCAACCTGTCCGGTGCCTCCATCAATGATCCGGCCTTCCTTCAGTTCCTGCTGGATGCGTTCGGCAGGTACGGGATACCGGGGTCCCTGATTTGTTTCGAGATCACGGAAACCGTCGCGATCGCCAATATCTCGCAGGCGATCGATTTCATCCACAAACTGTCCGCGATCGGCTGCCGTTTCGCGCTGGATGATTTTGGCAGCGGGCTCAGTTCATTCGACTATTTGCGCCAGCTGCCGGTCAGTATCGTCAAGATCGATGGTTCATTCGTCACTGGTGTCGCATCCGATCCTATTTGTCGCGCGATGATCGAAGCGATTTGCCGTGTGGGCAAAATCATGCATCTTCAGACCGTGGCAGAACGAGTCGAGAGCGAGGCGGATCTCAGCGTCTTGCGCGAGATCGGCATTGATTATGTGCAGGGCTATGCGGTGCACCGGCCCGAGCCGCTGTCGGCGCTGGAGCGTGTGGCTGGCTCCACCATGTCATAGAGGACGACAGGCGCGCGTATCAGAGCTTGGCGCCCGCATTGCTGGTAATCCCCTTGGGCACTGAAGTCACGAACCTCACCGTGGCGGGGTTCGTGGCTTTGCACACCATCGCGCTCGCTTCGCCGGCGGTGTAGGTTTTGCCGGGTCTGACGGCCTGACCGTGTAAGCTCAGATGCTCCGTGCCGCCGAGGAACTTGACGCCGCGCGCAGCAGGCGGAAGATCAATGCCGACTTTTCCGGGAGTGACCGGAGCCTCCTCCGTGCGTGACCAGGTCTGCAGCTCCACGTCCCAGGGCAGCATCTCGCCCCACTGCATGCCGACCCTGAGGAAGGCCTTTACCTGATCCGCGAAAGGCAGTGCGGGAATGCTCTCCAGTTCGATGACCTGCCCGGGCTTGCCCATCGGGATCGAGCCGAACTGATGGCGGCCGATGCTGGCAAAGCTCGCCATTTTTGGCAGCAGCGTCGGCAGCAGTGGCTGATCATGGGTCTCGGCGTAGTACATCGCTGCCAGTACCTTGTGCGTGACATTGAAGCAGGTCTCTGGCGGCATGGGCGCCGGCGGTTGGCCCGCCGCGCTTATCCACGTATAGGTCGGCGCGTATTGGCGGGCTTTCTGTGGACCGGCGATATCCTCGGTGGCTTTCACGATCGCCTCAGGATGAGGGCAGGGAAATACGTTTGCCGCAGGCGGCCCGGCCAGTCGCATGGATTCAACCACCGGCGCATGTCCGCCCGGGTAGTCCTTGGCCGTATCGAATCCCGGATACACAACGCCGGTCCAGGGCTGGCCTTTTGCTTTGGGCGGCATGCTTTCCTGATGACAGAAACCCATTTGGAGCGCGCCGTGCTCGTCTCTCCAGATACCCGCTACCGCAATGTGCGCAGTGGTCGAGTAACACTGCGGGAAACGAAAGGTAATCGCCATGCCTCGGTCGTTATCGCCCATCTCGCTCATCTTGCGGTTGATGGCGCCGGTGAGTTCGTTGTAGAACTTTGCGAATTCTCCGGGCTGCTCTTTCATGAGCGTGCGCATCGCCGCATCCTGCGTCAGCGCCCGCAGCATTTCGCCAGGTTCGGCAGCTCGCCAGTTGGAGGACTTGGGCAGCGCGGTTTTATAGACCGGGGGCAGCGAATGTACCAGCGCCTCCCAGGCCTGATGCTCGTCCGGTGTGAGCGGCTTCATTGAAAACCCTTCTTTGGCCGCATTGGCGGATCGAGTGGCGTCAGATTTGCTGCTGACGATAGCTCTGAGGCGGTCGACGGCCTCTTCCGCACGCGGCGACAGCCATCCGAGCTGATCTTCGTAAAAGCGGCATTCTTTCGATCCGAGCGCTTGTTGGGCGGCCTCGTAGGCCTTGGCGAATTCGGGAGAGAACGCGCCGTGAAGCTGATACGTCGCGACTGGCGTGGCGGCCGTTGTCGGCGCTGCCTTGATGTCATTGCCCGAGAAAGTGTGTGACAGGCTTTCTTTGACAAGCGGCGCGCTTGCCGCGCTCGATGCGGCCGGGTTGATGCCTGCAGCGGGCGTTTCGATGGTCGATGGAGGCTGAGCCTGAGGATTGACCTGCATGAACGTCTCCTCCTTACTGAATGTAGAGCGCTGACAGCCGGTCTCTGACAGAGCCGATCAGTTCGCTGATTCGTGCGGGAAGCAGGGTGCCGTCTGTGTCGGTGCCCAGACGGAAAAAGGTGCGGTAGACCACCGATCCCGTGACCGGATGGAGACCAAAGCAGCCGTGATCAGCGGTGCCCAGAGGAACGTTTTGTTCAAGAAGGTACCGGTAGAGTCCGGCGCTCTCGTGCGGTCCGAGATCGATCAGCAGATGCATGACATCGGGCTCATCTTCCCCGCCGGGAATCAGCCCGCAGACCATGCCATCGATCTCAATGTGCTTGTCGTCATCTTCACTCCACGGCGGCATGCCTGTGACGGCGCACCATTCCCGGATGACTCGGCCATAGTGTTGTCGATGCATTCGTTTCCTCCTGACAGCTGGCTTCTTTGTCCAACTGCAAGTTCAGTAACGAATTGGTAGAAAAGATTCAAATATCGGACGATTCGCTCGATAAACAAACTTTTTATCGATTCGATGACGAAAAATTTTCTGCAATAAAACAAAAGCGATGGCTTTAAGGCCATCGCTTTGTCAGATCCGGGGCTGAAAATTTTTGCCGGGCTACTTATTTGGCGTTGCGTCGTAGAAGCGTGACCACGACCAGAGCTGCCAGGAGCAGCACGGTGGCGACCTGCATCACCAGATCGCGCGCGGGGGAGGCGAGGATGCCACCGGCGCTGTCATCGTTGCCCGTGTCCTTGCTGTCTTGCCCGGCCGGCTTGTCTGGCTGGACGCTGCTCTTCAGCTCAAGGATGTTTTTTTCCAGCAGGCGGATACGCTCGCTGGCTTCTTCGGCGGCTTTTCTGGCAGCGATCGCTTCTTCTTCTGTCCGGCCGCCGGTATCCGAGGGTTTCAGCGCAGCCAGCGTCAGCCGGTCGCCCGCGCTGCCAGACGGTGTTGCGTTGCCAGCGGCGAGTTTTTTGCTGCTGGAGCGGTTCGCCGTTTCATCCCCAGAGTCGGAGGCTTTGGCTGGCAGCAGGCTCTTGAAGGTCTGCCATTGCGTCGCGATGGTCTTGCGCGCGGCTTTCTCATCAATCTGACTGACCAATTCTTCCGAGGGCAGCGCGAGCACCGCACCGGCCTTCAGATAATGCAGGTTCTGCTGAATGAAGGCCTCCGGGTTTTCCTGATAGAGCGCCGCGATGAATTGATCCAGCCCGGTATCGGGTACCGACAGCTGACGGGCGATCAGCGTGAGGTTTTCACCGCGCTGCACGGTGTGCTGTCTGACCGTCGCGGCATCGGCCAGCGCGAGATTCAGCGCGCCTTTGCCGGCGACCTCGACACTGTCGTCATCGCCGTTGCTGGCCGCAGCGACAGCGGATGCCGGTGTTTCGGCTACGGCCGATGTTGTCGCTGTGCCTGTCGATGTGTCTGTCGCGGTGTTGCTCACTCCGGAAACGGCCGCGTCGTCACCGGTCGACGGAGCGCTGGTGCCTGCCACAGCCTCTGAAGGCTTGACGGCTTCTTCCGGCAGTACCGCAAATTCGCCCAGCGTGGATTCGTTCTCGGTGCGCAGCTCCAGCAGCAACCCATAGATCGGTTGTTCCAGCGGCCGGTCGGTGCTCAGCTGGATCAGGCGGCGACGTCCCTGCTGGATGATGCTTAGCTTGAGGCTCTCCATGAGCGCCGAACGGGTTGCACCGGCTTTTTCAAATTCCATCTCCGAGGCCAGCGCGACCTCCAGTTCAGCGGCTTCCTCGGCAGACAGATCGAAGATCTCGATCTCGGCAGACAGCGGTTCGCCAATCGTTGACAAGACACTGATCGGGCCCAGCGTCGCCGCCTGAGCACTGACGAGCCCGAATGCGAGGACCAGCGCAGGCAGGCAGCTCGCGCCGAGGCGAGCGGGCAAGGCATGTTTTTTTGATGATGGCATGGCGGTTCCTTCAGCGGCTCAGCGTGGCGCACCGCAGGCGGACGCTGCCAGCGGCGGCTGGCAAGCGCAAATACAGCAAAAAGTGCAAACAAGGATTGCCATTCTAGACCGGCAATTTCTTGCCGGCATTAAAAATGTTGCTTATCAACAATTATTATTAAAGAAAAACCTATCGGCGGGCGCTGCTGGGGTGTAGCCCCGGCGGGGAGGAAGGTGGAGGGGAATCGGTGATTTTTGGCAGCAGGATTGCCCATTTGGCATGAGACGTTTCGCTCACCGGAGATGCGCAAAAGACAAAGCGCCACCCCCGTCAGGAGGCGGCGTTCATCGGAAGCGATAGGGACGGGTCGGCGGGATGCCGGATCACTTGATGCGGATGATCCGCCAGCCGTGATCCATCTTGCGGAAGGTGAACTTCCGCTCCAGCTTGCGGGAGCGGATCAGGTAGTAAGAGAGGCTGCGCAGACTTTGTGCCTTCTTGAAGTCCGAACAGAAGATGCTCTCGCCCACCTGAAGCAACTCCAGCGTGACCAGATCGTCCTGTAGCTTGATTTTGTTTAGTTCAACGCGCTCGATCAACATGGCGAGTGCCCCGGAAAAATGTAAGAGATGAA
>JACCDH011497391.1_pt1 | contig 12544 bp, 11 predicted proteins | sample 7442481 | NCBI WGS metagenome assembly JACCDH01 (sample SAMN15323433, study PRJNA562643) | freshwater metagenome | isolation source: river surface water | place: USA:Blue River Watershed | collected 2017-08-15
CAAGCAAACAGTTTTTTGAAAGGCCGATCAAAATATCCCTATTTAAAAACAACGTTTCAATAGTCTCAAAAAAAATCAATGCATCTTCTTTTTTTGAATTCGACTTTATTAATATACCATTTTTACCTGAAGAAACTAAATCTAATATTCCTCTTTCCTCAAAAGACAATATTGGAACTCCCATAGATAATGCTTCCATGACACTAACTGGTAGTCCTTCCTTTTTACTAGGAAAAAAAAACAAATCTGTCAAAGCCAAAAATTTGTGCACTTCCGAAGAAAATCCTACGTTAATAATTGAGTCGCAATTATTATATAATTCATTATTTACTAGCCCAGTATTATGAATTGGATCAATTCCCCCCACTAGAATAAGAGAAAATTTATTTGGATATTTTTTATTTAAAGCAGTAAAGACCTCCACTACCAAATCGAACCCTTTAAACTCCACAAATCTTCCAACAAAAGTGATAACAAACTTACCAACTATTCCTATTTTTAATTTACTTTTTAATTTATCGAGTTCAGAAATGGCGTGTGGATTAAATTTTACTAAATCACAGCCAACTCCAAATTCAGAAAGTCTATATGCCTTGAGTGGAAATATTCTTTTTACAAGATTAAAGTCTTTATTATTGATTAAAATAATTTTATCCAATTTCGTAAAACAAATTAATTCTATAATAGAAAAAATAATTTGCTTAGGCCCTTTCGTAGAATTCATTCCAAGACCATGAAAAGTACCAATATAGTTCGCTTTTCGATACTTAAACAGAATACATGGAAAAATTCCTGTAGTAAAATGAGCGTGAATAATTTCAGGTTTGATTTTAGATACTAATCTAAAAATTCGAAAAGAGGCAAGTAATTCTTTAAAAATAGAAAATGATCTAGGAATATCAACAAAATAAAAATGAATGTTTTGTTGATGTATATTGGATTTATCTTGAATTTGTAGAGTGTTATTTGAAGAACAAATAACGTGTAATTGGTAGAATTTAGATAACTCTACTGATAACTCTTTCAAGAAATTATGAAAACTTCCCAAGTCTGTTATTAACAAAACAATATTTCTTTTTATCATTTTTTTTGAATCAAATAAAAATACTCACATGCTAATCTTTCACTTGCTTTTGTACCAATTATTAATATATCTAAATATTTTATTGGGAAAAAGATCCAAGATATAAAAAATCGTATTACTAAATTAAATTTTGGAAATGGCGTGAGATTCGAGAAAAGATCTCTTAATATCCAGTTGATTGAAGAAAATGGACCAGAACTAACTCCTTTTAAAGAAATATGTCCATGATCTTTGATAAGTTCAGAAATACCAACTTGTGTAAAACGGAAATAATCGTGAGGGTCAGCATGAAATCCTTGCAAAAAAGGAACTTCTAAGTATAAGTACTTATTTGGTTTTAAAACACGAAAAGCCTCTTTAATTGCTAATTTTGGATCGGACAAATGTTCTAAAACAGCTTGCATTATAACGGCGTCAAATTCGTTATTATTAAATGGCAAGGAATGAGCGTCACCAATAACATCGACATTAATACCATCTTCCACATCTAAATTTACTACCCCCCCTTTGCAATAATGCCATAGTTTTGCACCTACTCCAACTTTATCTCCACTTCCAATATTAAGTATTATATTATTATCCCGAAAAAGATAGCTAGAAATATTTAAATATAATTTTTTGGAAATTGTATTTTGTATTGGAATAGGAGGTAAAATTAACTTTATAAATCTGCTAAATTTACCATTTAAGTACTTAGAACCATATCCACCTGCCATATATATAATTTATATTTGAAAATTCTTTTCTATGATTATTGAAAGCCTACTGTCACTGAGAATACGATTCCAATGCATGTTTTTTACGGAAGGAGTCTTAAAAATAAAATCTTCAACTTGTGCTTTCGAATTCATGTCCTCTAACCAAAAAAAAGAAGCGTTATTTTGTTTTTCAAAGTTTTTTATCCAAAAATATTTATTACTAATAATTTTTAAACCCAAAGCACAATATTCAATTGTCTTAGTACTCGTTTGAATATTAAATGGATATACATCAGGGGTGAAATTCAACCCATAGGTACATTCGGCATAATAATTTGGAAGGTCAATATTAGGAACAAAACCTAAAAAATGAACATTTTTTAGGTTTTGAAATTTATGTTCAAATCTTTTATCATATTTACCAATAAGTAACAAGGAAAATCCTAGTAAGGCTAATTTTTCACAAACTTTATCTAACCCTTTATGTTGATACCCACAATATACCACATCATATTTATGAGAATACTTTGGAAAAGTAAAAAAATTTGAAGGAACTCCCATATCTCTGAAGATAAATGGAACGTTATCTGAAAACTTAAATCCTTCTTTAACCTTTTCATTCAGAAAAACACGAAGTTGGGGCTTAGGAAAGATAAATGATTTGATTAGATTCTTAAAAAAACTAAAAGGAGGTACAGATAAACTTGGATAATCATGGATTACAAAAAGTTTTTTACTTTTTGGTAATTTACTAAAAAATGTATTGAATGAAGGGAAAATGATAATAACATTTGTTTCAGAATCAAAATCATCCATAACGCACTTAAATCCTTTCGAATGAAAAAAGTCGAGATATGCTTGACATTCTGGCAAATAGGCATTATTGTTTTTAAAAATTGATATATTAATTTTTTTACTCATTTAAAATATTGACTAAATTATTCATAACATTCAATAATGCGAAGTTATTAATAAGAATTTATATAAGAAGTAGATTTCTAATAATTAATTAAAGAATACACACTGAAGCAATTTAGCTAAATTAATTAAATCTGAAAAAAAATTAGAAAATAAATAACTAGTTCAAGACAATTAAAAAGATTAATAATTAAATTAAAAACGGATTAAATGTCTAACGGAAATTAAGAAAAATAATCGACTAATTTGTTAAACACTTTACCATTAAATTGAGGTTAAATGAAAATAATCAAAATTAAAAAATATATTTTCAATTTTAAAAAAAGAAAATTTCAAATATAAATTAGAATATTTTATTAACATTTGAATTCTTAAAAGTTAAAAAGGGAGAGAACAACAATCCAATAATAAATGATATTAAATGATTACCAAACAATGGAGTGGTAAAAAAAACAAAAAAAAGCCAGATTAGAACACTTTTATAAAGAAATTTAAATTTAGTTGAAATGTACCTAGAATTAAAAAAAAGATTAAACTTATGTTTATAGCTAAAATATAAAAAACAAGATAAAATAAAAAATAAAATAAGAAAAATAACGCCTGTAAATCCTTTATCGCTAGAATCGATTTTAGTGTATGCATCAACAACTTCATCAGAAAATAAAAAAATAAAAATGTTTCCAAAACTATCTAACTGATCGATTAATCTTATACCAAATGAAAACACAAAAGCATCGAATGTAAAATTAGTTTTGAAAACAATTGGAAAGACAAGATAATATATAAAATAACTTAAAAAATAGAACAAGATTGTCTTTCGATAATTATTCCCGAAAAAACTTTTATTGATTATTATAATAAAAAAAGAACAAAATGCAACAAGTTTAGAACCACATATCAAAAGAATAAAAGTATAGAACATGAACAGTAGGTAGTTCTTTTTATCACTATGAGATATCAAAGCAAAAAAATATCCAACTAACATAAATGGGCCTAAAAAGGCATTAGAATGAAAAATACCAGGTGGTCTAAATTGAACATTGCTAATGTAACGTTGATCTAGATCAAATAAAGAGTAACGATCGCCATATGTAAAAAAGACATTTGGAAAATTAAGAGTACTTCCATAACTAATTTCATATTTGTCCAAATATTCTATTACATAAATATTGAACAAATGAAGCTGGGGAATCCAACCTGTAATTTGAAAAAAAAGTACACACCCACATATAACAAAATAAAATAGGAATTGATTTCTTATGAAAGTAAAATACTTTTGAAAAAGAAAAAATCCCATCAGAATGAATAAAGAAGAATAAAATAAATCATAAGTAAAATCAAACTTAAAAAATAAACTTATGAGTTTTGAGAAAAGTAGAAGTGAATATAATAAAATTAAATACTTGAAGCGTAAGAAAAATAACAAAATAAAAAAACATAAGCCGATAAGTAATATGCCTAAAATTTGGGCAATAAAAACTAAATTTTCGTTATCTGTATTGCCGAATAGTGTATTTAGTATTATTAATGGAAAAAAAAACCTAAATATTGATTTTATAAATAAACTATTTGAATACTGCATAAAAATCACTTTCATTATATTCTGACACTATATCATCAATAGCTTTTTGAAAAACTCCAATGTCGAGAGACGATAAATAATCAATTTGACTTAAAAATTGGCATGGAGTATAAAATTCAGGCAGAATTTCCCTAATGCCATAGATTGGGTTAACAGATATATCTTCTTCTTCTTTGCCAATACGAACAGGTATTAAACCAAGCTTTATAGCATTGAATATAGCAGTAGAGTCTCTAAATAAAGCAAATTTACATGCAGAAGCCGCATTTTCAAAAGTTGAATCAGAGAAAAATAAATTTGCAATATGATTACTAGATAAATCATCTAATATGAATTCAGGACTAAAAGATGGATGAACTCTAAAATAAATTTTATAATCTGGTATTAATTGCGCTAATTCTTTAGCGAAAGAAAAAAGGTAAATAACTTCGTTTAAAAATCCTGAAGGTATAATCAATATTGATTTTTCTTTTTTTGTTCCTTTATCAAAATCAAACTTCCGAGGAGACCCTATTGTCATTATTTTGGTGTAATCTTTATTAAATGAATTATTCAGTACTCTAGTAGCAAAATTACCTTGTGTAAATATGATATCAGGATCAAAATTTGGTCCTAAACTCTGCTTGACTGAAATCTGATGTTCGAAAAGTGCTGAATGTAAGTAACCTATACAAATAATTTTTTCGTAAAATTTTTTGCTAAAAAAATATATTAATCTTTCATAAGCTTGGCCATCAAATGTTGTCATTATATATTTTGGTTTGCTCTTTCTTACAATACTACCTATATTGTAAGAAACACCTAAATTAGTCCAAGAAGACTCCATCCTTGAAATATTCTTATAGAATTTTTTTTTGTCAGAATCTTTTGAAAAGCAAGATTTGAATCTGTAAATTAACGATTGAAGGAAAATAGAAATAGCAAATATAAAAAATATTTTAGTCGGTATTTTTTTTGAAATATTTTCGAAAGAAACTTTACTATTTATTCTGTTAAGTTCATCTAAGGTCGTTATGTTTACATCATTCAAGTATAAGATTTTAATACAATGTTTTGTCTTTAGAAGCGAGTTGATAATTTGTGAAAAATAGAAATCCTCATAAGGTGAATTATTAGCACTAGGGACAAAATGTGAAACAATAAGAATATCAAAAATTTGAGGAGTAATTATTGTCGTTTCTTTAACTAATGATTTTTTAGTTAAAGAAAATTTTAAGGCTGAAATAGCTTTTTTAATTTTATAATTAAACCTTCTATTTATTGAAGAACTATTAAAATAAGTAGATAGAAAATCATGATGGCTCCTGTGGATATGAAGCAAAGAGTTTGATATCTCAATGTAACTAATCTTTTTTTTTAAAAGAATTTTATCAATATAATGTTTTGTTTTATAAAGTTGCTTTGTGTTCATATTTTATGCTTAAACTATTATAATCCTGAAAGGATTAATAAATTCCAATATTGAAATTAATAGAAAGTGTAATTTGATTTTTAGTAATGACAACTATTTGTCAAACCGAAATAATTTGGACTAACTATGGATAGTAACAGTTTTTTCAAATTGAGGTATTAGTATCTAAAAAACCATTGAATTAGAATACTAAAGATTAAAACTTTATAAACACATTTATGTATTTAAGTTAATATTTTTAATTTAATATCTAACAGATTAAATAATTACCTATTGAATTTAATGTGATTAAAATCCTTATTTATATACTCTCTCAGAGCTACTTTCCAATCTTTCATTATATTTAGTCCAAGCAAATCAAGCTTTAAATTAACCAACCTTTCATTAACAGGTCTGGGGGCATAATACTCTTTTTTGAAAAAATCTGTAGAAACCTCTTTTAATTCGATTTGCTTTTCTAAACCTAAACAATTTAAAATTTCATTTGCCACTTCCAATCTTGAAGTTTGTCCGCCACATACCATATTAAAGAGTCCGAATTGACCTTTTTCAATTAATAATTTAACATTATTAGCAAAATCATATGTATAAGTTGGCGTACCGTCTTTATCATTAACAATATTCAAAACTTTAGCCCCTTCAGTTATCTGTTTTATCAACTTATTGACAAATTTTTTATCCTTCTTCTCTCCTCCACCCATCATCCAGCCAGCCCTGCAAATTATATAGTCACAAGCATGTTCTATTACAAATCTTTCAGCAGCAAATTTAGATCTTGCATATATTCCTAATGGATTAGGAGTATCATAGTCATCAAACCAATTCTTATTTCCATCAAATATTCCTGCTGTAGAGATATATAAAATTGGTATCTTTAATTCATTAGCAATTTTAACAGCATACTCAACACTTATAGTATTAGTTGCGAAAGTATCAGCTACATTTTCCTCACAATACTCTAGGCTAGTGTATGCGCCGAGATGAAACAGATAGTCTGGCTTAAAATCCTGAACCATACTCCTATAATTTTCAAATTCTCTAAAATCAAGATATGAAATCCATTCAGAATTAACATCTTTATCAGTAATAAATAATTCATACTGATTCTTGAATACATTGTAAAATGCTTCTCCAAGCATACCACCGCCACCTGCAATAAAAATTTTTTTCATTCAGTTATATTTTAATTTATGAATAAATAATCGCTTAGTTAATCTAAGCAAAACGAACCAATCAAACAAAGAGGAATTAAACCACTTTGGCAATCTAATAAAAAATTCCTTTGGGCCTAACCCTTTAAAACAAACCTTAGTCCAGAAGTATAATAACCAAAAATCCAAGTCTTTACTATTTAAAAAAGATGACGAAAAATTACTATCCCTGATTTTCAAAAATAAACTTTCTATTCCACTAATCTCTGAATTAGTAAATAAACTACTATAAGTAATCATATTTAAAAGACTATTATCGCCTTTATCAATTTTAAATTGTAAATTTTCAATCAAATAATTCTCTCGTAAATTAAGCAATATTTTTTTTTGTTTATCAAAATTTAATGTACTCGTATTATTGCCATGAATACGCAATTTAAATCCAATTGAGGGCAAATTTGCCATCTTACCAAACTTCGAAATTTGGGTCCACATGTCATAATCTTCTACAGGCATTAATTCTTTATCGTAAAACAATTGATAATTTGTGAAGACACTTCGACGAAAACAAACTGAAGGATGATAAAATGGAGAATTGAAAATCATGTAGACACGGCATTCACTATCACTAATCGGTAAAAATGAAATGGCATTATTGATACCAAAGACCCTGCAATTAGAGCCACATATCAAGTAATCTGAGTGTTTTTCGAGAAAAGTAACCTGATCTAAAATTCGATTCTTTAAAGAAATATCATCATTATCTTGACGAACAATAAAGGCACCTTTAGACTTAGCAAGTAAAAAATTAAGCGACTTGATATATCCTAAATTTTCTGTATTCTGAAAAAAACGAATTCTTTTGTCAGTAAATTTCTTAATTACTTTAGCACTATCATCAGTGCTGCAATCATCAATAATCAAAAATTCAAAATCGTCAAAACTTTGCGATAAAATACTTCGAATAGCTTCCTCGACAAAATATTGACTATTATAAACTGGCATTATTACCGAAACCTTTGGATCTTTCATTAAAATATTGAATTTTTAAACTCTGTCAGATTCTTGCTTCCGCTAATCAAAGTCACACCTTGTAAATTACGATCGTCTGAAAAAACCATTCCAGATCCATCATAAAATATAGATTCGACATTTATCATAGAAGCAATAAATGCAGTTGAGGTAAATGGTATGCTAATGCATAAATGAGATAAGCGTATAATTTTTTCGGCAGATATGTCGCCATGACAAAGCAATATGTTATCATATGTCTTGTCTAAATATTCTATATAATGTATATAAGAATCATCGAAAATAGAATTATGATTGAGTGGTCGTTTTACTTTGAAGAGAATAATGAATTTATCGTCATTAAACACATCGACAATATCACCTAAAAATTTTTTTGCATTTTCAACTGTTCTATACCTAGGATCATGCAAAAGTAAGGCTGCATTTATATCACTTACTGGACTCACATCAAATACAGATATAACTATTCTTCCGGAAATTTTGTTTAATATAATTTCTGGAAGAATAGCATCCGTATTGGCGATAGGAGTATTAGACAAAAGTACTTTAGAATCATATAATACAATATTTTCAACAAATTCCTTAAAATCTTTAGTAAAAACAAGTATAGTTGGCCATGTAGAAATTTCCCAAGCGTAATCTGTAAAAGTATATTCGCCATTCTTCTTTTTTATACCCGACAATGAAGATGCATATGCCCAAAATATTACACTACACCCGCGACAGGCTACCGCATATGTCCACAATGGTCTATAGTCCAAACTGCTATATGAAAATAAATATTCCTTGGCAAGTAAATTAGCGTTAATATCTTGATAGAATTTGCACTTTAATATATCACTGATCATAAATAAATATTCCCAGCGACCGAAAGCAAATAAAAAAATCGAAATCAATATAATATAGATGAAGTAAAATAACAACCGTATTTTCTCTACCAAACTAATATTGGCGATAATGCTAAACTCTTGTACTATTTCCGTTTCATTGTATACATAATTACTTTTCTTTAAATTATGGGCGACCAAATATTTTCTTTTTGAGTAATTTAAAAACCAGTCGATTATTGTGTTTGAATTATCATTGTGATATATCGGCAAATTGGAATATAGTAAATCGCCAAAAACTACATAAGATTTTATTTTTTTCTTTTGATACTTATTGAATACAAAAAGAGAATACATCCATTTTGCACTTTTTAAAACCGACTTTATGCCATAAAGAAAAATATAAATATAAAAAAATATGCGCGTTGATAGCTTGTTAACAGAACAGAAACTTGAAAGTTCAGTAAGCCATTCATTAGGGACACAAAAAGTTAGAGGTTTTCCAAAATATCTAGAAATTAAAATTTTAGAATTAAACCTTTTAGTTAGTAATACATTACAAATTTTTTGACGTAGCGCTAAATTGAATTCTTTCTGAATTTTTAAACAAAATAGGGGTAAAAAATGATTTCGGTCAAATTTATTCAAATAAATTTTCCTTTTCAGATCATGTATTGATGACACTTCTCCTTTAGAAAGAAGAGACTTGTATGCAGTGATTATTTTATTTTTTGAGGTCATTATCTATTTATGCAATTGAAATTATTTCATAGTCAACCATAATGCATCATATGCCCATTTTGCTGGTATATCTTCTGGTTTTGTTTCATGAGATATTTTTGAAACAATCTCTTTTTTATTAGGTCCGAAAGCTAATATAACAATTCTCTCAGCAGACAAAATGAAGCTAGGGGTTATCGTTACCCTTTGTTGCCCATGTGGAGAAATAGTAGTAATTACCCTATTTTTAATCTTTGAATAGTCACTGCCAGGGAATAATGAAGCTATGTGACCATCGTCTCCTAGGCCTAAAATCAATAAGTTTGGAAGAATGGGTAATATGTCTTCGTATTTCTTTAGATTATCCTCTATACTTAGACTTGAATTATAAAATTTGTTGATTCTTAAAGGATAATCCTTAATTAAAGAATTGAGAATCATCCCATAATTACTTTCTGAATCTGTTTCAGGTACACACCTTTCATCCCCAATAAAAAAATCAATCTCACCCTTGTATTGGGATAGATAATTCGCCAATCTTTTATATACTTGTTCAGCAGTCCTTCCTCCAGTCAATATTACTGAGCAATAACCATCTCGTTCTAGGAAATAAAGGATATTTTGATGTATTAACTCAGCACATTTATCAAACCAATCAATTTTCTCAAAAGCTAACTTATTCATTTACTAATCTAGACAATTATACATAAATATGTGGTACATCAGCTCTGCTAACTGCTAGCCTTATTGCAGGCTTGTCTCCAACTGCAGTAATCTTATGCACCTTACCTTTCTCTATAAATACAATTTCGCCTTTTTTTATAACGAATTCTTCCCCTTCGATTTCCCATAGCCACTGCCCATCCAGAATATACCACCATTCATTCCAATTTGGATGATAATGTCTTCTATTGCCTTCACCAGGTAGCTGCGAAATAATGGTAGCACTGTTACTGTCGGAGTTTACAACACGATAACTCCATGAAACTGAATTATCCTGGCTTTGGATAATTTCATCAACGCTTGCTACTGGTTTATTTTCATTATTAAAATCATTGTTTTGCACACCATCTTTTGCCAAGATAGATGGAACGTCAGATTCACTTTGCTCATGTTTAATCTCCATAAAATTCAGTTTTAAATGTTTTTGTATTGTTTTTATATTGTAATGCTACTTCAGCCATGTGAAAATCCTTTTCTTCATCAATGTCAATCTCACTTAGTCCTTTAAGGGGAAAATAACCAATTTTACTATCGGAACCATGATAAGCAAAGCCATAATTTTCCATACTTCTTTTAAAACTTTCATATCTCCACCCCATCAGAACAGTAGCGTAAGATTGAATCGGGGTCATTAATTGTGATGATATGTGCGGTTCCAATAATTTGAAATTGATAGGATTACCGTCATATATGCATGCGATTTTATGATTAATAACTGAAATTAATGTATCGTATTCTTTTATAACCATCTCTTCAACAAAAGAGCACACTTCTTCAGAAGTCAATAAAGGCGAGGTTGGTAATATCTGAATAAGAATATCCCCTTCTGTATTTTTAATAAAGTCAAAAGCAAACTCGTCATTACCCGAAGTATTAGTAGCAAATTCCTCTGGCCTTTTATAATATTTTGCACCGTATTTTATAGCCACTTCTCCAATAATATCGGCTTCTGTGTTAACATACACGTCATCAAATATTCCGGATTTTAATGCGGTTTCGATTACATATGAAATCATAGGTTTCCCTGCTAAGAGTCTAAGATTTTTTTTTGGAACACGCTGACTCCCAAAGCGAGCAGGAATCATTGCAACTATTTTGCTCATACTATTTATTTTAAGTTTAACAAATTCAAAGTAAAGTAAACCCGCCATCGACAATCACACACTGTCCTGTCATATATGTATTTGTATCTGAGGCAAAAAATAATGCCATTTTTGCAATTTCTTCTGGATTTGCAAATCTACCCAATGGTATACCCTTTATTATTTCATTTTTTTTCTCTTCACTAAGCAAATTATCAACCATAGGAGTTAATGTAGTGCCTGGGCATATTGTGTTTATTAGTATATTATGAGTTGCAAGTTCTACGGCTATCGTTCTTGTCAAAGAGATTAAAGCAGCTTTACTTGCTGAATAAGATGCTTGTTCAGGTTTAGTAATTATGCCGGCTATTGAGCCTATGTTTACAATTCTACCCCCACCGTTTTTTTTCATGAAAGGAATAACACCTTGCATTAACTTGAAAGGCCCGGTAAGATTGACTTGTAAAGTACTATTCCAGTTTTCTATACTCAAAGATTCTACTGGAGCTCTTAGTTGTATACCAGCATTATTAATCAAAATTAAAGGAAATTGTATTTCAGGTAATACTTCAGCAAGAAACCTATCAATAGAATTACTATCTTTTAGATCAAGTTGGTGATAATTTGCAGGTTCTGGCAAAGGGTTTGTAGGATTTTCGCTCCTTCCAGTATATATCAAGCTGCATTCTTCCAAATAGAAAAGCTCTGATATAGACCTGCCAATTCCACTAGTACCGCCGACTACAATTACGGTCTTATTTTTAAAACTATATATCAATTTTTTATATTAAATAAACATAAATTAGAAAGAAAGAAATATTTTAACTTTCGAAATATTCATAAAGCCATTTTACAAAAATATCATCTGGATAAGTAAGATCTTTAAACATATTACCCCAGCCCTTGGTTAGGATGAACCCTATTTTACCATTTTCGTTTTTTTTATCTTTCATCATCAAATCAATCAAATTTTCTATGTCAATGCTTGATATTGAATACCCTACACAAATATCATTTAATATCTTCCGCGCCCTTATAAACAGTTCATGAGGAATATAGCCTTTTTTATATGAAATAAAATTAGCAATATCCATTCCAAATGCAACTGCTACCCCGTGAGGTATTGAATAATTAAAAATACTTTCAATTGCGTGACCGAAAGTGTGACCATAATTGAAAATAATTCTTTCTCGATTGTCAAATTCATCAATTTCGATATATCTCTTTTTTATAGAAAGACTTGCAAGAATCATTTTTTTAAAATTTGACCCTTTACAAATAGCAGTGGAATATTCTTTTTCAAAAAAGTCAACATC
>JACCDH010569168.1_pt1 | contig 12543 bp, 9 predicted proteins | sample 7442481 | NCBI WGS metagenome assembly JACCDH01 (sample SAMN15323433, study PRJNA562643) | freshwater metagenome | isolation source: river surface water | place: USA:Blue River Watershed | collected 2017-08-15
GCTATGTCGATCCGAGTGAATTGAGTCAAATTCGACAAAAGATTTTGACTTTGGCCGAGAAACATCAATTCGTTCCCGATGATTTCGCGACCATGAGCCTAATGGAGTCCGATGGCTTAAATCCACGGGCAACGAACGGAAGCTGCCACGGGATTATTCAATTTTGTGATGGCACCAATCGCGGTGCTGCGAGTGTGGGCTTCAAAGGGAATGCAAAAGATATTTTGCAGTTATCTGTATCCGAGCAGTTAGATCTGGTGAATAACTACTTTGATAAAACAAAACTCAAGGACCAAAGAAAGGGTCCTGCTTCACTCGATGATTTATATCTGACCATTTTGTCTCCGGCAGTAAGAGGAGAGAAGAGAGCGCATGCGCCTCTTCCTATCGCAGGTCGCCAAGCCAATGTTTTATATGAGGGACGTGATCCAAACAATGCGATTACGCGTCATTCCATACTCAATGGGCTCAGACAAAACGCACGACAGAGGCTAAGTACGACCGTCTCTGCGTTAACCACTGGATCGGAATAAAGAACTTGAAAGTGCTTAAACATCAAGGTGTTGAATTAGCCGGCGGCGAAGAATTGCCACCGTCATGAATACGCTTTTCGGCAATAAATTGCCACCGGAGGCGAAATTAAACCGGCATCACTTGCTATCACGGTTGACGGATTGCTTGGCATAAACCTTGCATATGTCGGCATGACAGCTGGAAACTTTAATGACTAGGCGAGATTTAAACCTCACAAAAAGCCAAGTTAGCACGGGAGGTAAAGATGAATTTACTTGAAAGAACGATGGGTGTGCATGAAAAAGCACTGCGCGTACGTAATGAGCGCATGGAGCTGCTCGCCCGAAATATTGCTAACGGTGACACACCGCATTTCAAAGCCAGAGAACTCGATTTTAAAGTCGTTATGAGTGAAGTGAAGTACGACCAACCTATTAATAGTACGCATAACAATCATTTTGATTTTGCAGATGAGAGTGTGAATACCGATGGACTACGTTATCGCGTGCCATTCAACGCATCTGTTGATGGCAACACCGTAGAGATGACAGTAGAGCAAGCGAAGTACGGTAAAGCAGCAGCTGATTATCAAGCTACTTTGTCGTTTCTTGAAAACAGAATTTCAGGCGTGCGTAAAGCCTTACGAGGGGAGTAAACCAACATGCCTATAGATAGTATTTTTGGAATCGGCGGTACTGCACTGAATGCGCAGTTAATTCGTATGAATACCACCGCATCGAATCTAGCCAATGCAGGTACCACTGCACCGAATGAACAAGAAGCGTTCAAAGGAAAGCGCGTCGTCTTCAAAGCCTTGATGGATGATGAAATGATTCATGCAGGCGCACCGTATGTCGGTGGTGTGAAGGTAGACAAAATCGTGGACGACAAACGTCCGATTCCTAAATTGTATGACCCAAATAATCCGCTGGCAGACAAAGAAGGTTTTGTTTATCAGTCGAATGTAAATGAAGTGACAGAAATGATTGATTTGATGGCTGCATCGCGTTCGTATCAAAACAATGTTGAAGTCGTTAACACTGCGCGTGAATTAATGATGCGCACCATAGACATTATTAAAGCTTAAGGAAAATTATCATGGCCATCACTTCAACAGTGGATACCACCAGTAGCACGGTGCCATCGAATATTAAGACTACTACGCAAGCAAAAAAAGAAGCAGAAGAAGCTGTCTTAAATGGTGATGGCGGTGCGATGGGGCAAACCGCTTTTCTTACTTTGTTTACTGCACAGTTGAAAAGCCAAAATCCATTAGATCCTATGGATAACACAGCATTCGTTTCGCAGTTAGCGCAATTCTCACAATTAGAAGCCACCACCAAGATGTCAGATTCTATGACTAGCTTGGTGAAGACCATGTCAACCGATCGCATGACATCTGCAGCTTCGTTATTAGGTAAAAAAGTTTCACTCGCAGATGGTCAAGCAATGGTAGCCAATAGCGAAGGAGTAGATGGCGTTGTCACATTACCGAATGATGTGGATTCCATTTCGCTCAAAGTATTTTCATCATCTGGTCAATTAGTGCGCACAGGCAGCATAGGCGCGCAGAAGAAAGGTGACTTCCCATTTACATGGGATGGTAATGATGATGCAGGTAATAAAGTCGCTGATGGCAAATATAGAATTGAAGCAACCACATTGAAATTTGGCAAAGAAAACAAAGTCGCTGTATCCACACTCGCTACTGTTAAAGGTGTGTCAACTGATACGGTTACCGGTGATTTAAAACTTGATGTAGGCAATAACACGACGATGAGTATGTCGGAGATCAAACGTATTGGTAATTAAGCGACGCCTCATTACTAAAGAATAGAACACAAGTCCACACGAAATTCAGGAGAAGCACACATGTCTTTTTACACATCACTCACTGGTTTGAATGCTGCCACCTCTCAGCTATCAGTTACCAGTAATAACATTGCCAACGTGGGCACCACTGGTTTTAAGCGCTCACGCGCTGACTTTGGTGACATCTTTGCGACTTCTCCTTTACAAAAAGCTTCTTCTGTTATTGGTCAGGGTGTGGCACTCAAGCAGGTAAGCCAAGAATTCAGTCAAGGTAACATTCAATTCTCAGCGAACTCACTTGATATCGCGATTACGGGTGACGGTTTCTTCCCATTGAAATCAGCGGATGGCTTGCAAGATATTTTTACTCGTAACGGTACCTTCATGTTGAACGACTCGTATAACGTCGTTAACTCAGCAGGACAAGCATTGATTGCAGCAGCGGTTGACTCCTCTGGTAAAGCAGACTTAGATAATCTTTCTAAATTACTGATTCCACGTAAGACTAGTGGTGATGCAGTAGCAACATCAGAAATTCAACTCGGTTTAAATTTTCCATCCGATGCACAAGTACCTACGCTGCCATTCGATAGAAATGATCCAACAACCTATAACAAAACCACTGCAGTGACTGTTTACGATGCAGGTGGTAATGGTTACTTAGCGACTGTTTATTATCGTAAAACACAAGTAGCAAGTCCTGATGATCCATCCAATAAATGGCAGACCTATGTCTACATTGGTGACACAAAATTACAAGAACTGTTAATTCAATCTACAGATAAAAGTGGTGATAAACAGTACGTCAACAAATACGGTGAGATCCGTTCAGAAGCAGATATTCCTCCACAAGATATCGCACGTGGTGTAACAAAATTATTTAACCTCGATGATTTAAAAAATCCACTAGCATCATCTGCTGCTAGCGTGAGTGGTGCTGCATTACCTCCATTGCTCACTAATGAATGGAAAAATGCTATTTCATTCCCAGCCAAGATTAACCAATTACTAGAAGATGGTACTGCTAGTGAAATTTCTTATCCTACCGGCGCAGGTGCTGGTACGTATACATTCGATGACGGTATTGCCCCCGCCTATAGCGCAGAAAATTTACAAGACTTAGTTGCAGCAATTAATGGTGACTTGGAATTTCCACATGATTACGTTGTATCTCTGAATTCCAGCGGCGATTCTCTAATCGTCAATGTTAAAGATGGCGGTACTTTGGCGCCTCCTCCAGTCGTGACTGCAGTGCCTGCTGAAGAAATTATATTTAGTAATGCAACGCAAGCGCCATCAGCAGAGACAACTGATGGAACCGATGCAATTAATGAAAAAGCGACAGTCACCTTTACTGCATTACAAGCAGGTGACACCGTCACGATCGATACCATGACGCTGACAGCTACAGCAGCAATGACAGCAGATCAAGTTGCTGCTGCATTTTTAGCTGGAACCGATCCAACTAACGGTAGTTTTAATGGCACTACGCTAACCGATTGGGAAGTTGATACCGCAACTGGTGCTGAAGCGATTTTTGTATCTGTCGCTACTGGTGATGTCACGGATTTAGCACCTTCTGCAGCCGCTTCCATGGCTACCCCGACTGTTACAACAGCATCAATAGCAGGAACATTTGAAACTGCAACGGTCACTTTCAAAGATCTAGTTGCAGGAGAAACTGTAACAATTGGCGGTTTGGAATTTACTGCATCTGGAGCAGTCACTGCTGCAGAGCTAGCAACTGCCTTTGAAGGTTTAACTGATGGCACTGACTTTACGACTGCAAATGGATCACAAATTCTGCCCGCAGGCACATTTACGGCAGGTACGTTAGCTGGCTGGGCTGGCGGTATAGCAGTGGGTGATGATTTGGAATTTACTGCTTCAGTGGTTGGTAATGCAACTGATATTGATGCAACCTCAACTGCAGTAGCAGGTACACCAACCGTTGTTACTGTAGCTGGTACCCCCGATATTAATGAAGTCAATACCGTCACCTTTAAAGCGATGGAAGACGGCGATACAGTGACTGTAGGTGGCTTAACTTTCACGGCAACTGGTGCGGTAACTGCGAATGAAGTAGCGACTGCATTTGCAGGACTCACTGCAGGTAGCACAGCAGCGCAAGCAACATCGGTAGCGCTCACAGCGAACCCCACATTAGCAGGAAGTTTTTCCTCAGGTACTTTGGTCGATTGGGCAACGGACACGGCTACTGCATCAGGTGCTACTTTGGCATTTACTGCAAATGCAAATGGCAATATTGCAAATATTATTGCAACGCGCACTTTGCCTGCACTGACATTAACGACTGCTGATAATGAACTTGGCACAACTGAAAGTGCAGTATTAACATTTAAAGATATGAAAGCAGGTGATGCAGTCACCGTTGCTGGCTTGACTTTTACTGCGAGTGAAGCGATAACAGGAACGGAAGTCGCTGCTTTGTTTGCAGAATTAACTGATGGTATGGATTTAACTGCAGTTGAAGACGCGCATCCCACCACCGCAGGTGTATTTAGTGGTGGTCCTTTTGTGGGTTGGTCTACAGGTACCGCAGATGGTACGACGATTACTTTAACATCGACCGATGCAGCTAACGTAGCTGACATTGATACGGAAGTGAGTTTCTTACGTCCGGATGTTGATTCAATTGTTGATTACTCAAAAGTTGAGGGAGCTAAATCCTATTCATTTAATGATGGCACAACGACATTTACTGCCACTACACTTAAAGCATTGGCTACGGAAATAACCAAAGCTAATGCAACCCATCCGACTTACACCGCATCGTATGACACAGTAACTGGTAATCTCAGTGTTACTAAGGTTGATGATACTGCGCCTGTTATTACAGTAACCGCGTCGTTTGCAGCAGCAGCAGGCATCACCTTTGATTTAAATGTCGATGGATCATCCCAAGACATCAAGATTGATTTGAGTTATTTGCAAAATCTCACGGCTGAGAAAAAATATACCGGTGTTGAACTGGCGCGTGAAATGACGAATGTCATCAATAAATCTTACGGTGATGAGCGTTATTTTGATTTTAGTTCTTTATCTTCTACAGCAAATCCTGAGACAGCGACTTTATTCAAGATATCCGCTGATAATGGTACTGAACGTATTATTTCGATTACGCAAAATCCCGATCCAACTATTGGTGATGTTGCAGATTTAAAGGCAGTCACCATTGCTGACTCAGTGGCAATACTGCAAAAGAAAATTCATGACGCATTTAATCAACCTGGCGATCCTGAAATCACAGTAGGTTATAACCCAGTCAAACGATCCTTTACATTCAAGTCATCGAATGATGCCGTGATTTCTTTACAAGCACCTGGCTTAATTAAGAATGATTTATTTGATTTGCCAACTGCAAAAGTAGCAGTAGATCCTCTGACAGGTACCTATGGTGCAACCGTTATTCCGAATGGCGGTACGGTTCTAGATCCATTAGATCATCGCTATGGTGTCAATGTCACCTTTGATGAAACCAACGGTACATTTAATATTTCTTCCAGCACGACTGGTGACACATCTAGTATCAAAATTTCTAATGCGAGCTCTTTAGCAAGCGAATTATTCGGTTTTCCTACAGGTGTGGATGGTATTGAAACAGATACTTCTTCTACGCCATTGCGCGGTATTGTTTCTGAGCCTGCGATATTAAACGGTAACACCATTGGTATTAATCTCGACAATAAATTCCGTGTCGATGGTTCAAATAATCAATTCGTTGTCACCGTTGATAACGTGACCGGCTTGATTGAAATGCCACCACGATCAGATTACAACATCGAAGAATTCCGCCAAGATTTAGAGCGCCGTATTAATTCACTCGCTGACGGATTTGGTCGTACTGTGAATGGTGTGAAGGTAGGCATCAGCACTCAACCTGGTACCAACAATAAATTCTTCACCTTCACCACAGGTACTACAGGTGATAACTCCTTCTTAAAAGTGTCCGCAAATAGTATTTGGGGTTTAGCGAATATTGATAGCGTGCGTGGTAGCACCAGCCGTTGGTTAGAACCTAAGCAAGCAATGAATGGCGATGGCTTCCCACTGTATGTAGACCGTGATGGTTTAGAAACCTCCGATCCAGGTGCATTCTCTGAAGATGAAACGCGCGAATTGTGGTCGCCGATCTTCTTAGACAAAGGTGAGTTGACCTTTGATACCGGCGGTAATTTGAAGTCGCCAGAGACAGCAACCCAATTCAAGAGCACCACCATTGGTAACTCTGGTGCGACCTTGCAGTTTTCAATCGACTACGGTTCATCCACCCAGTTCTCTTCACCTTTCTCGGTGTTGAAACAAAATCAAAATGGTCGTCCAGAAGGTGATTTGATTGGTGTCGACATTGCAGATGACGGACTAGTTTCAGCCAGTTATTCAAATGGCAATCAAAAATCACTGGCAAAAATCATTCTGGTGAACTTCGCTTCACCAACCGGTTTACGTCAAATTGGTGACTCCAGCTACTACTCCACCTCGAAATCAGGTGATGCGAAATTCGGCGAAGCCGGTGCCGCTGGCTTTGGCACGGTTCGTGCTGGTGCTAGGGAGAGAGCGAACGTCGATTTAACGACAGAGCTGGTGGAATTGATTACAGCACAACGTAATTTCCAGGCAAATGCGAAAGCGATTGAAACCAACAATACGCTAACCCAAGCCATTATTAACATCCGTAGCTAAGGATAGAAAGCGTAGTTAAGGAACCGACATGGATCGCTTGATATTTACCTCGCTGGCTTCGATTAATGAGCGTCGCCTCTTGCGCGAACAGCTCAATAACGAACTGGCAAATATCTCGACTGTCGGTTTTAAACGCAGTTTTGATAGTGCTATGACAGCTGTAAAAGCTGAGGGTGACGGTTTTGATTCACGTATTCAACCATTCATCCAACAAAAGGATGCCGTGTCCATGGCGCCCGGTACCTTAATGGCAACGGGTCGTTCTATGGATATCGCTATCAATGAAAAAGGTGTGCTGGGTGTGCTGGGTAAAGATGGCACCTTAGGTTTTACTCGACGCGGCGATTTGACAGTCAATAGTCAGGGCGTCATGGAAAACGGTGCAGGTAATGTGGTGTTGGGACAGGCAGGTAATCCGATCACGATTCCTTCTGGTTTTGACGTGACCATCACCAAAGAAGGTGACATTTATGCGCGTGACTTAAATCAGCCAGGTGTACAGCCTTCTGTTTTGATAGATAGATTGATGTTGCGTGATTCAAGTCAAATGACATTTGAGCGTCGTGAAGATGCCTTAATGCGTCCACAACCAGAATTTAGACAGCCGAATGGTGATTTTGTGAACGGTCCTTTGCCAGTGACCGTGACACCACAAGCATTAGAGAGCAGTAACGTGAATCCCGTCGTTGCTGTCGTGAGATTAATTGATTACACCCGCTCCTTTGAATCGCAAATTCGATTCATCAAAGAAGCGAAGTCGCTAGATGAATCTGGCATGAGTATGTTGAAGCCACGTTAATCGCGTGCATGAAAAGAATTAAAGGAGAGTAAGCCATGGATGCAGCAATGTGGGTAGCTAAGACAGGTCTTGATGCGCAACAAACGCGTCTGACTGTCATCTCGAATAACCTTGCAAACGTTAGCACAACAGGCTTCAAGCGCGATCGCGCTGTATTTGAAGATCTCTTGTATCAAAACGTGCGTCAAGCCGGTGGTCAGACTGGCGCTGCGACACAAATGCCAACTGGTTTAATGCTTGGTACGGGTACACGTATTCTGGCAACGGAAAAAAATCATTCTCAAGGCAACATGATCAACACCCAAAACGCGCTGGATATGGCGATTGCAGGTGAGGGTATGTTCCAAATCACACAGGCTGACGGCACGATTGCTTATACCCGTGATGGTTCATTCAAATTATCTAATACAGGACAGTTAGTCACAGGTAATGGTCAACCTTTACAGCCTGCGATTGTTGTTCCTGCCAATGCATCTTCCATCACGATTGGTGAAGATGGTCTGGTAACAGCGGAGTTGTATGCAGGTGGTGGTGCACAGCAGATCGGTCAAATTCAGATCGCGCGTTTTGTGAATGCAGCTGGTCTACAACCATTAGGGAATAACTTATTTAAAGAAACGATTGCCAGTGGTGCGCCTGCTTTACTCAATCCGGGCACACAGGCAGCCGGCAAAATTAAGCAAGGTATGTTGGAAGCTTCTAACGTGAACGTCGTGGAAGAAATGGTCAACATGATTGAAACCCAACGTGCTTATGAAATTAATTCAAAAGCGATTTCTGCTGCCGACGGCATGCTGCGCTTCTTGAATAACAACATGTAATCCAAGTCAGTCACTGGAGATAACTAGATGAAAAAATTAATTGCGCCTATGGCGCTGGCTGGATGTGCATTGCTGACAGCATGCTCCGCCCCTATGCCTGTCGCACATACGCCGGCATTTGCTCCGGTAGTTCCTGTGGCTCGTGATAAGAGCAAATTACCAACCGGTGCTATTTTTGCCAGCACTAACACTGATATGTGGCAGGCACGTCGTCGTGATTATCAAGTTGGCGACATTATTACCGTCTTACTTGATGAATCGACACAAGCTGCCAGAACTTTAAATAATGAAACAAGCCGTGAATCTAGTAATGATGCAGTACCAGCTGGATTAAATGCAGCGATCTCTGGCTTAGGCGGCATCGGTAACATTACAAACGGTATTAACACCGCTGGTGCAACTATTACTAATAAAGGTAAGGGCGTAGCAGATCAACGTGCTTCTCTTTCCGGTTCTATTGCTGTCACAGTGACCGAAGTGCAAGAGAACGGAAACTTAGTACTGCGTGGTGAAAAACAATTGTCTTTGTCTGAAGGTGGCGAAGTGATTCAAGTGTCGGGAATCATTCGAGCAGAAGATGTCAGCGCGAATAGCACTGTGTTGTCACGCCGTTTAGCTAATGCACAAATTAGCTATCGTGGAGTAGGCGATTTAGCGAATGCTACCCGTGTCGGTTGGGGTACCAGTGCGTTACTAAAATTCTGGCCTTTCTAAGGATGACTATCATGCGTTTATCCTCCTTACAACGACAACTACTGACGCTAGTCTGTGTATTGTCTTTTGCATCAGACGCGATGGCAGATCGTATTAAAGATCTTGCATCTTTAGCTGCTGTTCGTACCAATCAATTGGTGGGTTACGGTATCGTGGTTGGTTTGCAAGGAACGGGTGATGGTACCGATGTATTTACCGTTCAAACAATACGCGCCATGTTTAATAAAATGGGCGTGGGTATGGATGGTAATTTATCCGACTTCGAACGAGCAGCAGCAGCTGCAGGACGAATTGATGTAAAAAATGTCGCCGCAGTGATGGTGACTGCAGAATTACCTGGCATGGCTAAACCTGGTCAGCGTATCGATGTCAACGTAGGCACCTTAGGTAAAGCGAGTAGCTTACGTGGTGGTACCTTGATTATGACGAGCTTGCGTGGCGTAGACGGCGAAGTGTATGCCTTAGCGCAGGGCGTAGTCACCACAACGGGTATCGATGCCAGTGCTGCAGGTTCTAAAGTTGCGGTTGGTGTTCCTACCTCTGCTCGTATACCTAATGGTGCAACAGTAGAACGTATTGTTGAAACACCATTTGAAAAAACAGAATTCGTCATGATGAATGTACGTGAACAAGACTTCACGACGACGAATGCGATTGTTGCTGCTGTTAACAAAACTTTTGGCGCAGATACAGCTAAAGCGCTGGATGCTGTTTCAATTTCATTGCGTGCTCCTACCGACGTATCACAGCGCGTGACTTTCATGAGCATGGTAGAAAATCTAGAAGTCATTCCAGGTGAAGCACCTGCACGCGTGGTGGTGAATTCTCGAACAGGTACCGTCGTTATCAGTCGTAATGTGAAAGTCACAGCGGCTGCTGTGTCACACGGTACGATTTCAGTCTCAATTGCGGCAACCAATGAAGTGAGTCAGCCGAATGCATTTGCACAAGGTCAAACTACACCGGTTCAAAATGCCAACATCACAGTGGCAGAACCAAATAAACCTATGATTTTATTCCAGCCTGGTGTGGACTTGCGTCAGATCGTTGATGCAGTTAATCAGGTAGGTGCTTCTCCTTCCGCCATGATTGCTATTCTTGAAGCTTTAAAAAGCTCAGGTAGCTTGCGCGCAGATTTAGTGGTGATTTAAATGACTGAAATCTCGAACAATCCTCAGTCGTACATGGACTTTGCTGGTCTGGGTAACCTGCGTGGTCAGGCATCGCAGAAAAATGGCAAAGCTACCAAAGAGACTGCGACACAGTTCGAGGCCATGATGATTCAGATGATGCTCAAGTCCATGCGTGAATCGATTGAGAAAGATGATCTCATGGGTAATTCAGAAGCGACTAAAACATTTGAAGAAATGTATGACAAAGAATTGTCAGTTGCGATGGCGAAAAAAGGCTCGATGGGTGTGGCTGATATGTTGGTCAAACATATCAATCAAGCTGAACTCGCTGCAGAGCAGGCAAGAGAACGCAATAATAATCCACAGCCACAACAAGCATTGCAGTTGCATCCACCACAACAATCATTGCCTGTGAATCAGTCACAGCCGTCGATTCCTTTGATTCGTCCGGAAAAATTTTCGGTCAAGCCTGAAGGCGTGAGCAAAGTTGGAGAGCTCAATAAATGAGCGATATCTTCAACATTAGCAGTGCTGCGGTTTCTGCGTATCAGCGCACCTTAAGCACAGTCAGTAATAACATTGCTAATGTGGGCACGGAAGGTTACGTTCGTCAAGAAAGTAAGCTTGAAGAAAATCCTTCTGCATTAAAAGGGAATGTGTATTTAGGCACAGGTACCAATTTCGCAGGTGTGCGACGTGCTTATGATGAATTTTTAGAACAAAATCTACGTAACAGTAATAGTGATGTTGCGACCCAAGAGCCATTGGTCACTTATACCAATCGTGTGGTTGATGTATTAGGTAGCGATACCGTAGGACTACCACCTGCGATGGATAAATTTTTTGCATCCGCGCGTGCTTTATCAACCGATCCTTCGTCGACAATTTTACGCGGACAGTTCTTGCGTGATACCGAAGGTTTAGCAGATAGATTCCATCAACTTTCTGATCAGCTCGGTGCAATCGATATAGAGACACGTGAATCCATTAATGGCAAGATCGATAAAATTAATAACCTCTCGAGTCAACTGGCTGTAGTCAATCGTCAGTTGGCAGGTAAAAGTCTTCCAGATTTACAACCGCCTGAATTGCTTGATCAACGTGATCGTTTGCTCAATGACTTATCTAAGTTGGTAAAAATTTCTGTATCTACCACTGCGAATGGCTCAGTGAATGTAGGCATAGGCTCTGTTGCTGGTTCAGGCTTAATTTTGAATGGACAGAACACATTACAAATCGGCGCACAATTTGATGTGTCAGATATGGGGCGCTTTACGATTGTGGGTGATCCTTTCGGTAATGCTGAGCCTATCATCGGTGTAGGTAATGGTGAATTAGGTGGCTTAGTAAATTTTCGTGAACAGGTACTACAACCGTCAGTTGAGCATTTAGATTTTTTAGCTAAGACCTTAGCTAATGAAGTCAATGCCGTGCAACGTGGTGGTATCGATACGCATGGTGAACTAGGTAAAGATTTATTTGTTATTTCAACCGTTGCTCGTACAGATGCGGCTAGCGGAGCAGTGACGCAAATTGAGCGTGCTGCGGAAGGTTTGAAAGTCGCTATTACTGATACCTCACGTATTGCAGCGGGTGCACGCTTTCGTGTGATCGAAAATGAAAAGAATTTATCAGGTGTCGATGCAGTATTAAGTTATGCGCCATCTTATGCCAACACCACAAAGGTTAAGCCCTTATCAGAGGTCATTAAAAATAATCCTGATCCTAGTGCAGGTATAGCTGCTCCAGAAAATTTATTATTAGGTCAGATTACGCAGGGCAGTGATAACTGGTCATTGTTTTTAGATGATGCTACTGATCAACAGCAAATTCAAGTCTTTACTCGCGATGGTCGTCATTTAATTGGATCGCCCCTGAAAGATGACCCAGAAGATCCTGACTACAATGTATTGAAATCCATCGTAAAAACAGAAAATGGTTTTGTGCCGGGTACAACTTACTCTAAAGATTATCTGAATCTGTCAGATCAATCTGGCTATAAACAATTAAATGTGTTTTATGGATTAAAAGCTGAACCTTCTACGCA
>JACCDH011165382.1_pt1 | contig 12543 bp, 13 predicted proteins | sample 7442481 | NCBI WGS metagenome assembly JACCDH01 (sample SAMN15323433, study PRJNA562643) | freshwater metagenome | isolation source: river surface water | place: USA:Blue River Watershed | collected 2017-08-15
ATCAAATTTGTGTGCACAAAGTTAGCCTATGGTGGGGTTAACCTTGTAGGGCAGAAAGCGAAAGTACGGTCTATCGGAGAGTTGAAAATCCTTGTGTCGGTGGTTCGATTCCGCCCCGGGCCACCAAGAAATACCAAAACCACCTTCGGGTGGTTTTTTCATTTTCTTTGTTCCACAAAATCCTACTGCCTTATGTAGAATGGATTTATGACCAATCTTAATCAGTTACCTGTTGATTTACCTATTCCAGAAGATGATGGCTCAACAAATCATCTACAGGGAATGAAACTACCTAATGTTTCTTTAATTACGACTAATGGCAAAACTATTAATCTTGGCGGCATCAAGGGTAAATTGGTTATTTATTGTTATCCGATGACAGGGCGGCCTAATGTTGCTTTGCCAGATGGTTGGGATCAAATTCCTGGGGCAAGAGGTTGTACGCCGCAAAGCTGTTCATTTAGAGATCACTATCAAGAGATTCAAGCATTGGGCGCAGAGGTTGTGGGCTTGAGCGTTCAAACAACTGAGTATCAAAAAGAGATGGCCGATAGACTTCATCTTCCATTTCCGGTGGTTAGTGATGCGAACTATCAATTTCAAAAGGCATTGAATATGCCAACCTTTGTAGTGGCTGGAATGAAATTATTAAAGCGCGTTACCTTAATTGCCAATAATGGAGTAATTGAGGCAGTTCACTATCCCATTTTCCCAAGTGATAGTGATCCGGCATGGGTCATTGATTATCTGAAGAGTCATCAAAGCTAGATATCATTGAACCTGATCAGCTCGGTCCCGGGACACCAAGAGATACCAAAACCACCTTTGGGTGGTTTTTTCTTTGGACTCGTCCCAGTGGTAATTTTTCTATAACACTCCCCGAGCAGACTCCTGTTTTCTGTAAGGAATTTCAATAAAGTAAGTATTTGCCCTATCAAAATGAGGGCGAATTGTCTTTTAGATTAAAAATTAATATGTTAAGTTGTGTTTAAGCACCATCAAATGAATACCCCTTTTCTAAACGGAAGACAAAATGAACTTCAAAACATTATCTATAGCATGCAGTTTGATGTTGATGGCTGGATCGGCTGTTGCAGACAGCAAAGTGAAGTGGGGCTACGAGGGAAATATTGGCCCAGCAAAATGGGGTGATCTAAGCCCAGAATTTGCGATGTGCAAAACTGGAAAAGTACAAGCGCCAATTGATATTTCTTCTAAAGGCCTGGCAAAAGCAAGTGCTCCAGTAAAAACTTTCTATCATGATTCAAAAGCTACAGTAGTAAATAATGGCCACACCATTCAGGTGGATCTTCCAGATGGCGGTTATGCAACGCTGTCAGATGATGATTTCAATATCTTGCAATTTCATATGCATGCTCCCGGTGAGGAGACTGTTGATGGTAAGCGTTACCCATTCAATGCCCACTTAGTCCACATTAATCCAGGCGATAACGAGGGTGATACTGAGAGAGGCAAATTAGCTGTCATTGGCATTTTCTTCCAAGAGGGCAAAGAGAATGCCGCACTAAAGCCTATTTTTGAGGTGATGCCAACTAAGGTTGGCAAGGTGGTCATGAAGCAAAAGTTTGACGTATCCAAGCTACTTCCTAAATCGTTGGCTTATTACAGTTATTCAGGTTCCTTAACTACCCCAGGCTGTAATGAAGGAGTTACTTTTTATATTCTCAAAACGCCTGTAGAAATGTCAGCCGATCAATTAGCGCAGTTCAAGAAAATCTTCCCAATGAATGCGCGCCCAGTAATGCCCTTGAATGGACGTAAGGTTACAGAGGGAAGCTAATTCACAGAGTAATAACCTAGGCCCTGGTCGATTTCGCCCTGGGCCACCAGGAAATGCCAAAACCACCTTCGGGTGGTTTTTTTCATTATGCTTAGGTAAAGATTATTTAGGATAAAAGCATGAACCGTCGCCGCGCCTTAATTTGCCTATGTAGCATTGGGGCTTTTGGAATCAGTCGAGCTGCCCCACCAACAAGCAGGATCTTTAATGCAATTCCGCTAAAGCAGCATGAATTGGGGATGCGCGCTGCAATAGCTATGGCGGCACAAAATCCCGTGTATCCCTTTGGTGCGGTGATTACGAATGCGAGCAATGGAGCCTTGCTGGCCAAAGGTGTTAATACAACCTACGAAAATCCAACTTTCCACGGTGAAATAGCGTGCATGAATGACTACGTCAGGCAGCACGGCAATAAAAATTGGGCGGATCTTATTTTGTACACAACTGGAGAGCCATGCCCCATGTGTATGAGTGCCTTAATTTGGGCTGGAATTCAGGGCGTTGTCTTTGGAAGTTCCATCGGCACCATTAAAAAATCAGGCATTGATGCTTTTATTTTTAGCGCAAAAGATATCAATAAGGGTGGTGGCTTTAGTAAGACCCAGATATTGGGGGGCATTCTTGAATCAGAGTGTGATGCGCTATTTATCAATCGAAGGCGATCCTGACTAAATCTCGCTTAAAAAAATCGCTTCACTTCTTGGCAAAACTTTAGAATCAACTATTGATGTAATAACAGGGTGAGCAGAGTTGAATATTCTTCGTATTTCTAAAATTATCATTTGCGTATCGCTTGCTACCCTCGCACTTCTAGTGGGATTTAATAATTTAGCTGATTACGAGGCTAATTATGCTTTTGTTCAGCATACGCTTTCAATGGATACTGTTTTTCCGGGGAATACCTTGAAGTCCCGGGCTATTTTGGACCCCTTTCTTTGGGGTCTTGCCTACGGAATAATCATATTTGTAGAATTTTTAACGGGGATATTGTTGTTGGTTGGTGCTATGAGCATGCTGAGAAATATTAATTCTACTTTGGCATTTTCTAGAGCTAAGAGCTGGATTTATCTCGGGTGTTTGCTTGGACTGTTGCTGTGGTTTTTTGGATTTATTGTTGTCGGTGGCGAATGGTTTTGTATGTGGCAATCTGAGAAATGGAATGGTATTGAGGCAGCCTTTCGATTTGTTGTTCTTATTATGCTGACATTACTGTTTACCGCAATGCCCGAATCTGACGGTAATAAGCAATAGAGTAAAAATCCATATATTCGTGGTTCGATTGCGCCTCAGGCCATCAAGCAATATAAAACTACCTTCGGGTGGTTTTTATTGATGGGGCGTAGAATAGGGTAATGAAAAGGATATGTATTGCTCTTTGCCTTAGTTTGTTTGCCAGCTTGATTCATGCTGCGGTGATGCCTGTTGATTTATCTGCTCATCAGCCTCAACACCAAGTTACCGTTGCTGATAATTTTGCGCACCACTGTGATGAGGCGCTTAATAATGCTCAAGATACCAATACTAAGCAGCCCTGTCATAGCGACAGTTATCAGTGCTGTTTGGGTTTGGTAGTCATTCCAATAGTTGGCATTGAGCTTTTGCTTGCCTCAACCCAAGTCCCACCTTCAACGGGCTCATCATTGACTCTTCAGCCAATGATTAACTTTATCTATAAGCCTCCAAAATCCAGGTTAGTTTTGTAATACAACTTAGCTTGATTTGTGACATCTAGTCACGCATATATTTTGGAGAAGCATCATGAATATGACCCATTACATGGAGTTGTTGGCTGTTAATCAGCCTTGGAATTTAATTATCTTTATGGCCATACCGATTGTGTTGGCTGAGACTTTGGCAATTACTGAGCTGTATATCCTCTTTACCCGTAAGTTAGACGGCGCCATTTACTATCTCAATCGTTTTGCCGGAATTGCTGTTGGCATCTACTTTATAGGCATTATTTATTACATTGTTGCTAATGCCATCATTCCCATTACAAAGGCGGATGAATGGAGAACGGTGATTGATGTCATTGCTGTCAGTACTTATGTCATTGCAGGATTGCCATTGATTTGGATTGCCCTACAAGAGCTAGGTTTAGTGAATCGAGCATTAGATCAAATGGGCAAACTAAAGATTCATGCCATATGCGTTGCTATATTTTTAGTCTTTGGGCATATCGCCATGATTGCTGGCATGGTAGATCCAAGCATCCTTGGTTACAAGGGCAACAGCCCTCATCAAATGAGTGGTAGTTCAGATCATGAGTATTGCCATCCAGATGGGCATGAGGACATGATGAAACAACACCAGGGAATGATGAATAATCCAATGCCAAAGAACAATAAAGGCCATGCGCATTAATCCTTCGGAATCTGATATCCCAGGCCTCGGTCTATTTCATCCTAGGCTATCCATAAACAGCAAAACCACCTTCGGGTGGTTTTTATTTATCAAATATATAAATTAACCAACTTAATGATCATCCCGCCATGCATTGCAATCTTTTTTCTTGGGCATTAGTGGTATTACTCCTCTGGCGATGCTAATAAATGCATTGGATTTTGCAAGCACTGTTTTTCCAATGATTGATGAATCCCTATTGGGCCTGATTAAATCGGATCCATTTAAGGATTGCAGAAATGACACTTTGATGGGTCAGCTTTCATTTGATTGGGGATGATTTCCTCTTTCTTGTAATTGCACTTCACGCATGACCAAACTTGAGCTATCGGTAAATTAGTTGGAGCCTCGCAATAAGAACATGGCAAGCCTTGCTTTCTTTCTGTCACCCAAAATCCAGGTGACTTACATCCTGGGCATACTGAATTCATTTTTCTGGAGAGATCTTGCGTAGCCTTGAGAATGTTAGCCATACGGGTTGGATTGGAGTGGGCTCTTAAATCGTTCTCTATAAAAACATCTCCCTTTTTTGAAAGATGTATTGCCCATGCATAAGCCTCTTTTAAAGATTCCATATCTTTAATGCCTTTGCGACATTCTGGGTGATATTCATCATCAGGGCGAATGATAAGTTGATGCGAGGCAAATTGAACCTCTGAAAGAAGTGCATTTAATTCATCCCAGCTAGACACTAGACCATTAGCGCTTTGGGCTTGACCGCTAAAAAATCCAACAATTTCGATCTGTCTCGTGTCATCAATTAATAAAACTAATTCATAATTCCAGGGAAGCATGCCCGTGTAGGGATCATTATCAAAAGCCCCTTCACTGGCAATTCCCAGCATGGCGCCGGATAACTCCATGCCAATGCGAGCTTTCTTTCTGGCGGCATCCAGTTGTGAGCCATATCTTGGAACATCTCGCGTAAAAGTACCCAGTTGATCTGTGTCATAGCCTGTCACATGCATGACCTCCAAGCCATTGGATTCAAAAAGCTCTGGACACATGACAGACTCTTTGCCGTGTTGAGTCAGTAGGCTTGCTTTCAGTCCGGCGTAGGGTTTTAGATGCTTGAGCATTTTCTTGAAAGACTCTCTTAAACAAAATATTTGGCAATGGCGCTATATATAGGGATGCCCAAAATGATATTTAAGGGGAAAGTGATCCCTAAAGACATTCCCATATACAGTGCTGGACTTACCTCAGGTAAAGCATGTCGCAATACGGCTGGCACTGCAATATAAGAAGCACTTGCCGCCAAAATCATCAAAAGAATAGTGTCGCCTAAAGGGACTTTGAATAGGTGGCATAAAACTAAGGCAAGCATGGCGTGGGTAGGTGGCGCAACGAAGGCGTAAACAAGGCTTATGGAAGGCTTTCCTTTTAGCTCTCCCAAACTCTTGGCTGCGAGTAATCCCATGTCTAGTAAGAAGAAAGCTAACAGACCCTTAAATAAATCAATGGAGAAAGGCGCCATAACTTTGAGGCCCAAATCTCCAGATATCAAGCCTACTCCCAAGGATCCCAGTAAGAGGAGTTGTCCACCATCGGTAAAAGATTCGTGAAGTATTTTCCCTAATGAAATATGTCCATTGTGGTTACCAGAGCGTTGCTGACGAATTCTATTGGCAAGAACGATAGCAATGATGATGGCTGGCGATTCCATTAAAGCCATAGCAGCAGCCATATGGCCGCCATAACTAATTCCTGCTTGATCCAATACCTGTGTAGTCGTAATGAAGGTAACCGCACTAATAGATCCGTAGGTGGCAGCAATGGCAGCGGCATCAAGCTTATCTAGTCTGCGTTTCAGAAAGTTGTAACCCAATAGCGGAATCAGAATTGCGAGGGTAATCGCTAAGCCAAGGCTAATCGCAATCTCAGGTGTAAAGCCAGATTTGTTTAAGGCAAATCCACCCTTTAGTCCCAGGGCCATGAGTAGGTATAGGGAAAGAAATCGAGAAATTGGCTGTGGAATTTCTAAATTGGATTTCACCAAACCCGCAAAGATACCAAAGATGAAAAAGAGGATGGCAGGGTCTAGCAAGATATTCATCAATTGTCCTTTGGCCGTATCTTAGGGAAATGTATGTATAAAGTAAAATCGATATTTATATACTTATATATAGATAAAAAACTATGAATATTACGTTTAGACAATTGCGCCTCTTTATGGCACTTGCCGAGACTGGAAGCGTCAGTGCGGCAGCGCGCATGCTGCATGTTGCTCAACCAACGGCCTCAATGGGCTTGAAGGAAATAACGGATGCAATTGGGGTGCCGCTTTATGAGGTGGTGGCCAGAAAAGTACATTTGACTCAGATGGGTCATGAGCTGGCTAAAACAGCGCGAGCCATTTCTGCCGAGTGGGAGGTCTTTGAGCAGCAAGTGCATGGCATAAAGGGGCTAACGCAAGGTAAGTTAAAGGTAGCAGTTGTTAGCACTGCAAAGTATTTCATTCCAAGAATATTGGGAACCTTTTGTGCAAAGTATCCACAAATAGATATTGCTTTAGAGGTGCTAAATCGTGATGGCGTCGTAAAAAGATTAGAAGAGAACTTAGATGACCTTTACATCATGTCCCAGCCGCCGCTACATCTAGATATAGAGGACGAAGTGTTTATGCCAAACCCTTTGCTACTGGTCGCCCCCAAAGAGCATCTCTTAGCGAGGAAGAAAACGGTTGACCTGGACTCCTTAAAAAATGAAAAATTTATCTTCAGAGAAAAGGGCTCTGGCACAAGAATGACTGTGGATGCGCACTTCAAAAAAATGAACTTCAATCCAGATATTCGCTTGGAGCTAGGAAGTAATGAAGCCATTAAGCAGGCAGTTATAGGCCACCTTGGGATAGCAGTTTTATCTCAATATTCTCTTGGTGATAAATCTGACCAGGAAGAGGTTGCCATCTTAAGATGTAAAGGATTTCCGATTGAGTCTAGTTGGCATATTGTGAGCCCAAAGGGTAAAAAGCTATCCCCAATAGCAATGATATTTAAGAAGCATTTATCTGAGCAGGCCAAAGGCTGGAGATAGAAATACTATTTTGACCGCTGTAGACTAGAATTTCTAGATTCAAATCTCCATTGGGACTCAATATGAAGCATCTTATTTCAGTGCTATTGATCGCGCTTTCCTTGCCTTCATTGGCCCAGCCAGAACAGGCAGCTCAAAATTCGGGCGAAGTAAAGGTTAAGCAGATACTGAAAGCTACCAAAGAGTGGGACGGAACTCCATTGCCGCCTTATCCATCGCAGAATCCAGAAATTACTATTCTGAGTTATGAAATACCGCCGGGCACTAGATTGCCCATGCACAAGCACCCAGTAATTAATGCGGGGGTAGTCTTGCAAGGACAATTAACGGTGATTGCTAAAGATGGCAAAGAGTTAATTTTGAATGAGGGTGATTCGATTGTTGAGTTGGTAGATAAATGGCACTATGGCCGCAATACAGGAACTGTGCCAGTAAAACTCATCATGTTTTATGTTGGACAAGTGGGCGTTCCTTTAGTCATTAGAGAGCAGAATTAAATCATTTAGGCACCCAAGAAGTGTCAATGCTGGACCTCTTTTTTGTTTGAGGATCTGCTATAAATGCACTACCTATTCATGGAGGCAGTATGACCCAATCTTCTCGCCGTAGTTTCTTAAAAACCTCTGTAATGGGCTCTGCATCTCTCGTTGGGGCTGCTGCAATTGCAATTGAGCCAGCTCAAGCCCAGCCCCATCTTCCAAAATCAAGCTTAGAACTCAAGGCAAATGAGATTACTAAAAGTCTCTATGCTGATGATGGTTTGGTAATTCCAATCGCCACTAAACCTATGGCCTCAAGATTAGCAAAGGGCATGGACCGCACGATGGTGCTGGGCGGTGGCGGTGAATACTATATCGCTTGGTATTGCGGGTTTTTTCATGGGCTCCTTGAAGCCGGGCTTGATATGGTTCAAATTCCTGAAATGGTGGTCGGGACTTCAGCTGGATCATATATGGGCTCATCTTTGCTATCAGGTGAGTTTTTACGTTTGCGATCCGAGTTCGATTTTTTTGGAAAGTTTCCGCAAATACTGGCAAAAATTGCCCCAGTCACAAAACCTAATATGAGTCAGATGCGAGCTGATCAAATTAATATGAGTGCAGCAGATGGCAGTATGGAGACGCTTAAAGTAATTGGCCACGCCGCATTGGCCGCTGATAATAAGTTAAATGGCGATCGTCTTGAAAAGCTAGCCGCATTGCTAACGGGCGATAGTAAAAAAGATTGGCCGACTAGTCGAATGTATACAACTGGTATCGACTGCTACACCGGCGAGCGCATCGTCGTTAGTCAACAAGCTGCCAGAAAAAACAACATTCCTTTGGCGCACGGTGCCGCAGCAAGCAGTTCTTTGCCCGGCGTTGTTGGGCCAACGCTATTAGGTCAGCGCTATGTCATGGATGGCGGCATTTGCTCCAACCCCGCACACGTCGATTTAGTGGCGGGCTCGAAAAGAGTACTCATCATTACCTTGACTGATGGTGTGACGGGCGCAGTGCTCACGACTATTCCACATCCGATTGCGCAAAATATTAAAGATATTGAGGCTGTGGGTAGTAAGGTAATGTGGATTGTTGCGGGCACACCCAAGGGCGTAAATTTGCTGGATCCTAAGCAGATTGCAGGCGCTCTACGTACAGGCTATGATCGATCAAAGGTCGAGGCAGCAAAAATCAAAGCGTTTTGGGCCTAAGGGGATTGGTATGAGATGGTTTTTAGGTATTTTTGCGCTTGTTTTTTTTAATCAGTCTATTGCGCAAACGATGACGCCGATTCTTTTGGAGGTGGATGTTGGGCGCGAGTCGGGAGTATTTTCAAAAGCACCGGTCGTACAAAGAGCCATTTTGTTAAAGCCATCAATACCATCGGATACTGCATTACTCTTCTATCGTGGCTGGTCTGGAATTGCCAATATTAAGTCTGAGAACGACTGGAAAAGAAATCTCAACTACTTAAAGGACAATGTCGATTTATTTGCTCAGGCAGGTATAGCACTGGTAGTGATGGATTGCCCTAGCGATGAAAATAAAGTTGCTCCTGGTAACAAGCCGCTGGCTTGTAATGATGACTATCGATCTTCAAAACAGCATGCGGACGACGTACGAAAAATCATCACGCTACTTAAACATCAGTATGGCATTAATAACTTTTACGTTATGGGCCATAGTTATGGAACGATTTCATCAAAGTGGCTAGCTAAAAATCTGGGCAATGAAATACAGGGCAGTATTCATTCGGCATCTATGACGGTTGCCAATAATTACAACAGAAGTTATGGCTCTTCAGTTGAATCATTTAATATGTCAGCTTTAAAGGCTCCCGTATTAAATATTCATCATAGAGATGATCAATGCTCGCACACACCGTACGCAACCGTTGTTGCGTACTCTAAAAATAATCTCATAACAGTAAAGGGCGGAGAAGGGACCGGAGATATCTGTGGAGGCACTCATCTACATTCCATGGCTGGAAGAGAGGAACTCACTTCTAAAGCAATTATTCAGTGGATTAAAACCCGACAGATTGAAGCCATTATTGGAGAGTAGCTATTGCACAAAACACTACATTCGTGTGAACTCTTCAATTAGCCGCTTATTTTCTGGCGAGCCACCAAATTCTTCTAATAAGATTTCTCGGTTTGCAATTTCAAAATCTTCAAATTCAAATCCGGGTGCCACCGCACAACTTACTAAGCTAAAGGATTCTTTTTGTAAGGGCTTAGCTGCAAACCAGGTATGAGCAAGAATAGTTGCCTGAAAATTTTGAGATTGAGGACCCAGCGGTATTGTCTGTAAGACTTTATTTTGATCAAAAAAGTAAATAAATAGATCGCAGCCAAGATGAAAGTACCAAGTTTCATCAGAGCAAATCCGATGCCAAGAAGAAAAGTCATCCCCTGAGAGAAGATAGTAGATACTAGTTTGCGCGCTTTTCTTGCCTGCCTTATTGACATCTTGTATCACTGTTGTAGAACGATGCATTTCCTTATAAAAACCACCCTCTGGGTGCGGCTGTAGTTGTAGTGTATTAACGAGAGTATTTATTTCATGCATGCTGTATTCCGATGATTAATTCCAAATGAAGCAAAGATTGCAAATAAATTTACTGGCTTGCGTATAGTAATGTATATCGTTAGTACTGCGTTTGGATAATGAGTCCTACAGTCGTATGGAGAAAAATTGCTTTAATGACTTTGAATAAATGAAAGCATTGAAAAATACTCATGAAGCAATAAAAAAGGGGGTAGAAATCTACCCCCTTATTGAGTACCAACAAATGATGCTTTTAGTCTGTGATGTCAGCGTTCATTACCTTGGTCCAAGCCGCAACAAAGTCATTCACAAATTTTTCTTTATTGTCATCTTGTGCATAAACTTCAGCATAAGCACGCAATATCGAATTTGACCCAAATACTAGATCTACGCGAGTAGCAGTCCACTTCAGCTTTCCTGAATTCCGCTCGACTATGTCGTAGCTATTGATCCCAGTTGGCTTCCATGAGTTACCCATGTCGGTTAAATTAACAAAGAAGTCATTACTCAATACCCCAACCTTCTCGGTAAATACGCCATGTTTTGAGTCGCCATAGTTTGTCCCCAGCATACGCATGCCACCAATGAGTACCGTCATTTCATTAGCAGTCAGACCCATCAGCTGCGTGCGATCTAAAAGCAATTCTTCTGGCGTAACAACATAATTTTCTTTTAACCAGTTGCGATAACCATCAGCCAGCGGCTCAAGCACTTCAAATGATTCAATATCGGTCATTTCTTGAGTTGCATCTCCGCGCCCTGGAGTAAATGGCACCTTGATATCAAAGCCACCTGCTTTAGCGGCTTGTTCAATGCCGACATTTCCAGCAAGCACAATGATGTCGGCAATACTGACACCAGATTCTTTAGAAATTTTCTCGTAGATAGCGAGAACTTTTGTTAGGCGTTCAGGCTCATTACCTTTCCAGTCTTTCTGAGGCGCTAAGCGAATTCTGGCACCGTTGGCTCCACCACGTTTATCAGAGCCACGGTAAGTGCGCGCACTATCCCAGGCCGTATTCACCATTTCACTAATAGATAAGCCACTTGCTTTGATCTTGGTCTTTACTGCCTCAACCCCATAGTCTTTTGAGCCAGCAGGTACAGGATCTTGCCAAATTAAATCTTCTTTTGGCACATCAGGACCAAAATACCTTGCCTTGGGACCCAAATCACGATGGGTTAACTTGAACCATGCTCTAGCGAACGTTTCTGAAAAATAGGCTTGATCTTGATAAAAGCGTTCGGAGATTTTCCGATACTCAGGATCTAATTTCATCGCCATATCAGCATCGGTCATCATGGGCATACAACGAATGCTAGGGTCTTCAACATCTACAGGCATATCTTCTGCTTTGATGTTGATGGGCTCATACTGCCAAGCACCTGCTGGACTCTTAGTTAACTTCCATTCGTAATTGAGTAGCAAATGAAAGTAACCGTTATCCCATTGAGTTGGGTGTGTAGTCCATGCGCCCTCAATACCGCTTGTGACCGTATCACGACCAATACCCCTTGTTTTATGGTTCATCCACCCAAGGCCCTGCTCATTAATTGGCGCGCCTTCAGGGGCAGGTCCTAAATTTGCAGCATCACCATTACCATGAGATTTGCCAACGGTATGTCCACCAGCAGTCAAGGCCACCGTCTCTTCATCATTCATCGCCATACGGGCAAATGTGACGCGGATATCATGGGCAGTTTTGAGGGGATCTGGGTTGCCATCAACACCTTCTGGATTGACATAAATTAAACCCATCATGACTGCTGCTAGCGGATTACTTAAATCGCGCTCACCTGAATATCGACTACCTTCGCCGCCAGACTTTTGGAGCCATTCTTTTTCAGAGCCCCAGTAAATATCTTTTTCAGGATGCCAAATATCATCACGTCCAAATGAAAAGCCAAAAGTCTTGAGGCTCATAGATTCATAGGCAATTGTTCCAGCCAAGATCATCAGATCGGCCCAGCTAATCTTATTGCCATATTTCTTTTTAATCGGCCATAAGAGTCGACGTGCTTTATCTAGGTTAGTGTTATCTGGCCAAGAGTTAATTGGGGCAAAGCGCTGATTACCAGTGCCTGCACCACCACGTCCATCAGAAATTCGATAGGTACCCGCTGAATGCCAGGCCATACGAATCATCAGGCCGCCATAGTGACCCCAATCTGCCGGCCACCAATCTTGGCTCGCCGTCATCAAATCTGTCATGTCTTTTTTAAGGGCTGCAACATCGAGTTTTTTTAATTCCTCGCGATAGTTAAAAGACG
>JACCDH011236371.1_pt1 | contig 12543 bp, 11 predicted proteins | sample 7442481 | NCBI WGS metagenome assembly JACCDH01 (sample SAMN15323433, study PRJNA562643) | freshwater metagenome | isolation source: river surface water | place: USA:Blue River Watershed | collected 2017-08-15
GTCATCAGCAAAATCAACCGTCACAATGACAGCCAAGCGCATGCTTGGTCTGAAGTAAGGGAGCGTGGCTAAATGAGAGTCAAGCGCGGAGTACACGCAGCAAAGAAGCGTCGCACAACCCTTGAACGTGCCAGCGGATATCGCGGACAACGTTCACGTCTTTTCACAAAGGCGAAGGAGCAAGTCACTCACTCAATGGTCTACGCCTTCAATGATCGTAAAGATAAGAAGGGCGATTTCCGTCAACTATGGATTCAGCGTATTAACGCTGCAGCTCGCGAAAACGGAATGACCTACAACCGTTTTATCCAGGGCCTCAAGGCATCTGGTCTCGAGATCGATCGTCGCGTTCTTTCAGATATCGCTACAAACGATCCAGCAGCATTTAAGGTTCTCGTGGATGTTGCACGCAAGAGCCTTCCTGCTGCATAAGTAGTACCAACCCAATGATCGAGAGCCTTCACTCGCCACATATTGCGCGGGTGAAGGCTCTTATTGGTTCTAAAGGAACTAAAGAACGAAGAGAGCTTGGCTTATTTGTTGCCGAGGGAATTCAATGCGCACGCGAGGCGCTCACTAGCTCGACAGGTCCTGAGATTAAAACGATATATGCAACCGAATTAGGGTTGGAGAAACTTCGCGAATTTGACCTTACTTCTGTCGAAGTGATTGAAGTATCTGAAGCCGTGATGAAGGCGATGGCAGACACAGTCAGCCCACAAGGAATTTTGAGCCTCTGCTACAAACCTGAAATAGATCTTTCAGATATTGCTGCAGGAAATAAACCCCTTTTTGTATATCTCTATCAGATTCAAGATCCCGGAAATGCCGGAACGGTACTCCGGTCCGCTGATGCCATGGGAGTTACTGCAGTTATTACATCTCCTGAATCAGTAGATATGTACTCACCAAAAGTTGTCCGGGCTACCGCTGGATCGCTATGGAATATACCCGTCATTGAAGGCATCGATTTCACTGATGTTGTCCAAGCATTTCCATCTGCCACACCGTTATTGCTCTCAGCGCATGCAACTACCTCTATTAGTGATGTCAAGATTCCACATGGCGCAATCGCAATCTTTGGAAATGAGGCGCGCGGAGTGTCAGTTGCTGACTTAGGCTCACCAGTTACTGAAGTGACGATTCCCATGTCTGGCCGAGCCGAAAGTCTTAATTTATCGGCAGCGGCTGCAATAACAATATTCACTCTTTCTTCAATGGTCGCAGGTTAGAATTACCTCCATGAATCCGTCAGATATTGCATCATGGGTAAGCGATGCCAAGCGCGCATTTGTTGCCGCATCTGACCTTGACGCCCTGAAGAGCGCACGTCTAGCCCATACCGGTGACAAAGCTCCAATTTCACTTGCCAGTCGTGCACTTGGATCACTGTCTGCCGAAGAGAAAGCTTCGGCCGGAAAACTCATTGGTGATGCCAAGGCCGAGATCGCTGCTGCTTTAGCTGCGGCAACTGAGAAGTTAGAGGCTGAACGTGATGCAAAAGTACTTCTAGAAGAAGTTGTCGACATTACCCTGCCAGTACAGCGCAGCCATCGTGGGGGATTGCATCCAATCACCATCATTAAAAATGAGATTTCAGATTTTTTCATCGAGCAAGGCTTTGCTGTTGAGGAAGGACCAGAACTTGAATCAGGATGGCTCAATTTCGATGCCTTAAACATTCCAGCAGACCATCCAGCTCGCACAATGCAGGACACATTCTTCATCGAGCCTCTCGAATCTGGCATGGTCTTACGCACTCAGACATCACCGGTTCAAATTCGATCGATGCTTTCTCACAAGCCACCTATCTACATGATCTGTCCAGGTCGTACTTTCCGCGCTGATGAGCTCGATGCAACGCACAGCCCGGTCTTTCATCAAGTCGAGGGCTTAGTCGTTGATAAGGGAATCACGATGGCTCACCTCAAAGGTACCTTAGATAACTTTGCCCAGCACATGTTTGGCTCCGATGTGACTACTCGACTTCGTCCATCATTCTTTCCCTTTACTGAACCGAGCGCTGAAGTAGATATCTTCTTCAATGGTCGATGGATTGAATGGGGCGGGTGTGGAATGGTCAACCCCAAGGTCCTCACTACATGCGGGATAGATACTGATATCTACACTGGATTTGCATTCGGAATGGGCCTAGAGCGCACGCTAATGGTTCGCCATGGAATTACCGATATGCATGACATTGTCGAAGGTGATCTTCGTTTTACACGACAGTTTGGAGTTGGTCTTTAAATGCGCGCACCGCTGTCGTGGATCAAGGAATTCGTCGAAATTCCATCAGGAACTTCACCTGAATCGATTTCTGAGGCGTTGATTCGCGTTGGATTCGAAGTTGAAGAAATCATTACACAAGGTGCAGACTTGTCGGGACCACTTGTATTTGCAAAAGTCTTATCAATCGAGGAGCTCACCGAGTTTAAGAAACCAGTGAGATACGTGGGATTGGATTGCGGGGAGCAAGAGACACGTTATGTCATTTGCGGCGCGACAAATTTTAAGGTTGGTGATTGCGTAGTTGCAGCTCTCCCCGGTGCAGTGTTACCAGGGGATTTCAAGATCGGCGCCCGTGAGACTTACGGAAAGACGTCTAATGGAATGATCTGTTCAGCGCGCGAACTTGGTTTAGGCGATGACCACTCTGGGATCATGACTTTCTCAGAAGAGACCGTCATGATCGGAAGCGATGCAATTGCAGGCTTAGAGATCAATGATGTCATCTTGGATATCTCTATAAATCCCGATCGTGGCTACGCCCTAAGCATTCGCGGAATTGCACGCGAAGTTGCTGGGTCTCTTGGGCTGACCTTTAGGGATCCAGTCGACGCGCTGCGTTCTTTGACATTTTCCGAGACCGGAAAAGGTGTAAGTGCAAAGATTGCAGACCCCGAAACTGCCTCTGTTTTCTATCTTCGCACACTCTCAAATTTTGATCCAAAAGCCACGACTCCATTATGGATGCGTCGACGTATCGAGAAGATGGGCATGCGCTCCATTTCACTTGTTGTTGATATCACCAATTATGTAATGCTCGAACTTGGACAACCTCTCCATGCTTTTGATAAATCGAAAATCAAAGGTGGGTTAACAATCAAGCGCGCTGGCAAAGCGCAACCCTTTACAACTCTCGATGGGCAAGTGCGACAACTACATCCGGATGATTTGATGGTGTGCGACGATGAACAGCCATTAGCCCTTGCTGGAACTATGGGTGGTGCATACTCAGAAATATCAGAAGCCACCACAGACATTGCGCTAGAAGCTGTTCGTTTTGACCCTATTTGTGTTGCAAAGAATTCACGTCGTCACAAGTTGTCATCTGAAGCATCGCGTCGCTTAGAGCGTGGGGTAGATCCATCACTTGCTGAATTCGCTTCCGCACGATTTGTCCAGCTATTAACAGAACATAGCTCGGCTAAACATGTCGCGACTGTTGTTGATGGTGAGCCGCGTTTCGCACCGGTAGTCAAGCTCGATCCAGCCTTTGTCAGCCGAATTCTTGGATTCGATATACCTCCAACTCAGATTGCAGAAATCCTTCGGATTATTGGCTGCGATGTAGATGAAGCGACCTTTGAAGTTGATCCTCCTTCTTGGCGTTCTGATTTACTGACTCAAGCCGATCTCACTGAAGAAGTAGCACGAATGATTGGCTACGACAAGATTCCATCCGTTCTGCCACCACGTCCATTGCATACAACTTTGACACCATCACAAAAACGTCGACGCGCAGTAGCGAACATGTTGGCTAACCGGGGGCTGGCTGAGGTACAGACTTTCCCTTTCACTAATCAAGAGACGATTGATTTCATGGGCTTTGTTGGAGAACGCGCAGCGACTTATCGCATCGCAAATCCGATGTCAGAAGAATTCCCGTTGATGCGAGTACACCTTGTTCCAGGTCTTATACAAGTTGCGCAGCGCAACATCAGTCGCGGTGCAAAAGATTTTGCAATTTTCGAAATGGGTTCAATATTCCGCAGTGCCCAGAAACTGGTGCCATTTATCTCACCAGATTTACAGAAACGTCCTGATCAAAAAATTATTGAAGAAATATATGCCAGTGTTCCACCTCAGGCATATCACGTTGCAGGTTTGTTGGTGGGAAAGATTGAGAGCGAAGATTGGCAAGGCAAGGCTCGTTCATACACTTGGCAAGATGCAATCGCGTTTGCTCAGGACATTTTGCAACTGTGTAATCTTGAATGGACGGTCAAGCGCTCTGATTTCGCTCCGTGGCACCCAGGTCGTTGCGCAGAGTTGATAGTTGATGGAAAAGCTGTCGCTCATGCCGGTGAACTCCATCCACGCATCATTGCGAAGTATGGACTTCCAGAGAGATCGGTAGCTTTCGCAGTAGGGCTGAGCGCCCTTCCTGATTCACCTCGGGTTCGACCCACCACTGTTGGAACTATGCCTGCAGCTCTGCAAGACGTGGCTCTCATAGTCGACTCGAGCGTGTCCGCGGCAGATGTGGAACAGGCGCTTCGCACGGGAGCAGGCGAGCTATTGGAATCAATTACTCTCTTTGATCGCTACGACAAGTTAGGTGACAACAAAATATCGCTCGCCTTTTCATTGATTTTCCGAGCACCAGATCGAACCCTGACTGGAGCTGAAGTGACACAGATGCGTGAAGCTGCGGTAGCGGCAGCGGCAAGGGCCACAGGGGCAATTCTGAGAACTGTATAAATATGCAATAGATTGCATATTTATGCTATGATGTGACCATGAATACTGGGGTCATCGGTGCAAGTGGGTATGCAGGCGGCGAGCTGTTGCGCTTACTCGCTAGCCATCCCAAATTTTCGGTATCTGCAGTAACAGCCCATTCCAATGCGGGGGAGCCGATTACTTCGGTTCACCCTCAGTTGCAGAGTTATGCCGGTAAGAGCTTTTCTGAATTCCAAGCGACCGATTTCTCATCCTGCGAACTTATTTTTTTGGCGCTGCCACATGGAGAGTCTGCCAAAGTAATTGCGCAACTTCCCGCGACTGCGAGGATTGTGGATCTTGGCGCAGATTTCAGATTAGAAAGCGCCGATCAATGGTCGCAATACTATGGCGGAGACCATGCAGGGACATGGACTTATGGTTTGGCTGACATTGAGCATTTCCGTAGTCTGATTAAAGTATCGAGCAAAGTTGCTAATCCAGGATGTTATGCAACTTCAATCGCACTCGGGGCAGCTCCTGCTGCAAACTTTGCAGATCTATCAGATTTAGTGGTTGTTGCAGCCTCCGGAACAACCGGTGCCGGAAGAACAGCGAAAGTGAACCTCATTGCAAGTGAAGTAGCGGGATCGCTTAGTTCGTACAAATTCGGAGGGGTTCATCAACACACACCTGAGATCGAGCAGGCGCTTTCGACTATCTCTAAGAAACCGGTAAAGATTTCATTCACGCCAATTTTGGCGCCAATGCCACGCGGAATTCTCTCAACAATAACTGCAAAGTTAACTCAGAAATTGTCAACTGAAGAGGTTCATGCGCTTTACACGGAATTCTTTGCCAATTCTCATTTTGTGACTGTACTTCCAATTGGACAGATGCCTAAGACGGCCGCACTTACAGGTTCTAATCATGTTCATATGCAGGTGGCGGTTGATTCTCACACTAATCGACTCGTGGTTTCAGTCGCTATAGACAATCTGGGTAAAGGCGCCGCTGCCCAAGCGATTCAAAATGCCAATCTCATGTGCGGCATTGATGAACTGAGCGGTCTCAACTTTGACGGGCTAGGCGTATGAACGACTTACCCAAGGGTTTTCGCGCAGCAGCTATCGCAGCAGGATTAAAGTCATCTGGCGCTCTGGATTTAACTTTAATCGAAAACATGGGTCCGCGTTTTGATGCTGCAGCTGTGTATACGAGTAATCAAGTAGTTGCCGCGCCAGTGATCTGGTCGCGTGAGGTAACCAAAGGAAAACTCGTACGTGCCGCAGTACTCAATTCGGGAGGAGCAAATGCTTGCACTGGTCCCCAGGGTTTCGCAGATACTCATCAGACCGCCGAAGCGGTGGGACAGTTATTAGGTATTTCATCAGGCGAGGTTGTTGTTTGCTCAACTGGTTTGATTGGTGAATTTCTCCCTATGCCCAAGCTGCTCAATGGTCTCAATGCAATTTCAAAGAACCTCAAGGGCAATGCGCTCGATGAAGTATCGCGGGCGATCATGACAACAGATAGCGTTCCCAAGGTCGCCATCTCGACTATCGCAGGCGCACACTTCGTCGGCATTGCGAAAGGCGCGGGTATGTTGGCTCCTGCGCTGGCCACAATGCTTTCGGTAGTAATGACAGATGCAGTTCTTCCGGGTAGCGCCCAAGAGATATTTGAAAGAGTCACAGATAGAACATTCAATCGCATTGATTCCGACGGATGCACATCAACCAATGACACTGTTCTGCTTATGGGAAGTGGTGCCTCCAACGTTTCTCTGACTCCCGTGGAACTTGAATCGGCACTTATGCAGATATGCCAATCTCTAGCTGCTCAACTCATCGCGGACGCGGAAGGTTCAACCAAGACTGTTGCAATAACTGTGAAAGGCGCAGAGACAGAGGATGATGCTGTGCAAGTTGCCCGAGCATGTGCACGCAATAATTTACTAAAATGTGCCATCTTTGGAGCTGATCCAAATTGGGGACGTGTATTGGCAGCCGTGGGAACTGCATCTGTGCATATGGATCCATTGAATATCGATGTAGTTCTCAATGGTGTGCAGGTTGCAAAAGCATCAGCACCTTTTGAAGATAAAAATCAGGTCTCTTTCTCCGATCGGGTAGTCAACATTGAGGTCAATCTCAACGTGGGTTCGGCCAACGCCACGGTGATGACAAATGATCTTTCGCACGACTATGTACATGAGAATTCTGCGTACTCAACATGATTGTTATCAAATTTGGTGGGCATGCCATGAGTGATCAGCATGGTGCCTTTGCGCAAGCTATATCTGATGCAATCGCATCCGGTGTTTCGCCGGTTGTGGTTCATGGAGGTGGTCCGCAAATTAGCGCTGCGCTGGAAAAAGCTGGAATTGAGTCACACTTTGTTGGCGGATTTAGAGTGACTGATGAAGCTACCTTTGCCGTAGTCGAGAGAGTTTTGGCAGATGAAGTAGGACCAGCAGTGGCAGCATCGCTGCAAGCTCATGGCGTTGATGCTGTGGCAATGTCAGGGCGCTTATCAGGTATCTTGATTGCTGAGCAACAAAAGACACTTGTTGACGGCACAGTTGCAAACTTAGGTTTGGTCGGAGAGGTAGTTGAGGTAAATCCAAGTGCAATTAAGGTAGCTGTCAGCGCTGGAAAGGTTCCTGTGATTTCTCCTATTGCTAGTGATTCGACCAACGCGATTGGGTATAACGTCAATGCCGACCTAGCTGCTGCTGCTATTGCAGGCGCGCTAGATGCCCAATGGTTGATCATCATGACTGATGTAGAAGGCATCTATCGAAATTGGCCAGATAAGAGTTCCATGATTTCTTCTATTAGCTCATCTGAGTTATCTGCCATTAAGGGCACATTTGCGGAAGGAATGGCTCCGAAGGTCCAAGCTTGTTTAGATGCAATAAAGGCTGGAGCAAAGGCTGTTCGAATTATTGATGGAACAAATCCAGCCATTCTCAAGGAGGCTCTTTTAGGTAATGGCGGAACGTTGGTGACGGCATGAAACGATGGCAACTGGCCCTGCAAGATAATTACGGAACTCCTTCTATAGAACTTGTATCTGGCAAAGGTTCTCTTGTGAAAGATTCACAGGGCAGAACATATTTGGATTTCCTGGCAGGCATAGCGACAAATGTCCTAGGCCATGCGCACCCAGCAATTGTGAGAGCCGTCAGTAAGCAGATTTCTACCCTCGGACATGTCAGCAATTTTTATGCTCATCCAAATGTTTTAGAACTTGCTGAGAAGTTGCAGAAGATGACGGGGGATAAGAGTGCTCGCGTTTTCTTCTGCAATTCTGGCGCCGAAGCTAATGAGGCTGCCCTCAAGCTCTCACGCAAAACTGGAAAATACAGAATCGTTGCTACGCAAGAAGCCTTCCATGGCCGCACTATGGGAGCCCTTTCTCTCACTGGCCAACCAAGCAAGAGAAATCCCTTTAAACCATTGTTAAGAGGAATTAAGCATGTTCCTTTTGGCGATTCTCATGCGATGAAGAGAGCAATAAATAAGAAAACTGCGATGGTAATCGTTGAGCCAATAATGGGTGAAGCTGGCGTTATCGTCCCGCCTACAGATTATCTAAAGAATCTTCGCACTTATTGCGATGAGACCGGGGCTCTGCTTGTCTTTGATTGTGTTCAAACCGGAATGGGTCGTACAGGCGATTGGTTTGGTTATGAATATTCTGGAATCAAGCCGGATGTCATTACGCTTGCTAAAGGTTTAGGTGGTGGACTTCCACTAGGTGCCATGATTGCACTTGGCGGCTCCGCCAAACTATTTGCCGCCGGCGATCACGGATCAACCTTTGGCGGAAACCCAGTTGCCACTTCAGCTGCATTGGCGGTGATTAGCACGATTGACAAGGAGAGAATTCTCAAACACGTCGATCAGGCTGGAAAATTTCTCATGACTGAATTGGCTCTGATTCCCGGAGTAACTGAAGTGCGCGGAGCGGGGTTGCTTATTGGACTTACCCTCGATAAACCTGTCGCTAAATCTGTGACCAAGAAGGCTCAAGAATTGGGAGCGCTCATTAACGCACCTGGTGATTACACAATTCGCATTGCTCCGGCTCTCAATGTCACTATGAAACAGATAGAGAAATTTGTTGGAATTTTTCGGAGAGCGCTAGAGGAGGTCTCACATGTCTAATGTGACCGCCCGTCGCGCAAAGGCAATTTCTCTTATTCAAGCAGGCTTAATTCATTCGCAATCTGATTTAGTAAAACAGTTGAATAAAGCTGGATTCGCAGTTACCCAGGCAACGGCTAGTAGGGATTTAGAAGAGATTGGAGCGGTTCGGGCTCGGAATTCATCGGGTCAAACCACTTACAAGATTCCTAATAGCGATGACGAGTCAATCTCACGCTCCTTACCAGTGCCTGCAGATTTGATTATCTCGGTTGAAGCAAGCGGAAATCTTGCTGTGGTTCGAACACCACCAGGGGGAGCACAGCTCCTTGCCAGTTCGCTTGATCATTCTGGCATCTCAGAAATCATCGGAACTATCGCCGGCGACGACACGGTTCTAGTTGTATCCAGAAAAGCCAGCGGCGGAGCCCAACTAGCGAAAGAATTACTCGCTTACCGTGGCGCAAAGAGAAGAGGAAGTAAGTAATGGCTCTCTGGGGAGGACGTTTCTCACAATCACCTGCTGAGGCTGTCTTTGCGCTGTCACGAAGTGTCCACTTTGACTGGAGGTTGGCCCCTTATGACCTTCGCTCATCACTTGCACACCTATCTGTCTTGCAAGCCAGCGGCTTGTTGGAAGATTCGGTCGCTGAATCTATTCGTGGAGCTTTACGCGAATTGATTGAAGAAGTTGCATCTGGAAAATTCTTGGCAGAAGCAAGTGATGAAGATGTGCATAGTGCGCTCGAGCGTGGCTTGATGGAAAAATTAGGGGCTATCGGTGGCTCACTTCGTGCTGGCCGGTCTCGAAATGATCAGGTTGCAACAGATCTACGTTTATATGCGATCGACCACATGCTGGAAGTAGCCCAGCAGTTACTCAAACTTCAGGATGCGTTGATTGCAAAGGCATCAGAGTATGCAGATGCTCCAGCTCCTGGATTTACACACTTGCAGCATGCGCAACCTGTTCTTTTTGGACATGAGATTGCTAAGCATGTTCATGCCTTTTCACGTGACCTCGACCGGATTCATGATTGGTTACAACGCACACAGATCAGTCCGCTAGGTTCGGGAGCACTGGCGGGATCTTCACTTCCGCTTTCACCAGCAGTTACTGCTAAAGATCTCGGTTTCACTAGCAGCGTGGCAAACTCTATAGATGGAGTCTCCGACCGAGACTTTGTAGCAGAGGCGCTCTTCGTGCTCTCTATGGTTGGGGTTCATCTATCGCGCATCGGCGAAGAGTGGTGCATCTGGGCAACGACAGAGTTTGGTTGGGCAAAAGTTGCAGATGCATATTCAACGGGTTCATCTATCATGCCGCAGAAAAAGAATCCAGATATGGCAGAGCTGGCGCGCGGTAAGGCTGGCCGATTAGTTGGAAATCTCACTGGAGTTTTAACGATGCTCAAAGGATTGCCTTTTGCCTACAATCGAGATCTGCAAGAAGATAAAGAACCACTGTTTGATTCAATCGATACCGTTCTATTAGTTCTACCAGCTGTAACCGGAATGGTTGCGACTACAGATTTTGATCGTGACAAAATGGCGCTAGCTGCTCCACTTGGATTCTCGCTGGCAACAGAAATTGCTGATTATTTGGTTCGCAAACACGTTCCGTTTGCGCAAGCTCATGAAGCAGCGGGTAAGTGTGTTGCGCTCTGCGAATCTTCCGGCCGCCAATTACATCAACTCACCGATCAAGAATTCTCATCCATCCATTCCGCGCTTGGAAGCGATGTCCGTGATGTGCTTACTGTGCATGGAGCTCTCGAGTCACGTATTACGGCAGGAGGCACATCGCCTTCTTCGCTCAGACAGCAGTTGAAAGATGCAGCGAAGACAACTGCGGGCCATATGACGGAATTTGGCGACAAGGCGAAGGCTTTTTCAGAGATGATGGGTGCGTGAGACTGGATATGTCAGATCAGAATGTAGACCTTTTAGATGACCTCAAGTGGCGTGGCCTTATTTCTCAAACAACCGATGAAAAAGAACTACGTGAGGCTCTAAAGAAGCCGATCACTCTCTATTTGGGAACTGATCCAACGGCTCCCAGCATCCATGTAGGAAATTTAGTTGTTCTCTTGGTGCTACGCCGCTTCCAATTGGCCGGCCATCACACCTTGCCACTTGTTGGGGGAGCGACCGGTTTAGTGGGGGATCCCAGCGGCAAGAATGAGGAACGAAGCTTAAATACAACTGAGGTTGTTGGACAGTGGGTAAATCGCATTAAGGGTCAACTTTCGAAGTTTATGGATTTTGACAATTCGAAAAATCCTGCGCGCATGGTAAATAATTTAGATTGGACGGCTCCTATGTCTGCCATCGAATTCCTGCGCGATGTGGGTAAACACTTTAGTGTTAATCAGATGCTCAACAAAGATGCAGTCTCTTCCAGACTTGAAAAAGATGGAATTTCCTACACTGAATTCTCATATCAAGTTTTGCAGGCTATGGATTATTTAGAACTCTATCGCCGCTACAACTGCACGTTGCAGATTGGCGGATCTGATCAGTGGGGAAATATCACAGCTGGTTTGGATTTAATTCGCCGCGCTGAAGGTGGATCTGCTCATGCTTTGACTGTTCCCCTTCTAACAAAAGCTGATGGCTCCAAATTTGGAAAGACAGCAGGTGGAGCAGTTTGGCTTGACCCTGAAATGACATCCCCTTATGCCTTCTTCCAGTATTGGCTTAACTCAGATGATAAAGATGTTATTAAATTCCTCAAGGTGTTCTCATTTAGATCACGTAAAGAGATTGAAGAACTTGAGAAATCGCATAGCGAAAATCCAGGTGCACGCGAAGCTCATCGCGAACTTGCGCGGGAGTTAACCTCTCTAGTTCATAGCCCTGAAATTTGTCAGAGAGTTGAAGCTGCAGCACGCGCACTCTTCGGTCAAGGTGATATCACCGAATTAGATGAAGCAACTCTTGCTGCTGCATTGGCAGAGCTACCTCGCACTCAAGTAAAGAAGGGCGAGGAGATTCCAACGTGGGTAGATCTCTTAGCCGCGACTGGCGTCGTGGAATCCAAGTCAGCGGCCAGACGGATTGTTAAAGAAGGTGGCGCATATCTCAACAATGAGAAGATTTCAGGCGAGGATTTCAGGCTCGAAAAATCCCACTTTTTATGCGGAAAATATGCGGTTTTACGTAAGGGCAAGCGCGACCTCGCAGCTGTCGAATTGATCTAGCTGTACTGGGGCACCTTAAAAATCGCACTTTTTACGCGTAGAAACCCCGATTTTTAGAGTAAACCCGCTTCTGGACTGAGAGCCGGGTGGGGGTAGATGCCCGATTTGACCCTCGAGCCAGCCACCCCCTATAGTTTCGCTCCTTGCTGTGGAACGGACTTTCACGAGGCCGTACAGCACAACTTCCCGATCTAGGCCTAAACGAGTCGGTTTGACCGTGCTCGTTGCCATGGACTAGATTTGGCGGTCTGCCCTGAAAAATGGAAGAGATTCCAAATTTCGGTGCGCATCCGTACCTTGAGAACTCAACAGCGTGCCATAAGTCAATGCCAGAGAATGGCTTTAATAGCCATTCTCTAAATAAATACTTCAATGAAGTATGTGCTAGACGCTATTTATAGCGTTTCGCAGTACTCGTTGATTTCCTTTGGTAAAGACAAAATAAACGACAGTTTGTTTGTCTCGTAAGCCATGAAAAAAACTTTCTATGGAGAGTTTGATCCTGGCTCAGGACGAAC
>JACCDH011463411.1_pt1 | contig 12543 bp, 9 predicted proteins | sample 7442481 | NCBI WGS metagenome assembly JACCDH01 (sample SAMN15323433, study PRJNA562643) | freshwater metagenome | isolation source: river surface water | place: USA:Blue River Watershed | collected 2017-08-15
ATCCGTACCGGCGTGATCAAGGACGGCATGCTGTATGCGCAGGCTGCGGCCGGCGTGGTTGCCGATTCGGTGCCCGAGATGGAATGGCAGGAGACCGAGAATAAAGCGAGAGCTGTGCTTCGTGCAGCCGAACAAGTGCAAGACGGTCTGGACGGGGAGATTTGACATGCTGCTGATGATCGACAACTACGACTCGTTCACCTACAACCTCGTGCAGTACTTTGGCGAGCTGGGCGAGGACGTGCGCACCTACCGCAATGACGAAATCACGATAGCCCAGATCGAGCAGCTGAATCCGACGCGTATCTGCATCTCGCCCGGCCCCTGCACGCCGCACGAAGCGGGCGTGTCGGTACCGGTGCTGCAGCATTTCGCCGGCAAGCTGCCCATCCTCGGTGTGTGCCTCGGCCACCAGAGCATCGGTGCAGCCTTCGGTGGCAAGGTGATTCGTGCGAAAGAAGTCATGCATGGCAAGACCTCGCCGATACAGCACACCGGCGTCGGCGTGTTCAAGCACCTGCCCAGCCCTTACACGGTGATTCGCTATCACTCGCTGGCGATCGAGCGTGAATCGCTGCCTGACTGCCTCGAAGTGACGGCCTGGACTGCCGATGGCGAGATCATGGGCGTGCGCCACAAGGATTTCCAGATCGAGGGCGTGCAGTTCCATCCGGAGTCCATCCTGTCCGAACACGGCCATGCGCTGCTGAAGAACTTCCTGGAGACCTGAGGCTGCCATGACGCTGACTCCACAAGAAGCACTGCTGCGCTGTATCGAGCATCGGGAAATCTTCCATGATGAAATGCTCGGCCTGTTCCGCCAGATCATGAGCGGCGAGATGTCGCCGGTGATGATTGCGGCGCTGACCATGGGCCTGCGCGTGAAGAAGGAAACCATCGGCGAGATCGCCGCCGCAGCGCAAGTGATGCGCGAATTCGCGGCCAAGGTCGACGTGAAGGACGCCCATAACCTGGTCGACATCGTCGGCACCGGAGGCGACGGCGCCAATACCTTCAATATCTCTACTGCATCGATCTTCGTTGTCGCCGGCGCCGGCGCGCGCGTGGCCAAACATGGCGGCCGCAGCGTTTCTTCGTCGTCGGGCAGCGCCGATGCGCTAGAAGCGCTGGGCGTGAACATCAACCTGCAGCCGGCCCAGGTCGCGCAATGCATCGATGAAACCGGCATCGGCTTCATGTTCGCCCCGAATCACCATGCGGCAATGAAGCATGCGGCGCCGGTGCGCAAGGAACTGGGCGTAAGGACCATCTTCAATATCCTGGGGCCGCTGACCAACCCGGCCGGCGCACCCAACATCATGATGGGCGTGTTCCACCCCGACCTGGTCGGCATACAGGCACGCGTGCTGCAGCGCCTGGGCGCCAAACATGCCCTGGTGGTCTGGGCGCGCGACAACATGGATGAGGCTTCACTGGGTGCGGCCACCATGGTCGGCGAGTTGGTGAACGACGAAATCCGCGAATACGAAATCCATCCGGAAGATTTCGGCCTGCAGATGACCTCCAGCCGCAACCTGAAGGTGGCGGGCGCCGCTGAGTCGATTCAGAAGATTCTCGAAGCGCTGGACAACAAGGCCGGCCCGGCACGCGACATCGTGGTACTGAATTCGGGCGTTGCACTGTACGCGTCCGGTGTCGCATCCAGCATCGCCGATGGCGTATCGCGCGCGCGCGAAGCCATCGCCTCGGGTGCAGCACGCGCCAAACTCGAACAATTCGCGAAGTTCACACAGGGCTTCGCCGCAAAATAAGCCGAACGAAGAAGCAGACCATGTCCGACATCCTGAACAAAATCCTGGACGTGAAAGCCGACGAAGTCGCGGCTGCGAAGAAAATCCAGGACTACGCCAGCCTTCGCCGCGAGGTCGAGAGCGACCGCGAAGCCCGTGCCCAGATCCGCGGCTTCGGTGACAGCCTGCGCAGCAAGATCGCTGCGGGCGGCGCCGGCGTGATCGCCGAAATCAAGAAGGCCTCGCCGTCGAAGGGTGTGCTGCGTGCGGATTTCCGCCCGGCCGAGATCGCGCAGAGCTATGCAGAGCATGGAGCGGCCTGCCTATCGGTTCTCACCGACGTCAATTTCTTCCAGGGTGCACCCGACTACCTGCAGCAGGCGCGTGCGGCCTGCAATATTCCGGCGCTGCGCAAGGACTTCATCATCGACCCCTACCAGGTCTATCAGGCGCGGTCCTGGGGTGCGGACTGCATACTGCTGATCGTGGCCGCGCTCGACCATGGCCTGATGGCCGAGCTGGAAGCCTGCGCGATGGAACTGGGCATGGATGTGCTGGTGGAAGTGCACGATGGCGACGAACTGACCGCCGCCATGAAACTCAAGACCCCGCTGCTGGGCATCAACAACCGCAACCTGCGCACCTTCGAGACTACGCTCGACACCACGCTGAACCTGTTGCCGCGCATCTCGCCGGACAAGCTGGTGGTGACCGAGTCCGCCATCCTGAAGACGGACGACGTCAAGCGCATGCGCGACGCCAATGTGCATGCCTTCCTGGTCGGCGAAGCCTTCATGCGCGCCGACAATCCTGGCGCAGAACTCGCTCGCCTGTTCGCCTGAGGCGAAGCACCCGGCCCCGAGAGGTGGTCAGGGGCCCTTCCCCGCACGCCGCAACGGATCGAGGCGCACGATCCAGTCCGCACCCAAAGGCAAGGGCTCATCGCAGATCATCGCGGCAAGAAACTCCGCGCACAGCGACGCGCAGGTCACGCCGCGTGCGCCATGGCCCAGACTGGCATACAAGCCCTCATCCACCTTGCCGACCAGCGGCAGGCGATCAGGCGTGGTCGAACGCCAGCCCACCCTGCCACTCTGCAGCTCCTCAGCGCTGTCGGCGAAACCCGGCAATAAACGCTGCAAGCGCTCGTAATTCTGTTCATCGTCGCTGCGGCGTGCACTGCCGTCATCATCATCGTGCTGTACGGTGGCGCCGACCACATGCCAGCCCTGCACGGCAGGCGTCACGTAACCATCGCGGCAAACGATCTTGTGTAGTGTTCGTCCTTCACGTGCCGGCAGCATCGACAGCTGCCCGCGTGCTCGCCCCATGGCCAGCCGCGTCGATCCAAGCCCCGCGTCAAAGGCCGTGGCCAGCACCACCAACGGCGACTGCAGTGTCCTGCCATCAACCATTGCAAGCTGCCAGACATCACCGTCCTTGCGCAAGTCACTGACGTCAGCATCGCGACGCACCTCGATCCCCGGATGCGCCAGCAAGGCAGCCACCAGCAAAGGAGGTACGACCCAGCCTGCCTGCGGTAAATAAAAACCGGATTCGGTCGGCGCGTTGCCGCACAGACGCGCAGCCTCGTCCAGCTCGACGGCCTGCAACCATTCGCGGTCGGATGCCCCCGCCTGCTGCACCATCTTTTCGCGCTTGCGTTCATCGCGCGCGATGCGCAGCACGCCGCACCAGTCATGGGGCACTTTTTGACCATGGCGATCAAGCCAACGCATCAGCCAGGTCACGCCCGCCGCGGTCAGCTCCGTGATCGGGTTGCTGATGCCGCCCGGCTCCGGACGCACCACGCCTACAGGATTGCCGGAACCGCCGCAGGCAGGATGGCTGCGCTCCAGTACTGTCACGCGCACGCCGCGGCGTGCCAGTTGGCGCGCGATGCTGGCGCCGGCAATGCCGGCGCCAATCACGACAGCCTCTGCCGGCACGGTCGCCTTGCCCGCTGCATCGCCGGCGTGCATTGCGCTCAACACAGCGGCCGCTGTCGACGCATCGTCCATCCCGGCATTCGCCTGCGGCACAAACATGGGCCACTGTGCGGACAAGCAGGCGCGCTTGCCGCCATAGCCCGGACGTTTTTCGACGTTGAAGCCCGCTTCGGCCAGTGCGCGCCGCACGGCACCGGCCACACACCAGCTGGACAAGCGCGCGCCCGGCGCGGCCAGCGCTGCGACGTGCGCCAGCACGGCAGCGGACCACATGGCGGGATTGCGATCAGGGGCAAAGCCATCGAGATAAATGGCATCAAAGCGTCCGGCGATGCGCGGCAAGCTTTCAGCGACATCGTCAAACACCAGCGTCAGCGTGACATGGTCGTCCAGCTCCAGCGCGTGGAAACCCGGCATCATCGGCGGCCATTGCGCGATCAGGCGGTCGGCGAGTCCTTGCAACAGCGCCTGCTGCGCCTCAGGTGCCGCTGCCAGACTCAAAGCCAGTGCGGCGCGAAGGTCTGCACGCGTAAACGGGTGCTTTTCAATCGAGACGTAGTCAAGCCGGGCCGGCGTAATACCGGGCGCGGCACCCGTATCACGGGTCGCGACTTTGGCTGCTTCAAGTGCTGCCCAGGTGGCGAGGAAGTTCACACCGAGACCGAACCCGGTTTCGAGCAAACGGACGCACTCGCCTTGCTGCCAACGATGCAGCAAATCGCAACCATCGATGAAGACTGCGCTGGCCTGTCCCCACGCGCCGGAACGGGTCGCATAGACATCACCGAAGTCGGGCGCAAAAATGCGGCCGTCTTCGCTGCCTTCCCACTGTGCGGGCTTTAACTGCTGGCTGGACATGGTGAATTCACGGACGAGAGCTTACTTGCACTGCCCTTCGAAGACCAGCATCGATGTCGGCAATTCCATCGTGTCCTTGACGCTGCCGGCCGTGCGATTGATCAGCACGCGGCGGTAGGCTTGCTGCGGCGTGAGACCGTGGCAACCAATTTCTGCATCCGAAAACGTGCAGGGCATGCCATCCAGTTGCCCGCCGTCGAAACGATAGCTGCGCGTCGCGTCGGCCGGCACCGTGGACGGTGCGCCGCGATGGATGAAATGCGTCTTGCCATCGCAATCATAGGCCGGCTCGGCCGCCCGGCCGGCCAGCGGGGCAAGAATCACGAGGGCAAACAGGAGGCGGGAATACAGGGAAACGATCATTGCTGGCGGGTCCGGGGCTGGGCCGCACGGGCTGCGGCGCACGAAGCCGCATGATACCCCGGCGCGTGGCCGGTCCTGTCACGTCATGGCCTGCACAGCGGCCCACGGCCGTCGGCTCGGCGGGCAGGCACACGATGCCGCGCTAGCGGCGCGGCAATTCGTCCATCCAGTCCCTGAACGATACTGACTCCGCGCGCGGCGCCAGCCAGCGATTGTATTCGATCACATCCGACTCACTGAGGGCACCGGCGCGCATGCGCAGCCCGATCAGATCACGCAGGTAGTCATAGCGCGCCCTGGACTGATCCACCCGCGAACGCAGCAAACGGCGACGCGCATCCAGCACCTGGATAACGGTCACGACTCCGAGTTCGTAGCCTCGCTCCTGCGCACGCACAGTGTAGTTCAGCGCTTCGACTTCACCGTTGGTGGAATCGATGCGCGCGCGGTTGGCAGTCGCGCTCGCATATAGGATGCGTACGTCACGCTCGACTTCGCGCCGCGATGCATCCAGCTGCTCGTTGGCGATGGCCAGCTGTGCCAGCGCCGATGCGGTGGCCGCATTCACCCGACCGCCCTCATAGATCGACAGCCGCATCTCGAGCGCGATGCTGTCGACGGTAAAGTCGCGCCGGGGCGAATTATCGATATCCTGGTTCGACTGGTTTCGTTGATAGTTCAGCGCAATCGTCGGATAGTGGTCCGAACGCGCCGCGTTGACAGCGGCACGCGCAGATTCGACTGCAGCCTGCCTGGCTGCAATCGCAGCATTCGATGCCATGGCGCTCTCCACCCAGTACTTCGCTGATTCGGGAACGGGCGGGAATTCCTGCCTCGACATGATCGACAGGATCCCGGGCATGCGCCCGGTGAACTCCTGAAGGCGCGTACGCGCTGCCTCGGCCTTGTTGACGGCATCGATTTCACGTGTCACCAGTTGCTCGCGCCAGGAGATTGCTTCGGCCAGGTCCGTGATCTTGGCCATTTCGCGCTCGCGCATTGCACGCAACCGCTCGACCTGCTGGTCGGCCGCTTCCTTTTCCACCTGCAGCTGTATCAGTTCATCTTCGGCCTGCAAGGCGAGCAGGTACTGGTCTGCCAACTGGCCGAACAATTCGGTGCGCGCCTGTTCTGCTTCGCGCTCCACCTGGGTCACCACGGCCTTCGCTCCGGCCAGACGATGTTCCGATGGCAGATCCAGCAAGGCCTGGCGTGCCACGAAAATTGTGCGATTGCCATTGAACCGCTGCTCGGCCGCACTGTCGCGGTAATCATTGCGCGATGCAGAGGTCTGCACACTCACTTGTGGATACAACTTGCTCTGGGCCAGGTCCACATCGGAGCGCGCACGCCCGATAGCCATCACCCGTGCGCGCAGTGCTGGAAAATCCGCCACGGCATTGCGATACAGGGAAAGCAGATCTTCGGCCTGCACTGCGGCCGCCGACATGCCGAGGCTGGCCATCAGACAGGCGCGTAGCAAGCAGCGGCCGGCGCGCATGTCAGTCTTCCTTCAGTGAACGAATAACGAGGTCGGTGACGGGCGCGGTGAGGTAATGCCAGAACGTGCGCTCGCCTGTCTTCACGATCACGTCAGCCGGCATGCCGGCTACGAGATCGAGCTTGAGTTTTTGCAGCTGCCGTACGCCCTCCGGCGTGATGACGACACGCCCGAGGTAATACGGCGTTTTCTGCCCGTTGACGTCATCCATCATGCGGTCAGCCGACAGGGTCGCCAGTTGTCCCTGGATCTTCGGCATCTCGCGCTGCCGGAAGGCCGTGAAGCGCACCTCGGCCATTTGACCGACGCGAATCTGGTCGACATCGGTCGGTGACAGCTTGGCTTCGACGATCAGCTTTTCATTGCCGGGGACGATGTCCAGCAAGTGTGCGCCGGGCTTGATGACCTCGCCCGGCGCATGCACCGCCAGCCCGTGCACGACGCCATCCTGCGGCGCAGTGATGACGGTGCGCTTGACCGTGTCTTCGAGGCCGAACATCTTTTCCTGCAGCGTAAAAAGTTCGGCCTGCACTTCGGCCAGTTCCTTGTTCACTTCGCGCTGGAAGGTCTGCTCCAGCTGCAGAATCTTCACCTGCGTGGCGCTGATCTCCACATCGGTGGCGGCGATATCGCTGCCCAGCGAGCTGCGCTGCCCGTCGTTGAGAGCCAGGTTGCGCTCCATCTCGCGCACTTTCTGCCGCTCGGCATAGCCTTCCCGTGCGAGTGCCTCGAAATCGCCGCGCTCCTTCTCGAAGGATTCAACCAGCCGCTCGCGCATCGCGCGCTGCTCCTGCAAACCGCCGGCCTTTTCGCGCAGCTGCGCAATCTGACGTTCATACAGCGTGATCTCGCCCTGCAAGGCGCGGCGGCGCACGCTGAAGGTCTGTTCCTGCACGCGCATGGCGTCGGCCGCGCGCGGGTCCTTTGCGTTATCCAGCAAGGCTTTGGGGAAGACGACGCGTCCCTTGCCATCTCGCTGCGCCATCAAGCGCGACTCGCGCGCCACTGCCACGAACCACTGACCCTTGATCTGCTCCAGTTGCGCGCGCGGCTGCACGTCCTGCAGCGTGACTAGTACCTCGCCCTTCTTCGCCCACTGGCCTTCGCGCGCATGCACCTGCGCGACGATGCCACCCTCGAGGTGGTCAACGGCCATCCGGTAGTTCTCCAGCACCACCACACCGGGACCAATCGCCGCGCTATCCAGCGGCGCCAGCACAGACCAGGTGCCGAGACCGCCAAACAGCACCAGCATGCTGATGACGCCAATGACCCTCAGGCGCTTCTCGCTGCGCTCTATCTTCGGGTCAAGCCCGGGCAGGGGTTTGCGGGATGACAGCGTATGGATCTTGTTAGGTGCGTTCATTGCCGGGTCTCCACGGAGGGCGCCACAGGTGAAGGGATCGAGGATTTGACGCCATTGCCGGCAGGCCCCTTGCTGCCATTGGCCATACTCCCATTGGCACCATTGGCGCCCGGCGCCGGATTAGCGGCCTTGCCACTGGCTGGCTGTGCGCCTTGCGCCTGCATCGCCTGCCGTCGCTGTTGCAAGGCCTCCGCCACTTGCGACGGCGTGCCCAGACAAGAGATACGGCCATCCACCAGCACCAGCACTGAATCCATCTGCTCCAGCAACTGCGAGCGATGAGTGACAACCACCACCGTGGTGCCGGCGGTGCGCAAGTCAGTCAGCGCTTGTTGCAGAGCTGCGTTGCCAGCTTCATCCAGATTGGAATTCGGCTCGTCGAGGATCACCACGGCCGGGTCGCCATAGAGCGCTCGGGCGAGTGCAACACGCTGCCGCTGGCCCGCCGACAACGTGAAATTGCCGTGTAGCTTGGTCTCATAGCCGTCCGGCATCGCGCCAATCATTTCATGCACACCGGCGCGCCGGGCCGCCTTGACCACGGCCTCCGGATCGATGAAGCCAAAGCGCGCAATGTTCTCGGCAATCGTGCCATCGAGCAGCTCCACATCCTGCGGCAGATAGCCGATAGAACGGCCCAGGTCTTCACGCGGATACTGGGCAAGCTCGATAGCGTCGAGCCGCAAGCTGCCGGCCGCCGGGCGATGCAAGCCCAGCAGTGACCTGAGCAGCGTGGATTTGCCTGCAGCACTGGGCCCGATCACGGCCAGTTGGCTGCCGGCAGGAATCTGCAGCGAGATTTCCTTGATCACCGGGCGCCGTACGCCTGCAGGAGAGACGACGAGCTTCTCGATGCGGAATTCGCCGCGTATGGCCGGCAAGGGCATCGCGTCGTCCAAAGGCGGGTGCGCTTTCAGCAGTTCGGACAGGCGACCGTAACCGATGCGCGCCGCCGTCTGCGTGCGCCAGCTCGCAATCAACTGGTCGATCGGCGCCAGCGCGCGGCCGAGCAGAATGGAGCCGGCGATCACCATGCCCGGCGAGATCTCGTGCCGTATTGCGAGGTAAGCACCGAGCCCGAGGATCAGCGACTGCGATGTCATCCGATAGGTCTTGGACATCGCTGAAATCAGTCCTGCGCGTGCACTGGCGCGATGCTGTGCATCGATTGCCTTGTGCCGCTCTTCCAGCCAGCGCTCACGCAGGCTGGGCAGCATGCCCATCGCGGCAATGGCTTCGGCATTGCGCAAGTGCGACACGGTCTGCTGGTTGGCCGCGATGTTGGCGCGATTGGCTTCCTGAAGCAAATCCCCGGTCGCCAGCTCGGTCCAGACGGTGAAGACCGCCAGCACCGCAATCGAAAATAGTGCGGCCACACCTATCCACGGGTGGAACACGAACATGATCACCACATAAACCGGCACCCAGGGCGCATCCAGCAATGCAAACAAGCCGGGGCCGGTGATGAACTGCCTGACCTTGTCGAGATCTTCCAGCGGTTGCGCACTGGCTTGACGGCCGGCGGTGGCCAGGGTGCGCGCAAAGATCGCGTCGTGGATGGTCGGGCCCAGCATCGCGTCAAAGCGCATGCTGGCGACGATCATCACCTGCGAGCGCAGCCATTCGAGGCCGCCAAAGACGATGAACAGGAAGGTCGCGATCAGCGTCAGCATCAGCAGCGTGGGCACGCTGCCGGTCGACAGCACGCGATCGTAGATCTGCAACATGTACAGCGAAGGCACCAGCAGCAGCAGGTTCATGAACAGGCTGAACAAGGCCGCCGTGATGATGGCGTTGCGGCTGGCCGCTACGACCGCGCGCAGCTCGGGCGCTGTGTCCGCACTATTGCGGGCCGGAGAAGAGGTCGAGGTCGTCATGATTGGGCCGGGCTGAATTGAGGTGGCCGGCGGCGCGTTGGTCGCCGCCGGGATTCACGCTGGCAGGCGCTTACTGCAGGCTGGTATCCGGCGGCATCGTGTGCGTGTCGGTAGCGGGCGCAGCCACTGCGGGCCGATTGGCATTCGCCAGCATCTGCTGCAGCTGGCGCGCGAGCTGCGCGACGTCGCCAAGGCCCATCGCGATGCGGCACTCGAGGCGGCCGTCAGCCATCTGCGGCTTGCCATCTCCACCGGCACGGGCGGCGCGCGCGGCTTCGGACAGCACCGACTGCTCGACGAAGCCGAAGTCGATGAAAGCCATGCCCGAGCTCAGGTGGACCGAGCTGATGTTGGAAACAATCGCTCGACCGCTGTTGTCAGATGCGCGCAACCGCAGGCCTATCTGTACCGCCCCGGTAGCGTCATGGGCAGCGCCATTGGTGGAAGCAGCATCGCGTTCGCTCGACATGGATTGGGACATTTGCACTCTCCTCGCACGTTTGGGGGAAATTCCCCGATAGTTGCAAAGATCGTAATTCCCGCACAAACCAGCCGGCAAGGATGCTCGGGAGTAAATGAACAGCCAATGTGAAGGGACTGCCACAGTCACATCGACGGAAGACCTCAATGTGAGTGACTGCTTGCGAATTCATCCGCAGTTTTGAACGTGCATCGAAGGACTGTTGGCCGCTGGGTGTAGTACATGCCGAATTCACCGCCTGATGCAAACGGTGAACAAAAAACGGAGGCCCGGGGGCCTCCGTTCCGCTACCACCTGCTTGGTCAAGGAGCAGGTTTCAGCTGAAGTTGACGTGTTGCTCGGCTTGCTGGATGCCGACCATGCCCCACTGCTCGGCCTGATCCGGCAGGCTGGCGACAGCATCGTCATCGCCACCCCCGTCTTCACCTTCGGGCACCATACGTTCGCCGACTGCCAGCATGTCGCCCATCTGCTCATCCGTCATGCCGAGCACGTGACCCATTTCATGAACCAGCACCGACAGCATGTCGACCTTGTTGGGCGCCACACCGCCGACTCCCGTGGACCAGCCGTGGCCGGCGCCATCGTCATCGAGGGTGATCTCGTTGCCGTTGTTCACACCGAGGATCCACTTGCCATCGCCGTCCTGACCGAGGTCGGACAGGTCGACCGAGATATCCTCGAGGGCCGATACATCTTGCCCCTGCGCTGCCCACCAGGCCATTGCAGCCTTCACCAGCACGTTGACCTGCTTGTCGTTGGCGGCATGCGCACCGTCGCCGCCTTCGCCGGCCAGCAGCATCTTGTTGCCAGTAGCGGGCTTGGGCGCCAGATCGACGCCACCATCGTAGGTCTCGATGATGCTACCTCCAATAACCGTATCGAAGTTGTAATTCTCGGTCGGGTAGACGCCACCCGACTTCGTGACCGGATTTCCGACAACGGTCGTCGTCTGGTACTTGACGCTGATGACATACATCGAATTGACGGAATCGGGCGTAAAGGTGATCAACACATCCCCATCAGAATTGACGGAAATCTGGTTGCTGCTGAGCTTGATAGTCGCCAGTGAGTCACCGCCATCGACCGAACCATTGCCGTTCAGGTCTATGACCTTGTACAGCTGGACATTATTGACGTTGAGCGGGTTGAACGGATCGATCTCGCCGCTCGGGGTCCTGGTCTGGTCGATCGTCACTGTCAGCGGGCCATCAACGATGTTGTTATTGTCAGCGTCTGCCCCCTTGATATCGCCGGAAGCACCGGTGAAGTAGAAGAATACGCCCGGGTTGGTCTGGCTGATCTTCCCTGCCTTGACGCTGTATTGGATCACGCCATCCTGATAGGCGTAGTAATCCTGGAAGGTCATCGCCGTGCCATTGATGTACTGGAGTGGCGTGGTACCGGTCGGGGCGATCAGGGCTTCACGCGGAATGGCGGTGTAGCCGCTCATATCCGTATCGGTAGCTTGCTGATCGTCTGCAGCCATGCCGGAAACATAGCCCGTATTGGCGTAGGTTCCCGCCACTGCAGTACCGTTGGCGGTGAAGGTCCAGGTCTCGGTCAGATCCAGCATGCCATTGTTATTGGCATCGCCTTCGACATAAGTCGCGATCAAGTCATCGTTGGTATCGCCGGGGGTGCCATGATCATCGGTAACCATCACATCGGACAAAGCAACATTGCCGATGTTGGTGACCGTGTAGCGCCAGCTGATCGGATCTCCGACATAGACACCTGTCAGCCCATCTCCGAAGGTACTGCCGTAGACCGTGACCTTGTCGATATTGATGGCGGGATTGAGGTCGATCGGCACCTCGGCATTGTCACTGTCCGGATCCGTCTCGGCACTGTCGGCCGTGGCCGTGTTCTCCAGCACGCCATCACCACCACCGAAATCATCGAGTTCGTCTTGAGTGACTGTGTGGGTCGCCGTGAAGCTCCACGTCTCGCCCACGTCCAGAATCGCATCATCGTTACCCACGAGGTCCGCGCCACGCACGATCGAGCCCGCATCCGCATACGGGTCCGTGACCGTCACATCCGTCAGCGTCGTGTTGCCCGTGTTCTGGACCGTGATCGTGTAGTTGATCACTTCATCGGCCGCATCGGCCGAACCGCCATCAATCGACGCGTCCTTGACGATGTTCAGGCTCGGCAGACGATCCACCGGCACATCGGCGTCGTCCGTATCCGGATCCGTCTCCTCGCTGTCGGCCGTCGCCGTGTTCTCCAGCATGCCGTCACCACCGCCATTGCTGTCAATCTCGGCCTGCGTCACCGTATGGGTCGCCGTGTAGCTCCAGGTCTCGCCCACTTCCAGCAGGTCGTCGTCGTCACCGATGGCGTCAGCACCACGCACGATCGAGCCCGCATCCGCATACGGATCCGTGACCG
>JACCDH011526649.1_pt1 | contig 12541 bp, 10 predicted proteins | sample 7442481 | NCBI WGS metagenome assembly JACCDH01 (sample SAMN15323433, study PRJNA562643) | freshwater metagenome | isolation source: river surface water | place: USA:Blue River Watershed | collected 2017-08-15
CCCATCCCCGGTGTCGAGTTGGTGCGCTACCCGCTGGTGGGCAGGCCTTCTGATCAAACCCACCGTTGGGTCAAGGACTTCGAGGTCAAGACGGTGCGCGCCGAATCGACCTGGCGCGCCGCGCTGCAACTCAAGGCACAGGGCTTTGAGCCCGATGCCATCGTGGCGCATCCCGGCTGGGGCGAGAGCCTGTTTCTGCATCAGGTGTGGCCCCAGGCCGCGCTGGGCCTCTATTGCGAGTTCTATTACAAGAACAACGATGCCGACGTGGGCTTTGACCCCGAATTCAAGGACGTGGACGAAGGCACGGCCTGCCGCCTGCAACTCAAAAACACCGTGTTCGATTTGCAGTTCCCGCATGCCAAGGCGGGGCTGTCGCCCACCCACTTTCAGGCCTCGCTCATGCCGCCCAGCATGGCCGGCAAGATGACCGTGGTCCACGATGGCATCGACACCCAGCGCATTGCCCCCAACCCCAAGGTCCGCCTGGGTCTCAAATCTGCACAGGGGCAGGTGAGCCTCAGCCGGGAGGACGAGGTCATCACCTTTGTGAATCGCAACCTCGAGCCGTATCGCGGCTATCACAGCTTCATGCGCGCCCTGCCCCACATCCTCAAGGCCAGGCCCCAGGCCAGGGTGCTCATCATCGGTGGCGACGAAGTGAGCTACGGCGCCCAACCGCCCAAGGACGCGCAGGGGCGCGCACAAAGCTGGAAGCAGATTTTTTTATCCGAGGTCAAAGACCAGCTCGATCTGAGCCGCGTCCATTTCCTGGGGCGTGTGCCTTACGAGCAGTTCCTGAGCGTGATCCAGCTCTCCACAGTCCATGTCTACCTCACCTACCCCTTTGTGCTGAGCTGGAGCTTGCTCGAAGCCATGAGCGCGGGCTGCGCCATCGTGGCCAGCGACACCGCGCCCGTGCGCGAAGCCATCACGCACGACAAGACGGGCTTGCTGGTGGACTTTTTCGACACCCAGGCTCTGGCCTCGCGGGTGATCGAGCTGTGCCAGGACCGCAGCCGTGCAACCAGCCTGGGCGAGGCCGCCCGCCAATGGGCGGTGACGCATTACGACTTGCACAGCCATTGCCTGGGTCAACACATCGCCTGGGTGGAAAACCTCGCCAAGAAGCCCGCTAAAAAGACCAGATCCAAGAAGTGAGCCGCCCTTGAATGGGTAAGATGTTGAAACAAAGGAGACCCCAAATGACCGTTCCCCACATCCCCGCACGCTATGACCACGTTGGCAGCTTTTTGCGTCCGGCCTATTTGCTAGAAGCCCGCGAGAAAAAAGCCAAAGGCGAAATCACCCCCGAGGCCTTGCGCCAGGTGGAAGACAAGGCCATTGCCGAGGTCGTTCAGTTTCAGCAAGACGTGGGGCTCAAGAGCATCACCGATGGGGAATTCCGTCGCACCTACTTCCACATCGATTTCCTGGAACAGCTCGGCGGCGTGCAAACCGAAATCCCGCTGTCGGTGCAGCTGGCCGATGGCAGCGTCAAACTCGCCCCGCCCATCATCCGTGTGATGGACAAAGTGCGCCACGTCAAAGACATCCAGTTGGCCGACTTCCAATACCTCAAGTCCCTGGTGGCCAAAGGCTGCACACCCAAGGTGACCATCCCCTCGCCCACCATGCTGCACTTCCGTGGCGGTCGCGCGGGCATCAGCAAAGACGCCTACCCCGAGCTTGACCCCGCTTTCTACGACGACGTGGCCAAGGCCTATGGCGACGAATTGCGCTCGCTTGCTGCGGCGGGCTGCACCTACGTGCAAATGGACGACACCAACCTGGCTTACCTGTGCGACGAAAAAATGCGCGAAGCCGCGCGCCAGCGTGGGGACGACCCCAACGAGCTGCCCCACCGCTATGCCCAGTTTGTCAACAAGGTGGTGGCGCAAAAACCCGCTGGCATGACCCTGGCCATGCACCTGTGCCGCGGCAACTTCAAGTCCACCCATGCCGCCGAAGGCAACTACGAGCCCGTGGCCGAGGCGCTGCTCTCCGAGATGGACATCGACGCCTATTTCCTCGAATACGACGACGACCGCAGCGGCGACTTCCGCCCCTTGCGCTTTTTGCCCAAGGGCAAGCTGGTGGTGCTGGGTTTGGTCACCACCAAATTTGGTCAACTCGAAAGCAAAGACTCGCTCAAGCGCCGCATCGACGAGGCCGCCCGCTATGCCCCGCTGGACCAACTCGCGCTCTCACCCCAGTGCGGTTTTTCCAGCACCGTACACGGCAACAACATCGCGGTCGAAGACCAGCGCACCAAGATGCGCCTGGTCATTGAAACGGCTCAGGAAGTCTGGGGCGACGCGTAAGGCGAATGCACTTGCAGAAGCTGGGCGGCCACCGCCACGGCAATCACCTCGGGCTGCTTGCCTGAGATGCCGCCCAGACCGATGGGGCAAGTGACCCCATCGAGCTCGGCCTGGGTGTGCCCCTTGTCCTCCAGCCTGTGCCTGAAGGTGGCCCATTTGGTTTTGGAACCAATGAGGCCAATGAAGGGCAAGTCGCCCCGCTCACGTCGCCGCTTGAGGCACTGAGCCAGGATGTCCAGGTCCTCGGCATGGCTAAAGCTCATGATGAGCACGGCGCTATCGGGCGGTAAATCCCACACGCTGGCTTGCACCGGGTCAGAGTGCTCGCTCAGCACATGGGCGGGCAAACCACTGGGGAAAATCTCGTCACGGCTGTCCACCCAATGGATGCGGTAAGGCAGCGGCGCCAGGGTGTGCACCAGTGCGCGCCCCACATGCCCCCCACCAAACAAGGCCACCGGGCGCCGATGTGCATCCATGGCCTGGATGTGCGCCAGCAGTTCATGCCCCGAGCGCAAGCTGAGCGACACCTCCACCACACCGCCGCAGCATTGACCCAGGCTGGGTCCCAAGGCCATGCGAAGGCGCTCCTGAATGTGGCCTTGCCGCAGGCCTTCGCGAGCGAGGTGAATGGCCTCGAATTCAAGGCGGCCGCCGCCAATCGTGCCCACCACATCCTGGGGTGAGACCAGCATCCAAGTGCCCACTTCGCGCGGCACCGAGCCTTGAGTTTGGCTGACCTCGACCCACACCCATTGCGGGGCAGCGCCCAGACGCTGGGCAAGGGTTTGTGCGTGGTCGGTCACAGGCTGGGATGGTTCATGATGCATGAGCGGATTGTCGCGTCAATGGAGAGGCGCATGCACCAGTTGAAACCTTCACCCTCCAGCCCCATGTGGTGGGCATGTTTGCCGTTGCTGGCCGTCTTGTTGTTGAACGCCTGCTCCTCGTCCAAGCCCCCTCCACCCACCCCAAGCCCCACGCCGCCCACGGCTCAACCTGAACCCATCCCCACCGTGCCCGACACCCCTGCTCACCCCACGGCCAAGGCCAAAGACGTCCAAGCCTTTCGGTTGGAAATGGCCAGGCACATTTACGAGCGCCATGCCGGGCGGGTTCACGCGGGGCGCTTGCCGCCCTTGCTCAAAGGGGTGGGGGTGGTCGAAATCACCATCGATGACCGAGGCCAGATCGCACGCATGGAATGGGTGCGCGCGCCCAAGCACGCGCCAGAGGTCATCAAGGCCATCGAGGGCCTGATCGAAGAGGCCTCGCCCTTTCCTGCGCCCACATTTGCCAGGCAAGCCACCTTCATGGAAACCTGGCTGTGGAACCGCAACGACCGCTTTCAGCTCGACAGCCTGACGGCGGGTCAGGACTGAAGCTCAGGGCTTCATCTCAGCGACGGGTTTTGGCCTTTTCAATTGCCAGCAAGATGCGCTCGGGCGTGGCGGGCGCATCGAGCTCGACCTGGGCTTGGGGACCCGCTGCAGCCGAGGCCGCATCGCGCAAGGCAAAAAAGCAGGACAAGGCCTGCATCAGGGGCGGCTCGCCAACGGCCTTGCTCTGGTAGGGCGTGGGCTTGAGGTTGGCGCCATCAAAGAGGCTCACATTGAAGTGCTCGGGCACATCGCCTGCGACGGGGATCTTGTAGGTGGACGGACCATGGGTGAGCAACTTGCCCTTGCCATCCCAGATGCACTCTTCCATGGTGAGCCAACCCATGCCCTGCACATAAGCGCCTTCGATCTGGCCAATGTCAATCGCCGGGTTGATGCTCTTGCCGGCATCGTGAACGATGTCCACGGCCTTGAGCCACCACTCGCCGGTGAGCACATCGATTTCGACCTCGGTGACCGATGCGCCATAGCAGTAGTAATAAAACGCGCGGCCATTGAGGGTGGTGAAGTCGTACTTGATCTCCGGGGTCATGTAAAAGCCGGTGACCGACAAACCCACGCGGTCCAGCCAGGCCTGCTTGGTGAGCTCAGCCCAGGCCACAGACTTGCCGCCACCGTGGGCAGCGTTCTGGGCAAAGCTCACGGCCTTGGGGTCGCAACCCAGCATGCGTGCAGCCACGGGCTGCAGGCGTTCGCGCATTTGGGCGGTGGCATTCATGATGGCCGCGCCATTGATGTCTGCGCCGCTCGAGGCCGAGGTGGCCGAGGCATTGGGCACCTTCTGGGAGTCGGTGGCCGTGACGCGCACCTGGTCCACACTGATGCCCAAACCATCGGCACAGACCTGGGCCATTTTGGTGTTGAGCCCCTGCCCCATTTCTGTACCGCCATGGTTCACGCTCACCGAGCCATCCATGTAGATGACCAGCAGCGCGCCGCCCTGATTGAGGTGCGTGGCGGTGAAGCTGATGCCGAACTTGAGCGGCACCAGCGCCAGGCCGCGCTTTTTGCGCGTGCTCTTGGCATTGAAGGCCTCGACAGCGCGGCGGCGATCGTCGTAGCGCGCCTGTGCGGCCACCTGATCCATCACCTGATCACCCACCCAATCCTCGATGAGCTGGTTGTATTGGGTGGTCATGGTGTCAGCCGAGCCACTTTGCTTGGGATCGCGGTAGAGGTTGACACGGCGCACGTCCAACTCGTCCATGCCCAGGGCATCGGCGATGTCGGCGATGACGTTTTCAATGCCAAACATGCCCTGTGGACCACCAAAGCCGCGAAAGGCGGTGGCGCTTTGGGTGTGGGTCTTGCAACGGTGACTCACCAGCTTGAGCGCGGGGATGTGATAGCAGTTGTCGATGTGCAGGCAGGCGCGGTCGTTGACCGGACCCGAGTAATCGGTGCTGTACCCACAACGCGACATGAGGGTGATGTCTGCACCCAGGATGCGGCCACTGTCGTCAAAGCCCACCTCGTAGTCGATGCGAAAGTCGTGGCGCTTGCCGGTGATGGTCATGTCATCGTCGCGGTTCACACGCAGCTTGACGGGGCGCTTGAGGTGAAACGCGGCCAGCGCAGCGCTTTGGCTGAAGATGCTGGCGTTGCCTTCCTTGCCACCAAAGCCACCGCCCATGCGGCGGCAAATCACTTCGACGTCGTTGGTGGTGAGGTTGAGGGCAGCCGCCGCCTCGCGCTGGTTGCCATCGGGGTGCTGGGTGGAGCAATAGAGGGTCATTTGCCCGTCTTCGCGGGGCACGGCATAGGTGATCTGCCCTTCGAGGTAGAACTGCTCTTGCTGGCCGGTTCTCACTGTGCGCTTGACGCGGTGCGGTGCCTGGGCAATGGCCTGGGCAGCGTCGCCCCGCGTGATGCCCTTGGGCGGCATGATGAAACTGCCAGCCGCCATGGCGTCTTCAATGGTGAGGACGGCGGGCAAGGCCTTGACCTTGACTTCAGCGCGGGCGGCGGCCTCGCGCGCATAGAGCATCTCGCGCGCCACCACCACGGCCACGGGCTGCCCGACAAACTCCACCTTGCCCTGAGCCAGGAAGGGGTCGTCGTGAAGGATGGGACCGCAATTGTTTTCGCCGGGGATGTCTTTGGCGGTGAAGACCGCCACCACGCCGTGTGCGGCCAGGAGGGCCTGACGGTCAATGCCCTCGCCAATCAGTTCCCCCTGCGCAACGGGGGACTTGATGAGGGCGGCATACAAGGTGCCACGCACCTCGGGGATGTCGTCGGTGTAGGTCGCCTCGCCGGTGACGTGCAGCTCGGCGGACTCATGGGCAATGGAGCGGCCTTGCATGCCGGCGGGCAACAAATCCTGGAAAGCCTGGGGTGCGTTCATGACAGGGACTCCTCCAGATGGGGTTGAATGAACGACAGAACCAGGTTGCGGGTCACCAGGGACCGATACGCCCAGGTGGCCCTCAAGCCGTCGCGGGGCTTGAAGGTGGCGGCAATGGCGTCGTCGATGTGTGAGGCCAGCACCTGATCGGGGCTGCGCCCCTCAAGGGCAGATTCGATGCGCGGCACCCGGCAAGGCCAGGGCGCGAGGCCATTGAGGGCGAGGCGCACGCTGGACATGCGCCCGTCCTTGAGGGTGTAGGACACCGCGATGCACGTGGCCGAGATGTCTTGCTCGAAACGCTTGGAGACCTTGTGGGCGCGAAAGACCTGGCCGGCCTTGGGCTTGGGCAACACCACGGCCTCGATGAACTCGCTGGGCTGCATGACGTTTTTCTTTTGACCCACGTAGAACTCGTCCAGCGGCACCTCGCGGGTGCGCTCGCCCTTGCGCAAGACCAAGGTGGCACCCAGTGCCATGAGGCAAGGCATGGAGTCGCCAATCGGGGAGCCATTGGCAATGTTGCCAGCCAGTGTGGCCGTGGAACGAATGGGGGGCGAGCCAAAGCGGCGCAGCACCTCGGCAAAGTCGGGATAGGCCTCGCGCAGAGTCGCCATCACCGCCTCGAGCGAAACCATGGCACCCAAGCGCCAGGCCTGGGGGGTTTGGGTGGTGGTGCGCAGCTCGCGCACATGACCCAGGTACATGATGTGCTCAGGCCGCACAAACTGCTTGTTCACCTGAAGACCCAGCTCGGTGCTGCCAGCCAGCAAGGTGGTTTCGGGGTGTTTGATCAGGTAGTCACACACCTCGGCCAAAGTAGCCGGAGACACAAACTCGTTGCCCTTGCGGGTGCGCACCACGGGTTGAACGATCAGCTGGCCATCGAGCCCCACGGTGGGCTTGGCACTGCGCGCGATCTGCTGGAGCAAGGGCACGTCGGCTGCATCGTCGAGCTTGAGGCCAGCGGGCTGGGCGCAAGCGCTTTGCGCAGCTTTGACAATCGGCTGGTAACCCGTGCAGCGGCACAGGTTGCCCGAGAGGGAGTTGGTGATGTCGGCGCGGGTGGGCTTGTCGTTGGTCTGCACCAAGTTCACCAGGCTCATCACAATGCCTGGCGTGCAAAAGCCGCATTGCGAGCCGTGGCAACTCACCATGGCCTCTTGAATGGGGTGCAATTGGCCGTCTGTGCCCTTGAGGCTCTCGACGGTTTTGACCGACTTGCCATCAAGCGAAGGCAACAGCTGGATGCAGCTGTTCACAGGCACATAGTCGATGCCCTTGCCCGATGCGTTGAGCTCGCCCACCATGACCACACAGGCACCGCAATCGCCTTCGGCGCACCCTTCCTTGGTGCCAGTTCGGTGCAGCTGCTCGCGCAGGTAATCCAGGAGGGTGGTGGTGCGGCGTTCGCCTTGTGCTTCAACGATGTGACCGTCAAGCACAAAGCGCACGGTGTTCGTGACTTGTGACATGGGATGGACCGGGATCTGAATGAAAAAACATTGTAGGTGCCAGATCCCAAAAATGGCCCTCAGGAACCCCGATAAGTCGAATAACTCCAGGGGCTCACCAGCAGCGGCACGTGGTAGTGCTGGTCTTCGTGCGCCACCCCAAAATCGAGGTGAACCACATCCAAAAAGGCCGGCTCAGGCAACACCACGCCGCGAGCCAGGAAGTAGTCCTTCACCGAGAAGCTCAAGCGATAGGTGCCGCGACGAAGACTTTGGTTGTCGTACAAGGGGCCGTCGGGGTTGCGCCCGTCGGCATTGAGCACCAATTCCTTCACCAGCCTGGCCTCGTCGCCATGGACGCTCCAGAGCTTGACCCGCATGCCCGCTGCGGGGCATCCATGCATGGTGTCCAAAACGTGGGTGCTCAATCCCATGAAGTTCTCCTGAAAGTTCGCGATCCAAAGTGGATTTGGTCGCAACAAGTGTATACAATTTTTGTCGCCAGAACAGTTTGGGGCCAAGCCGGCCTTCACCATGGACGACTCGCCATCTACCCTCACCAAAACCATTGTCGATGCGCTCACCAAAGCCATCGTTGAACACCGCCTGCATCCGGGGACCAAGCTGGCCGAGCAAAAGCTGGCCGATCACTTTGGCGTCTCCCGCACCCTGATTCGGCAAGCCCTCTTTCAATTGGTGCAAAAGCGCCTCATCCGCATGGAGCCCGCCCGGGGCGCGTTCGTGGCCACGCCCTCGGCTGCCGAGGCGCGTCAGGTCTTCGAGGTGCGCCGCATGATCGAAATCCAAATGACGCGTCAATTCGTGAGCGAAGCCCAGACGCCGCACATCCAGGCCTTGCGCGATCACGTGCAGCAGGAAATCAAGGCCGTGCAGCGCAACGACGTGCCCAGCCGAACCGACTTGCTGGGGGACTTTCACGTGGTCATGGCGCAGCTCATGGGCAATGAAGTGCTCGCGCAGGTGTTGGGCGAGCTCATCTCGCGCTGCGCCCTCATCACCCTCATGTACCAGACCACCAATGCCGCCGAGCATTCGGTGCACGAGCACGAACAAATCGTCAATGCCATCGAGGCGCGCGATGCCGATCTGGCCGTGCAGCTCATGGACGCCCACTTGCACAACGTGGTGGCGAATCTGGCACTGGATCGTCAACTGCCCAGCAGTGACATTGCCATGGCCCTGTCCTGATGACCCAAGGAGCATCGATGTACGACAGCACACTCCCCTATCCGCGAGACCTGGTGGGCTATGGCGCGCAAGTGCCCCATGCCCAATGGCCCCATGGGGCGCGCATTGCGGTTCAGTTCGTCCTCAACTACGAAGAAGGGGGCGAGAACAGCGTGCTGCATGGCGACAAGGCCAGCGAGCAATTCCTCTCCGAGATGTTCAACCCCGCCGCCTTTGAAGCGCGCCACATCAGCATGGAGGGCATTTACGAATATGGCTCGCGTGCGGGCGTGTGGCGCATCCTGCGCGAATTCGAACGCCGCCAATTGCCCCTGACCGTCTTTGGCGTGGCCACGGCCTTGCAAAAGCACCCCGAGCTCGCAGCCGCGCTCAAGGAGCTGGGCCACGACATGGCCTGCCATGGCCTCAAGTGGATTCATTACCAACACATCGACGAGGCCACCGAGCGCGCCCACATGGCCGAGGCCATGGACATCCTCACCCGCCTCATGGGCGAGCGGCCACTGGGTTGGTACACCGGCCGCGACAGCCCCAACACGCGCCGTCTGGTGGCCGATCACGGTGGCTTTGAATACGACAGCGACTATTACGGAGACGACCTGCCCTTTTGGATGAAGGTGAATAAAAGCGATGGCAGCACCGCGCACCAACTCATCGTGCCCTACACCCTGGACTGCAACGACATGCGCTTTGCATTGCCCCAGGGCTATTCGCATGCCGACCCCTTCTTCCAATACATGAAAGACACCTTCGACGCGCTCTACGCCGAAGGCGACCCCCAAGGCCTCAACGCGCCCAAGATGATGAGCATTGGCATGCATTGCAGGCTGCTTGGGCGGCCGGGGCGCATCGTGGCCTTGCAACGCTTTTTGGACCACATCCAGTCGCACGACCATGTGTGGGTGGCGCGCCGCATCGACATCGCGCGCCACTGGAAGAAGCATCACCCCCTCACGGGCCAATGACAGCTGCCCTCACCCTTTGCTAGGAACCGCCATGCCCCTGACCCTGGACCAACTCAACGCCCTGCCCAAGGCCCAAGCTGCGGCGCACTTGCAAGGGCTATACGAACACTCCGACTGGATTGCCGAGCAAGCCCTGGAGCAGCGCCCTTTTCTGACTCCCACCGCGCTCAAACTGGCCATGGTCAAGGTGCTCAATGCAGCGGGGCGCGAAGCCAAGCTCGCCCTCATCCGCGCTCACCCCGAGCTGGCTGGCAAAGCCATGGTGAGCAACACCCTCACCGCCGAATCCACCGACGAGCAAAGCCGCGCAGGCCTGACCCACTGCACCCCAGAGCAATTCCAGCGCATCCAACAGCTCAACACGGCCTACAACGCCAAATTCGGCTGGCCGTTCATCCTTGCGGTTCGGGGTCCCCGAGGCACAGGCCTGAGCCGCGAGCACATCATTCAGACCTTTGAGCGGCGGCTCCAGAACCTGCCCGATTTCGAACTCGACGAGTGCATCCGCAACATCCACCGCATCGTGGAGATCCGCCTCAACGACAAACTCGGCCTGGAGCCCACACTGGGGCACGAGGTGTGGGATTGGCACGAGTGGTTGGCCCAGTTCAGCGAACCGGCTTATCGCGAGCGCGGCGAGCTCACCGTGACCTACCTCACCGAGGCGCATTTGCAGTGCGCGCAGACCCTCAAGCTGGGCATGCAGGCCTGTGGCTTTGACGAAGTCTTCATCGACGCCGTGGGCAATGTGGTGGGTCGCTTTCATGCCGCCCAGGGCGCGGGGCCTTACCTGCTCACGGGCAGCCACTACGACACCGTGAGGAACGGGGGCAAATACGATGGGCGCCTGGGCATTTTTGTGCCCATGGCCTGCGTGCGCGAATTGGCACGCGCCAAGCGCCGCCTGCCCTTTGGCCTGGAGGTCGTGGCCTTTGCCGAAGAGGAAGGCCAGCGCTTCAAAGCCACCTTCCTCGGGTCGGGCGCCCTGATTGGGGACTTCAAGCCCCAGTGGCTGGATCAGACCGATGCCGATGGCGTCCCCATGCGCGAGGCCATGCGCCTCGCCGGGCTCAAGCCGCAAGAGATTCCCCAGATCCAGCGCACGGTGTCGAACTACCTGGGCTTCATCGAAGTGCACATCGAACAAGGCCCTGTGCTCAATGAACTCGATTTGCCCCTGGGCGTGGTGAGCTCCATCAATGGCAGCGTGCGCCTCATGGGCGAGGTCGTGGGCATGGCCAGCCATGCGGGCACCACCCCCATGGACCGTCGGCGCGACGCAGCCTGCGCCGTGGCCGAGCTGGCCTTGTACCTGGAGCAGCGCGCAGCCCAGGACGGTGACTCGGTGGCCACCATCGGCATGCTCAACGTGCCCAATGGCTCGGTCAATGTGGTGCCGGGGCGATGCCAGTTCAGCCTCGATTTGCGCGCCCCCACCGATGCGCAGCGCGACGCGCTGGTGCGCGACGTGATCCAGACCCTGCGCGAGATCTGTGAGCGCCGGGGCGTGCACCACACGCTGGACGAAGTCTTGCGGGTGAGCGCAGCGCCCAGCGACGCGCGCCTGCAAGGGCTGTGGGAAGACGCCGTCAAAGCCCAGGGCTTGCCCGTTTTCCGCATGCCCAGTGGCGCCGGCCACGATGCCATGAAGCTGCACGAAGTCATGCCCCAGGCCATGCTGTTTGTGCGGGGGCAAAACAGTGGCATCAGCCACAACCCGCTGGAGAGCACCACCAGCGACGACATGGAGCTGGCCATTGCCGCCTTCATGCATGTGCTCGCCCACCTCCCCCACTGAACAGACCACCGATTGAGACCAAAGGAACCACGATGAACGAAGCCTATGCCGCACTGGACGCATGGATTGACCAGCACTTTGACGAGCAGGTCGAGTTTCTGCAAGCGCTGGTGCGCGTGCCCACGGACACGCCACCGGGCAACAACGCCCCGCATGCTGAGCGCACGGCTGAGCTGCTGCACGCCATGGGCCTGGAGGCCGAGCGCCACGTGGTGCCTGAGCAAGCGGTCAAAGCCTATGGCCTGCAAAGCATCACCAACCTGATTGTTCGCCGCCCCTACCAGGCCGGTGGTCCCACCATTGCCCTGAATGCCCATGGCGATGTGGTGCCACCGGGCGAAGGCTGGACCCACGACCCCTATGGCGCGCAAGTGGTGGACGGCAAGATGTATGGCCGCGCCACTGCGGTGAGCAAAAGCGATTTCTCCACCTTCACCTTTGCCACGCGCGCCCTCGAGGCCGTCAATGCCCAGCGGCACACCCCGCTCAAGGGTCAGCTCGAATTGCACTTCACCTACGACGAGGAATTCGGCGGCGAGATGGGACCTGGCTGGCTGCTCAGCCAAGGCCTCACGCGCCCAGACCTGATGGTCGCAGCGGGCTTTAGCTACGAGGTGGTCACCGCCCACAACGGTTGCCTGCAAATGGAAGTCACCGTGCACGGCGAGATGGCGCACGCGGCCATCCCCGACACGGGCACCGATGCCTTGCAAGGCGCGGTCCACATCCTCACGGCCTTGCATCAGCTCAATGCCGACTACCTCAAGGTCCGCTCCAAAGTCGCAGGCATCGCCCACCCCTATCTGAACGTGGGCTGGATCCAGGGCGGCACCAACACCAATGTGGTGCCCGGCAAAGTGGTCTTCAAACTCGACCGCCGCATGATCCCCGAAGAAAACCCCGTCGAGGTCGAGGCCAACATTCGCCAGGTCATCGAAGCGGCGCGGCAAAGCTTTCAGCCCCCACGGGGCGGCAAACAATTGCAAGTCGAGGTCAAGCGCCTCTTGCTCGCCAAGGCCATGGTGCCGTTGTCTGGCAACCAGC
>JACCDH010314023.1_pt1 | contig 12536 bp, 17 predicted proteins | sample 7442481 | NCBI WGS metagenome assembly JACCDH01 (sample SAMN15323433, study PRJNA562643) | freshwater metagenome | isolation source: river surface water | place: USA:Blue River Watershed | collected 2017-08-15
AAATTTGTTTAGCAATGCTATAGAATTGGCTTTGGATAAATAGCTGCTTTTTGGCCACGGATGACACAGATTAAACGGATTTTCACAAATTAATTTGTAAAATTATACAAGAAAAAAATCTTTATATTCTTTGTACATAGAATTGCTTTCGATTCATAATTATTCAATTGCCGTTGGTTAAAACCAACGGTTAGAATGAAATGGATTTATTGGCTTTAGCCAAAATTAATTTATGTTTTGGCTAAAGCCAACTACATATTAAAATTTTTAACCCCTAGATTAAAACCAACGGTGATTAATTTCAACTTTTGAATTTACCAATTGTAAATTTGCTAAATTTGTAAAAAACTAAATCATTATGATTGATTATAAACAATATATCGCAATAAACTCCGAAATACGTTTTGGCAAACCAATTATAATCGGGACAAAAATTACTGTTTTTGATGTTTTAAATTGGTTGGCAAACGGAATGACCATAAATGAAATTATTGAAGATTTTCCAGAACTTAACGAAACCCAAATCAAGGCTTGTCTTTCTTATGCGGCAGATAGAGAACATAAAATTCAAATTGCATCGTGAAATTGCTATTTGACCAAAATATTTCTTTTAGAATAATTTCTAAAATCAGCCATACTTTTCCTAAAGCAAAACAAGTAAGACAACTTGAAATTGAAAATTATTCCGATATAGAAATTTGGAAATTTGCTAAAGAAAATGAATATACAATTGTGACTTTTGATGCAGATTTTTATGACTTATCAAATTTCAAAGGATTTCCTCCAAAAATAATTTGTTACGTTTCTACAACACGAAAACCAATTTCATCGCCAACATTATAAATTCTAGACATTCCCTAATTAAAGAATTTATTAATGCGCCTGAATATTCCGAAATTGCGTGTCTGGAAATTAAATAAATTTTAAACAATGAACAAAAGCAGACTCGAAGCCTTTAGCGATGGGGTTTTAGCCATTATCATTACCATAATGATTTTGGAAATAAAAGTACCCGAAAACAATAGTTTCGAATCTTTGAAACCACTAATTCCTGTTATTTTGAGTTATGTTTTGAGTTTTGTTTATGTTGGAATTTATTGGAACAACCATCATCATATGTTTCAGGTTGTAAAAAAAGTGAGTGGATCTATTTTGTGGAGCAATCTTTTCTTGCTTTATTGGTTGTCCTTGATTCCCTTTGGCACGAGTTGGATTGGTTCGCAAAATTTTGCAGCAGTCCCAATGAGTATTTATGGATTTATTTTGCTAATGTGTGCTATTTCATATACCTTTCTTCAAAATCAAATTATAAAACTCGAAGGAATGGATTCTATCTTATACAAAACGGTTGAAAATGATAAAAAAGGTAAAATATTTTTAATATGCTATATTCTGGCAATCCCTCAGGCATTTGTTTCGCCTTGGATTACCTGATTACTTTAGACCACAGTTGCTCTGATTCGGATAATTCCTGATACGAGAATTGAAAAACAAATAAATAAAAATTAAAATGAGAAAAGCTATATTCCCGGGATCTTTTGATCCCATTACATTGGGTCACGAAGATATTATCAGAAGAGGAATTCCACTTTTTGACGAAATTGTAATTGCCATTGGCGTCAATGCCGAGAAAAAATATATGTTTTCACTCGAAGAAAGAAAACGTTTTGTTGAAGAAACTTTCAAAAATCAACCAAAAGTAACTGTTATCGTTTATGAAGGATTGACAATAGAACTTTGCCATAAAATTAACGCCAATTTCATCCTGCGTGGTCTTCGGAATCCAGCTGATTTTGAATTCGAAAAAGCCATCGCACACACCAACAGACGATTGTCAAAAATAGAAACCGTTTTCTTGTTGACCGCTGCAAAAACCTCTTTTATCAGTTCCAGCATCGTCCGAGATGTAATTCGACACAAAGGGGAATATGAAATATTGGTTCCTGAAGCTGTAAGAGTTAGAAAATAAATTTGAAAAAACGCTTTTATAGCCTACTTTCGCCAAAAATAACAAAACAAAAAAATGAGCATAGAAAGAGAATTAATCAAGCGCAGTGGTGGAAAATGTGAACTTTCCGGTCTTACCGAAGATTTAAAAGTATATCAAATTCTTCCTACCCAAAAGGGCGGAATTGACGAAAGCATCTTAATTAAAACAACCCTTATTGACCAAATCGAGAATCCTGAAAAAATGGATATAAACCTTTGGAGATGCCTGAATGATAGTATGTGGAGCGAACATATTCCTGTACAAGTAGTTTCGTGGCGCATGTTAAGCCGATTAGGCAACCAAGAATTGTTAGAGCAAATGTATCTTGACGAAGACACTTTAGCTTGGGCGCAAGCCACTGGTGAAGGCGAAGACGACGAAAACAAAGTAATCCACCGCGATAGCAATGGAGTAATTCTTGCTACTGGAGATTCCGTGGTTTTGATAAAAGATTTAAAAGTAAAAGGTTCCAGTATGGTTGCCAAACAAGGAACTGCGGTTCGAAACATCAGATTAGACCACGAAAATGCTGAATATATTGAAGGTAGAGTTGATGGTCAAACCATTGTCATTATTACACAATACGTGAAAAAAATTTAGTTAGTAAGTAGCAGTTAGCAGTTAGCAGTTAGCAGTTAGCAGTTAGCAGTTAGCAAAAAAACGAAAACCTAATGAAAAATCAAGAGGTTTCCATTTTTTTTGTACATAAATGTTTAATATTCTTAATCTGAAATCTGAACACTGAACACTACTCCTCCTCTTTCTTAATCACCTTTCTGGCCACTTCAATTTTGAATTTCTTGCCTTTCATTTTTTCGTCCTTGATGTTGTGAAGCAAGTCTTTGACTTTATTGAATTTTACGGCGGCAAACGAAATAAAATCTTTCACTTCAATCAATCCCAAATCGCCTTTTTCGAGTTTTCCCTTTTGGGAAAAGAACCCTACGACATCAATTTTATTCAATTTATTTTTCTTTCCGCCACTGATGTAGATGGTTTGAAATTCAGGTGGTTTAGGCAAAGTTGTCGCATTTTCCACCTTTAAAACTTCCATTTCATAATCGATATAATCTGGTTTTTTTTCGCTATGGTGAGCAATAATATAAGCCGTTCCTGAAGCTAACATACGAGCTGTTCGACCGTTTCTATGGGTAAATTCGTCTTCTTTCAAAGGCAAATGATAATGAATAACGTGTTTCATTTCTGGAATATCCAAACCACGTGCAGCTAAATCCGTTGTTATTAAATAACTCATACTGCCGTTTCGGAATTGGATTAAAGCGCGTTCTCGTTCATCTTGATCCATTCCGCCGTGATAATATGTAGCGTAAATGCCTTTTTCGTTCAAAGTATCACTAATCCTTTCAGCTGCATCTCTATGATTGCAAAAAACTAAAGCTGATTGCGATTTCAAAGAACAAATCAAATTGAACAAACTTCCCATTTTGTCTTTTTCTTTTGAAACAATCATTTTCATAGCCAAATTACTCACTTCTTCTTCATTTGGAATAAAATCCAAAATAGTAGGATTGACCACTCTGGTATATTTTGGAATTTCAATATAGGAAGTGGCTGATACTAAAACGCGTTTGTTTAGATTAGTTAATTTTCCAATTATAAAAGACATTTGCTCGTGAAAACCCAATTGTAAAGACTTGTCGAATTCATCGAGAATCAAGGTTTCTATTTTGTCCAAACGAAAAGTCCCTCGGTTGATATGATCAGCGATTCGTCCGGGTGTTCCAATTAAAACAGCTGGTGGATTACTTAAATTTTTGATTTCGGTATCGATGGAATGTCCCCCGTAGCAAACATTTACTTTGTAATCAGTTCCCATTTTTTTCCATACTTGCTCAATTTGCAAGCCTAATTCCCGTGATGGAACCAGAATCAAACATTGAACAGACAGGATTTCTGGTTTCAACATTTCGAAAATAGGCAACAAGAAAGCGAGTGTTTTTCCAGAGCCTGTTGGTGAAAGCAGTAAAACATTGTTGTTGCTCAAAATGGTTTCTTGGGCAGCGACTTGCATTTCGTTAAGGTTTTCGATGCCTAAATTGAGAAGTATATTGTTAGAATGTTGTTTTTTATTCATTTTGCAAAAGTAGAGAAAAAAGTTTGCAATGGCAGATTGCCATAAAAAACCCAAACCCATTCTTTTAACGAAAATTGTTCACACCAATTTTGGAACCTGAAATCGGACTACTTCAAATTAATATTCTCTTCTTCGAATAATAATTTAATGTTTTCATATGATTTTTTTAAAATTTCAGGAATTTCATTCGGATGAAGCCAGATTGCTTTTTCGATACCTTCTTGAACTTGCCCTACTGGAATTCCATTAAAATCAGTTTGCATCTCAAACCATTGGGTAATTTTTAGTTTATAAATACCATTTCTTTTGAAAACATGGTAGGTTTTTTGTAGCTTTTTGGTAATTCTTAACTTATTGACACCAGTTTCTTCTTCTACTTCCCGCATTGCAGTGTCTTTAATATCTTCTCCTTTTTCGGCACCGCCTTTAGGTAAATCCCATTTTCCGCCTCTATAAATAAATAGCACCTCTCCTTTTTTGTTGTAAACCAATCCTCCTCCAGCTTTAGAAACAGAAATTTTAGATTTTAAAGTTTTCATTATTTCCTTTTCATCCGGATGATAAAGATAGGCTTTTTGAATTTTATTTTGAAAAATTTTTACGATAAGATGTTTTATATCAACACTTTCTAAAAGAAATAGTTGAAAATTAGTCTCCTTAGAGATTTCATTTGTCAAAAAAAGTGGTTTGTCGTTCACAAAAACTTTATACATTTGTACTATGATATTTAATAAAGATACTGCCGAGAAAACTGCCGAATTACTTTTGCAAATTAATGCAATTAAATTGAATCCAAAAAATCCTTTTACATGGGCTTCGGGATGGCAATCACCTATTTATTGTGACAACCGAATAATTCTCTCATTCCCAACTATTAGGAATTATGTTCGAGATGAATTTGCAAAAAACATTGAAAAACAATTTGGAAAACCAGATGTAATTGCTGGGGTGGCCACCGGAGCCATTGGAATTGGAATGTTAGTTGCCGAAAGTTTAGGATTGCCTTTTGTTTATGTTCGTCCAGAACCCAAAAAGCATGGCAGACAAAATCAAGTGGAAGGCTTTTTACAAAAAGGTCAAAATGTGGTCATAGTCGAGGATTTAATCAGTACTGGAAATAGTAGCTTACTTGCCGTAGAAGCTTTACGAGCAGCTGGTGCAAACATCAAAGGAATGGTCGCTATATTTACCTATGGGTTTGATATTGCTAATGAAAACTTTAAAAACGCAAACGTTGACTTATTTACTTTGGGCAATTATCAAAATTTATTGAATTTGGCTGTAGCCAAAAGATATATTACCGAGCAGGAAGAGGAAACTTTGAGGGAATGGAATTTGAGTCCATCGACTTGGGGAGTTACTGAAAGTAATTAGTAATAAAATCCAAAATAATAGATTATAAAAAAATACATCCCCTAAAAAATGAACCTAGAAAGCCCTAAAGTTACAGTCGAAAAATCAGCACAAGAATTATTTGATTTATTATGTGATGTTCGAAATTTCGAAAAATTAATGCCTGAAAATATAGCAAAATTCGAAGTTATAGGAGATGATGCATTCATTTTTGGATTAAAAGGAATGCCAGAAATTAAACTAAAAATGAAAGAAAAAATAGCACCAAACAAAGTAGTCTTGGGTTCTGCCAGTGATAAATTACCTTTCACTTTAGAGGCAACTATTAATGCTATTTCAGAGAATTCTAGTGATGTAAAATTAGATTTCGAAGGCGAATTTAATGCAATGATGGCAATGATGATCAAAGGACCGATTTCGAAATTTATAGAAACTTTGACTGTAAATATGTCGAAATTGTAACTTCCGTTACTTTAAAAACAAAAAACTTTTATTAAGACTGAAAGTTTTTTTGTTCTAGTATCTAATACAACATCTGTACTTCCTTAACATCAAACTCTGAAACTGTATCGTTATCCATAAGAATTTGTAATTTTCCAATGGGGGAAACCCCTTGAATGATACCCATAAAATTTTGTTGATATTGGTTTTCGAATGGCATTGGAATTCCTTTTTTGAATAGTTTATTTGCATATTCGGACCAAAATAAACCCGAATTTAAATTCCAATTCTGAATATTTTGTTCCATTTTTTCGATAACCTTCAAAAGGATTTCATCTTTATCAAAAGTAGTATTACAAATCACAGCTAAAGAAGAAGCTTTAGGCAAATTTTCGAAATTCATTTGGTTGACATTCAAACCCAAACCCACAATAGAATTAATACTTCCTTCATTTTTTATACTATTTTCAATCAGAATTCCACCTATTTTTTTGTTGTATGACATAATGTCGTTAGGCCATTTAATACTTAATCCGGGAATAGTTAGCTCTTCTAGTACTTGAATTACAGACACTGATACAATGATATTAATATCAAAAATTCGATTTAAATTTGTTACAAAATTACCAATCAAAACACTCATTATTAGATTTTTATTAGGCTCAGAATTCCAAACAGCCCCCATTTGTCCTTTGCCTTTGGTTTGATTTTCGGCAGTAATTACAGTGAAATTTTCTAATGACTGATTACTCGATAATCCTTTAAGGAACTCATTCGTTGAATCTATGGCATCGAGTTTGATTAGTTGCATTACAAGTTATTTAAGAAATTGTATTTAATATTGTGTTAAGGTTCAAAAATAATCACAAAAAATGGTAACTTTACCAACTTATTTAAAAATAATTCATGACAAAAAAGACAATTAATAATGATGTTCTATTGGCAAACATCATCAAAGGGATTGAAGATGTAAAAGGAAATGACATCGATATTCTTGATTTAAGAGAAATAGACACCGCCGTTTGTGACTATTTTGTAATCTGCAACGGAAATTCAAATACACAGGTTAACGCTATTGTTCACTCCATCCAAAAAGTAGTTTCTAAAGAATTGAAAGACAAACCTTGGCATATAGAAGGTACTGATAATGCCGAGTGGGTTCTTATGGACTATGTAAGTATTGTGGTTCACGTTTTTCAAAAACACATTCGAGAATATTACAACATAGAGAGTCTTTGGGGCGACGCCAAAATCACTAAAATCGAAAATAATTACTAAAGAAATATACCTATAATGGCAAAAGACAATAATCCAAATTCGAATAATTTTAAGGTAAGTCCCTGGTTAGTATATACGGCAATTTTATTAATTTTCTTGACGATAAGTTTTTTTACAGAAGGTTCTAGTTTTCAAGAACCCGTTAAGTTAGAACAGACGGAATTCAACTCTTTATTAGAAAGTAAGCAGATTGAAAAAATCATAATTTACAACAAGAAGGATGCTGAAATATTTTTAAAACCTGAGGCATTAAAACTTGCATCTAATAAAAAAGTTGCCAAAAATGTATTAGATCAACCTAATAAGGGTCCTCATTACATTTTAAGTCTTGGAGATAGTCAAATTTTTGAAAGAAAGTTAGAAACAGCAGTTACTGAAGGGAAACTTAAAAATTATAATTTTCAAGAAAGCAATAATTGGAGTGATATTATCATAAGCCTATTGCCTATCATCATCATAATAGCTGTATGGATTTTCATTATGAGAAAAATGTCTGGTGGTGCAGGTGGTGCAGGTGGACAGATTTTCAATATCGGGAAATCTAAAGCCAAACTTTTTGACGAAAAAAACGATATTAAAACTTCATTCAAAGATGTTGCTGGTTTAGAAGGTGCCAAAGAAGAAATTCAAGAGATAGTTGAATTCCTTAAAAACCCCGAAAAATATACCAATCTGGGTGGTAAAATTCCAAAAGGTGCTTTGCTTGTAGGACCTCCAGGAACTGGAAAAACTTTATTGGCAAAAGCCGTAGCAGGGGAAGCTCAAGTACCCTTTTTCTCTTTATCAGGATCTGATTTTGTCGAAATGTTTGTTGGTGTAGGTGCTTCAAGAGTTCGTGATTTATTCAAACAAGCCAAAGAAAAATCTCCTGCAATCATTTTTATTGATGAAATTGATGCTGTGGGTAGAGCGAGAGGGAAAAATAACGTGTCGGGAGGTAATGATGAACGTGAAAATACTTTAAATCAGCTACTTACCGAAATGGATGGTTTTGGAAGCAATTCGAATGTAATTGTATTAGCTGCAACCAATAGAGCCGATGTTTTAGACAAAGCATTGATGCGTGCAGGTCGTTTTGACCGACAAATTTTTGTGGACTTACCAGACATTCGCGAACGTGAAGAAATCTTTAAGGTTCACCTTGCACCATTGAAAAAAGTTGAAAATTTAGATACCGACTTTTTAGCCAAACAAACTCCCGGATTTTCAGGAGCTGATATTGCCAATGTTTGCAACGAAGCCGCTTTGATAGCCGCTAGAAATAACAAAGCAGCAGTTGACAAACAAGATTTCCTTGATGCAGTAGATAGAATTATTGGTGGTTTAGAAAAGAAAAATAAAATCATTACTCCAGAAGAAAAGAAAGCTATAGCCATTCACGAAGCAGGCCATGCAACGGTAAGTTGGATGTTAGAACATGCTGCTCCTCTTATCAAAGTTACAATAGTTCCTCGAGGACAAAGTTTAGGAGCTGCTTGGTATCTTCCTGAAGAAAGACAAATTGTAAGAACCGATCAAATGCTGGATGAAATGTGTGCTACAATGGGAGGAAGAGCCGCTGAAAAAGTAACTTTCGACAGAATTTCGACAGGTGCTTTGAGCGATTTAGAAAAAGTGACAAAACAAGCTCGTGCTATGGTAACCATATATGGTTTGAACGAAAAAATAGGAAATGTCACTTATTATGATTCAACTGGTCAAAGTGAATACAGCTTTTCTAAACCATATTCTGAAGAAACTGCCAAAACAATTGATGAAGAAATTTCCATTTTAATAGAGAGCCAATACGAAAGAGCTATCAAAATATTAGAAGAAAATAAAGATAAGCTAAATCAATTGGCAGATATACTGATTGAAAAAGAAGTAATATTCAAAGACGACTTAGAAGCTATTTTCGGAAAAAGAACTTTTGATGATAATCTAGTATCAGAGGTGTATTAATACTCAAAAATAGATAATATTTTAAAATCTTAATTCAAAAGTCACTTTTGAATTAAGATTTTTTTATCTTTGAACTTTTTCATATACTTTATCAAGTAGATTATAAAACTATGAGTCTTTTTAGAAAATTTTTTGGTTCTAATAACCCAGCTTCAGAGGAAGAAAAAGATATGGATAGTATTAACTTCTCCCTAGAAAGTGACGCCTCTATCGAAGAGCAATTCATATATAATTTTAATAAAAATGGAGGCAAATTTTTGTATTGCGAAAATGAAGCCGAAGTAAAAGACCATTTTGAAAACATTCTCGAAGAAAATGATTGGTTTGAAGGTGAAGCGTTGTGTTATGAACCTGAGCTTTTTGGTATTCTTGAAGAAAATAAAATCACACATCATAAAACCAAATCTCCTTCATTCCTTCTGGCCAATTGCGAAAACCTAATAGCAGACGAAGGATCGATACTATTTTCTTCCAAACAAATAAAGCAACACAAACCAAATGAACTTCCTATTAACATTATCATCATCGCAACTACTAGTCAAATTATTGAAACTAAAAGTGATGGATTGAGTGTCATAAAAAAGAAATACATCAAAGATTATCCTACGAATATTACAACTATAAAATATTTTAAAAAAGCTATTGACGAAGATTTTACTCAATATGGAAGCTCTCCAAAAAATCTATATTTATTGCTTTTAGAAGATTTATAAGATGAATGAAACACTCAAGAGAACTATATCTGGTGCCATTTATATAATTATTTTACTTTCTTCGATACTGTATTCTACCGAAACCTTTTTTATTTTGTTTGGAATATTTCTACTTATTGCAATTTATGAATTTTGCAATTTAATTCAAATTCCCAAAATACCATCTATATTATTTGGGATAACACTATATACCAGTGTAACTCTTTTAAGTTGTTACAATACAAGTACCACCGATACAATCAATAGCCTATTCAATACTAATATAAATCTTGCAATAAACACAAAGCAATTGGATCTTATCTTGTTAATAATTGCACTTGTTGTTTCTATAAAATGCATATTATTTTTGTTTTATAACAAAATTCAAAACTCAAGTATCTCTTCAAAATCATTATATTTATTAGGATATATCATTTTACCCTTCATATTTATTACCAAAATTTCTTTTGGAGTTAAAGAGTATAATCCAAAAATAATAATTGGATTATTTATTATCATCTGGACTAATGACACTTTTGCTTATATCGTTGGAAAATCTATTGGAAAAAATAAATTATATGAAAAAATTTCTCCCAAAAAGACAATCGAAGGATTCATTGGCGGAATTGTTTTTGCTATTTTAGCAGGATATTTAATTTCAAAATATTATATAAAGGCAAATCCACAATTTAGCGAAAGATCAATCATGATTTGGACCTCAATAGCACTAATTGTTGGTATTTTCGGAACAATTGGAGATTTAATTGAATCAAAATTCAAACGTATTGCTGGAGTTAAAGACAGTGGAAATATAATGCCGGGTCACGGTGGTATTTTAGATCGTCTAGATAGTGTTATATTTGTAGCACCAATTATTTTTTTATTTTATCAAATTTTATACTATGTTTCATAAAGAAGGTGCACAATCGATTTTAATAGGTACTGTGGTAACAGCTATTGTACTTTTATTGTCTGACAAATTCATTGATACCAATTGGATCAAAATGACAATTCAAATAACTACTTTCTTGTTTTTGATTATTATTTTACAATTTTTCAGAAATCCAAAACGCAATTTTATATTAGACGAAAATCAAATTCTTTCTCCAGTAGATGGAAAAGTAGTGGTGATTGAGGAAGTGTATGAAGGTGAATATTTCAAAGAGAAACGTATTCAAATTTCAATATTTATGTCGCCAATCAATGTTCACGTAACGCGATATGCGATAGGTGGAATCGTTAAATTCAGCAAGTATCATCCAGGAAAATTCTTGGTGGCTTGGCATCCAAAAGCGAGTGAAGAAAACGAAAGAACAACCATTGTAATTGAAAACAAAACTTTTGGAGAAATACTATATCGTCAAATTGCAGGCGCTTTGGCCAAAAGGATTGTCAATTATGCCAAAGAAGGAATGCAAGTGATTCAAGGAGAAGACGCTGGATTTATAAAATTTGGTTCTAGAGTCGATTTATTTTTACCTTTGGGAACTCCCATTAATGTTGTCCTGAATCAAAAAGCAATAGGAGGAAAAACCATTATTTCATCAAAGCTGAATGAACAATAGCGATTTAGATATACGATTTCAAGAAGCAGTTGAAATGGCTTCGAATATGACTCAGGCATCCCTACCACAAGATGTCCAATTAAGGCTTTATGCGTTTTACAAACAAGCAACTTACGGAACATTAAATTACAATCATTCGGAAAGTGGTGATTTAAGAAATGCATTCAAAACCAATGCGTGGATTCAAATAAGCCATTTATCTGTTGATGAAGCCAAAGAACAATACATAGCAACTATAAATTCTTTATTATAAAAACTTGATTATGCGAAAGATAATCTTTATTTTAATCCATATAATTCTTATTCCGCTACTCATTTCTTGCAACAATAAAAAATATACCGAAGTAGTCGAAGTACCATTACCCAAAGCCGAAGAAAAAGTAATTATGGGAATGCCAGACGATGTCAAAGCAAATGAAGGCTCATTTCAACTAGAAAAATTGCCTTATTCTTACGATGCTTTGGTACCAAATATTTCGGCTTTCACGATGGAAAACCACTATTCGAAGCATTATTTAACTTACACCAATAATTTGAATAAAGCCATTTTAGGAACTCCATTAGAAAATCTTACTATCGAAGAAGTTTTAGCCAAATTAGATACTAGTATTCCAGAAATCAAAAATAATGCTGGCGGATATTACAACCATTCTTTATATTTTAAATGCTTGGCTCCAAAAGCGGGAGGACAACCTAAAGATACTTTGGCTGCTGCCATTACCAAAAAATTTGGTTCTTTCGAAAACTTTACCACTACGTTCAAAGTCGAAGCGTCTAAACAATTTGGTTCCGGTTGGATTTGGCTTATTGTAGATAAATCTGGAACTTTACAAGTTACCAGTACTCCAAATCAAGACAATCCTTTGATGCGAAATGCCCTTGTTCAAGGAAAACCAATTTTAGCTTTAGACCTTTGGGAACACGCATACTACCTAGATTACCAATACAAAAGAAAAAATTATGTCGATGCTTTTTTCAATGTAATCAATTGGAATAAAGTGGGCGAAAATTATGAAGAAGCTTTGAAGAAATAATACCAAAATTAATTGATATTTATTTTAGTACACGACAATTTTAAAAAATTGGCATAATAAACATAAATTAAGTTCTTTTAAATTTTTATATAAAGCTGATATTCATTATATTAAAGGTTAATTTCTACGTTATGCCTTTAAAAAAGA
>JACCDH010093414.1_pt1 | contig 12535 bp, 8 predicted proteins | sample 7442481 | NCBI WGS metagenome assembly JACCDH01 (sample SAMN15323433, study PRJNA562643) | freshwater metagenome | isolation source: river surface water | place: USA:Blue River Watershed | collected 2017-08-15
CACATTGCAATATGCACGTTTTACTAAATGGGGAAGTTATACGGCTCGTGTAAACATGGCCGGGCGTTCAGTTGGAACAGGTATGCAAGGTGAACTTGATTTAAACTACAAACACAGTCCAAAATGGTTCTCATTTGCATCAGCAGGTATTTCAAATGAGATTGTTTTCCCTTCACTTAAGTTTGCTTACTCACTAAATTATACTTTCAAAAAAGTATACACTGTTGAAGGTGGTTTCCGTTTCTTACGCTTCAGCAAAACAGACATCAATATGCTTTCAGGGGTGGCTTCGTTAACTCGTGATTGGGGCGAATTCTGGGGTAACGTGCGTTACTTCGCTATTAACCAAGGACCAAATCTATATCATGCTGTTTCGGTAACATGTCGCCAATTCTTAACTCCATCAACCGAATATGTAAGTGCCGGTATTGGTTTAGGTAATTCACCTGATGAATTTAGCCGTAACTTCTTGTTAACAGAAAACGTAAAAATTCGTACGTATAGTTTTACCATGGGCTATACTAAAATATTTAGGTACAGAAATACCTTCTCTATCACTGGTTCATGGTATAATCAAGAGTTACCGAGTGGCTATTTTAGAAATCAATACGACTTCTTCTTTATGTTCCTTCGTAAGTTTTAATGCATGAAAAATATTGTACTTGTTCTCATCATTCTATTTTCTTATTCATGCAATCTTGCTAGCGACTTAACTATTGTTGCAAACAACCAAACCATATACGGTATCGTAATTCCTGCTACTCCAAGTAAACAAGAGGAACGAGCAGCCGGTATTATTAGCCAATACATCAAACTATCTACGGGTGTTACTTTAGGTGTTTATTCAGAAAATAACATTGGCGATAAGCCCGCCATTTATGTAGGAAAAACGAAAAAACTTAAAGCGCTTTCACTAAAACCTATAAACGGAGAAGGCTATATCCACCACTCTACTACAAAAGATTTTTTTATCGTTGGAGGTTCAGGTCAAGGACTTACTTATGGATCATATGCTTTTATTGAAAAGTTTTTAGAGGGAAGGAAATATGCTGATGAACCCGCTAGAGTGAAAGAACTGAAGTTGTTTGAAATCCCATCGAATTACCACTTTGAGTATATTCCACCATTTGTATACCGAGAAGCATATTATCCAATGAGCAAAGATCCTGAATATTTGGCTTGGCATGGATTACATCGTTTTGAAGATTTGTGGGGACTTTGGGGACACTCCTATTTTAAGTTGGTAAACCCAAGCGTGTATTGGAAAACACATCCTGAGTATTATGCTTTAGAAAACGGGAAACGAAAACCATCACAACTATGCCCTAGTCACCCTGATGTGCTCAAAATTGCAATCGCAGATTTAAAACAGCGCATGGCCAAAAATCCGGATGCTGTTTATTGGAGTATAAGTGCAGAGGATGATATGGGCTATTGCCAATGTGATTTGTGTGCAAAGGTGATGAAAGAAGATGGTGGACCAACAGGACCTCACTTACGTTTTGTGAACGCTATAGCAAAGGCATTTCCTAAACAGCAATTCACCACACTTGCCTACACTTATACATTAAGAGCTCCATACAAAACTAAACCGGAGCCCAATGTATTTGTTATGCTAAGCACTATTGATGCATATCGAAACAGGCCATTAGAAATGGAGCCTACCGCTGCTTTTTTTAGAAAAGCATTACTGGATTGGGAGAAACTGACCCATCAACTATTTGTGTGGGATTATACTACTCAATTCACCAATTATATGGCTCCATTACCTGATGTACACAACCTAGTAGCTAATGTTCGCTATTTAGGTATGCACCACGTTAAGGGTATTTTTAGTCAAGGTAGCGGTGATACGTATGGTGAATTAGCGGAACTAAAAAGTTACTTGATTGCACATGCGTTATGGAATCCGGGCATGGATGAAAAACAACTTACAGCCGACTTTTACAATGGTTACTATAAAGGTGCAGGCAAGCACATAGAACAATATGTCAATACACTTCAACAACTCGCTTCACAAACAAACAGACCAATTGATATTTATGGGAATCCGGTAAATGAGTATGCCACATATTTAAGTCCAACCGCGTTAGATAAATACTCAACTATTTTGGATGAAGCAGAAGGCGCAGCAGAGGAAAATGAGAAGTTGTTAGATAAAGTGTATCGGGTTAGAATTGGGCTAGACTATGTGGTATTGCAACAAGCGCGTTTTTACGGCACAGAGAAACATGGTTATTTAATTCAAGACGAGAACAACCCCAAAATTTATGTTGTTAATCCCAAACTGCAAACGCGAGTAAACAAGTTTGTAAAAGCGGCAAAAAATTTAGGTGTAACAGAGTTAAGTGAAGGAGGTCTTTCGCCTGATAATTATGCTAAAGAGTGGGAAGAAATTTTCTCCAGAGGCTGGAAGAAAAACTTAGCTAAAGGCGCTAAGGTAACGCTCTCCTATCCTTTTGCACCTGAGTATCCGGCTAAAGGCCCTAACACGTTAACCGATGAGGTGTATGGTGTTTTAGATTACAGCTATAACTGGCTTTGCTTTTATGGTGTTGATTTTGAAACAAACATCGAATTAAACCAAGCATCTGATAAACCACAACTTACTATAACTTTTTTGGATGATCCAAGACATTGGATTTTCTTACCACCCTCAATCGAAGTGCAAGTATCTGCAGACGGAGTTACTTATACAAAAGCTGAAATCAATTCCGGGTTTAATGCGGCTCAAATCAATAACGAAGAGCATTACCTTGCTTCCAGATTTGCAGTAACTTTTAAAACCAATGGTACTAACATTCGCTTTATCAAAGTAAAGGCTAAAAACCTAAACAGCCTACCCATTTGGAGATTTAAACCGAACAGAAAACCAATCATAGCTTGTGATGAGATAATGGTTCACTAGTTATTGCACCACCAACACGCGTAGCTTGGGTTGATGAATGGTGAAGTAGCCTATTCCTCCATTTACATTCGTAGGAAAATTAATCACCTCACCTTTAATCTGATTAATAAGTGCACCATACTTCTTTTGTGCACTCAAAAACTGATAATAACCTTCACTAATTTCACTCACGGCAAGAGCAACGGTGTCATAACCGATATTTCCTAAATTCTTACGCACGCTCAAAGCTCCATCAGTAAAGTCTTTATCTGTGTACAAATCAAAATCTAATTTTTGTTCTGTTAATCGCTTAGCGATGTATCGCGGATCGTTGTAGTTAGGCACACTATCCTGCTTTTGCTTAGTTAGGTAGTTAACTAAATACCAATTTCGTTCCCTAGTATCATCCTTTAATCGATAAGATAAAAACTTGTAACCTTTTTCAGTTGTCAAATCAATTTGCTCAAAATCTTTTTCGGGCATAGCGTATGTAGTTGCCTCTACTAAACGTTTTCCATCAGCTGTTTTAGCTTCAATTTTACACGGAGCAAAATTGGTTAATTCAACATTGATGGCATAATACATTCCATCTTCCATCTCCTGAAAATCGTAGGTATTTGATCCTATGGTTATAGTTATTACCGCACCTTTAATAAACATACTTTTATCCTGAATCACTCCATTTGAATCAACTGATGGTATACGACCATCGCGCGCATCAAGCGACCTAGTTAACGTAACCACCACAGCCGATTGTTGTGTAATGGTATCGAAGTAAAACTGAGAAGCCAATACCGGAACAGATGGCATAGTAGGAAGTTTTACATCTAACGGTTCGGGAGTGCAAGATACAAGCGTAAAGATGCTTAACACTAAAACATATAGAACACTATTTTTCATATCATTAAAAATTAAATCGATAACCAATGGAAGGAATAAATCCGAACAAGCCAACTTGCTTATAGCTAATAGTTCCGTCAGTATTCGTTGTTGATTTAATGCGGAAAGGTTGAGTTTGGTTGTACACATTATAAGCACCAATATGCCACTCCGATTCAAATCGTTTACCCGGTTTATTCTTTATCACAACATTCACATCCAACTTATGATTGGCTGCTAACTGAATACTATTTCTGCTGGCATATATTGGCAATACATCTATTTGAGTTAAGTTACCACCGGGCATTAAAAACTTCCCAATTATAGGTGTGTAACGAGATCCCGTTGCATAACTAAATAAGGCAGTAAACTGTATTCTTTTGGAGATGTTGTATGCAATTACCAAGTTGAAATCGTGCCTGCGATCAAAACGTGCAAAATAGGTTTTACCATTGTTTAGGGCATCAAAAGTTCTATTACTTACTGATAAGGTATATGATGCAATCAAATTGAGTTTACCTAATTGAAGCGTACTCATGTATTCTAAACCATAAGCTAAGCCTTTGCCTTGAACAGCTACCTCATCGGCATCTGAAGCGGCAATATCTACAGTACCTTCTTTATACTCTACCAAGTTATTCATTGGCTTATAATACGCCTCTATTTTATTAGATGATTTCGCTGTTTTCCATTCGTAGCCTAATGTATAAATATCTGCTGATTGTGGTTTTATTTTACTACTTACTCCATACCACAAATCAGTTGGTAACATTACTGAAGAACCGGAAAGTAAAAACATGTATTGCACCATTCTTGAATACGATGCTTGAAACGTATGTTGCGCAGCAGGCTTATATGTAAACAAAGCGCGTGGTTCCGGATTTATATATGAGAAGTTAGCTCCTCCGGCCCACGATGTTCTTAAACCAACAATGGCTTGTACTTTTTTGTTATATTGGTATGATGTGGAAATATAATAAGCTCCTTCTTGTAACTCTTGAATAGGAACAGATTTACTTTTGATATTATCATTAAAGCTTCCGATTAAACGAGTGCTTCCCGGTGTAAAAGAGTGACGAATAAAATCAATACCTGTTTTAATTTGCAAGTTATTTGCGATGTGATGCTCTATCTGATAGCGAACTCCTTCATCGGCAATGTTTGCTTTTATTTGCAAACTATTCTCCGCAAAAGCTCCATTAATTTCGTATCGATACCTGCTTGTGAAAACAGTTAAATTAGAGAAGGTACGTTGATTAGAGAACAAGTGATTCCAACGAAGACTATTAATTTGATTACCTAAAAATGAACTTACTTTCACAGCACCAGATGTATCACTTTTTGATGAGTTTAATACATCATCTCCCATGTAAGCACTCAGGAATAATTGATCGTTTTTGCCTAACTGATAATTCAACTTCATATTCAAATCGTAGAAGTAAAAGGGTAATTCCTTATTGGCTAACTCATATACTTTATTAATGTAACTGATTCGGCCTGCAATTAAAAAAGAGCCGCGCTTATTGAGCATGGGACCTTGCATATGCAAACGAGAAGCTAGAATTCCAATGTTACCCCCGTATGTCAACTTCTCTTTATTTCCTTCATTCATGTTCACTGCCAATACGGATGATAAGCGTCCACCATAATTAGCAGAAAATCCTCCGGTTGACATCGTGGCATTCTTCACCGCATCTGTATTAAACAAGGAGAAAATGCCGAGTAAGTGTGCAGAGTTATATACCGGAGCATCATCTAACAAAATCAAGTTTTGATCGCCTGCACCACCTCGCACCAACATACCAACTGTTCCATCGGCACCACGTTTTACGCCCGGCAATAATTGAGCAGCCTTAACAACATCCTTTTCGCCACCTAAAGCTGGCATGCTATTCAATAACTTTAAATCGAGTTGATGTGTGCTTAATACAGGGCCTTTAGTTACCGCCACTTTTACTTCAACCTCCTTCAACTCCCCAACTTGAGCTTCTAATTTTACATCTAATTTTCCGCCCTGTGCTACACATTTTTTAAACGGTTTATAGCCGATGTATTGTACACAAATCGTATCCGTATTTAATAGATGTAGTGAGTAAAATCCATAGGCATTGGTAACGGTTCCTGTTTTTTTTGTTGAGTTATAAACGGGCACACCAATCATCGCTTCGCCCGTTTTAGCATCAGTAACCGTTCCACTAATAAGCACTTGTGCATGGGTTGTTGTGCACTTAAGTCCTAATATCAATAAACAAATAATAATTCTGGGGTTCATGTTATTATGACACTTAATAGTGCTTCTCCCCTTACTTCAACGCATAAAAAAAGTCGCTCAATTTCTCGAACGACTTTAGCATACTTAACAACTGAACACCTATTGGTGTACAATACGATAACCTTTTGCACCGCTATCATCAGCTACTCGCACAAATAACAGTCCTTTAGGCATATCAAGAAGCGTAAATGAGGTTTCAACATTATTTCCTACGGGTGAAACTTTTTGAGTTTTTAACACTTGTCCAACCATATTAACTAACTCAATCGTAATATCACCATGTGTAGCTTGCTGAACCGAAACGGTAAGTAATTCGCTGCTCGGATTAGGATAAACAGATACGTTTGCTTTTAACTCAGCTTTTTCTAAAATACCGGTGTTAACAGGGGCAAAAGCAATATCATCAAGAATTAAAGTAGTGCCCTCTTTCACATTTTCAATACTTCCCGCATATATCACAATAGCTACGCTATCAGGAGTAATTGCTGCACCGCCAAAGTACACAATAGGCATACTAAACTTGGTGTAAGTTGAAGTATTAGCCGATTTACGTAGTTCGCCTGTAGCAATAATATCTTCACCTTTAAACATAAAAGCCATGATGGAAAAGGTATCCGGTAAAGTGGTTGCATACTTGTAATACCCTTCTAGTCTGGTGTAACGCTTATCAACCGGAACCTTATTTACAAAGCCGTTCTCCGGAGTATAGCCACCTGTCATTAAAGTAGCTGCCTGAGAAAATGAAGTAGCAATGTTTTTTAACTGAATGGCTCTTGTGCCTGAATTTGCATCTGTGGTTGGCGTAACCGACCAAGGTTTACCTTCTTCCTCGCAAAATTGGTTGAGGAATGCTCCCCATCCGTTTGGTAAGTAATCGGTGAACATTTCTGTACTTACCGAATCCCAATTTTCAAAATCACCTGATAAGGTTTGTGCTTTACTTTTGTTTCCAAAAAATGCCACTAATAAACTTAGTGTTGTGATAACTATAACTTTCATATCTGATTGGTTGTTTTAAGTAAGACCAATCAGATAAGTTGCACCCCTACTTATGCGATAAAAAATTTTATACTTAGTACCAATAAAAATATGGTGAGGTAAGGAGCCAAGTGCGTGCGCATTAAATGAAGTGCCTTTCCCATCTGAGCTTCTACAGTTTTTACAGATAGTTCTAACGACTCCGCAATTTCTTTGTATGTTTTATCCTCAAAGCGACTCATTTTAAATATAAGTGCACACTTTGGAGGGAGTTTTTCTAAAGCCTGCTGTATATGCTGACTCAAACCAATTGCATCTGCATGTTGCTCGGTATGATTAGTTGACCAATCCATCGTATTTTCATGAGTATCTTCTAGAAATGTGTTTCGTTGTTCTTTCTTCAATTTATTTAGGCAATGATTTTTCACGGCCATATATAAATAAGCTTTAACAGCTGAGGTAATTTCTATGGTTTCTCTTCGCTCCCATATTTTCACAAAAACCTCTTGAACCAGATCTTCAGCCGCATCTTGATCTTTTAAAAACTCAATAGCAAAACGCACCAAAGGTGCGTAATGAGTTTTGAAAAGCTGTTCGTAAGCCTTTCTACTTCCTTTTCTTATCTCTTCAAACAAATCCAGGGTAATGGTCTCCATGCGTCCTCCTTTAGTTTGATGATTTTTCTTCGCATCCTACTCCGGAAAACACCACACGGTTTCCTTTGTGCTCATACTTAAGTTGCAAGGATTGACTCAATGCATCCAAAACCTCATTTAATTTAGGATCTTGGAACGTTCCGGTGAAATGACAGTTTTGTATTTTAGGAGTTGCAAACTTTACCTCTATATGAAAGTAGCGCTCAATTTTACGAGCTGCTTTATCCATTCGCGTATCACTAAAAACAAGTTTTTTCTCACTGAACCAAACTGCATCAGCCTCATCAATAATGGTAGAGGTAAGCTCACCGTTGCTATTTAAGGTTCCTTCTTGGTTCGGAAGTAACACGACTTCACTTCCTTTATTTGATGAGAATTTAACTTTACCTGTTTTAACGGTAACACGTTCTGTAAGGCTTTTCTCATAAGCATCAACCTCAAAAGATGTTCCTAATACACGCACCTCACCTTTGGGTGTATGAATAACAAAAGGGTGTGCTTCATCGCGCTTCACATCAAAAAAAGCTAAGCCGGTTAAGGTTACCTCACGCTCATCTCCTTTCAAATTATTGGTATAACTCAACGAGGAAAATTCATGCAACAACACTTCTGTTCCATCGGGTAAAGTAACTTTTTTCAATTCGTTAGCAGCAGTTTGAACGTGAGCTAAACTTCCCGGTTTAAAAACCAACCAAGTTGCAACCAAGGCAAGTATTAGAAAAGATGCAGCAATACCAACAGTGCGAGTAAAGTTTAACTTAATCACTTTGCCTCGAGTTTGTTGATCTACTTTTTGCCACGCAGCATCTACATTGATGTTACGCGGCTGTTGAGCTGCGCTTTCCCAAACCTTTTTAGACTGTATCCAGATTCTTTCGTTTTCGGGATGAACCTGAATCCACTCATTAAGTGCCGATAATTCCTCTTTCGAAATTTCTTCCGAAAGTCGCTTGGCTATAAGTTCTTGAGCTTCATTTAAATTAATCATAATTCGAGCTTTATGATACCTTGACAGTTTAAAAGATAAATACCCTCACTACTAATCCTATTTTAATGGAAACGATTGAGCACCACTAAACGTGTATGAGCCAATTATTCCAATTCCATTACTCATATTACTATAGGTAACACTTGCTTCTGCGAATGGCACACCTAATGATGCATAATCGATTGTTGCATTTTTATTGAAATACTGCGCATAAGGTTTATCGGTAGTATATAAAAGTAATTCCATTCGTACCAGTTCTTGTCCGATTATTGGGCAGGTAAAAACTTGGTTGATTTGTTTATTCGGTTCTAAATAAACAACTCGATCCCGTTCATTAAAATAAAATGGGAATCGGTTTGAGTCAGCGAAAACCATGTAAGGAATAGCTAACAAGTAGGCCCCTTGGGTTGATGTATTTGTTATATTAAACCTTGCACTATAGGTTGAACCTTTATAGGATAATAAACTATCGAATTGAAGAGTTTGACTGGTTGAAATAGGATAAGGAATAACGGTGCTACCCGAAATGACAACTCCATCCGAAGTAATAATAGACAGTTTATATGTTTTGCCAACCTCTAAAGGTGTAGAAGATACATCAGCTGTATAAAAGCGACCAGGAGAATCGTACGTAAATGGGATAGTTGTACTTCCACTCTCTAGTGTTACTTGGGCATTTGTAATCCAGATGGGGTCTGTAGGCATTTCAACACCAATCACCGGATACGTTTTTTGTAACCATACTGTAAGTGTTGCTTCCTCTGCATTTAAGAAACAAGCCGCAACAGCTTTCTCCTCGTATGGCAGTTCTAGATTCACCTCCTCAAATCGTTCGCAGGAGTAAAGTATGCAAAGCATGAATAACAATAAACTAGTTCTCATAATTATAATTTTATACTCCAACTAATTGCCGGCATAATGGGAAATAAACTATTCTTTCTTAGGATTCGCTTACCACTACTCGATGCCTCATCAGCATAGGCTAACTCATAAAAAAATGGATTTGCTCTATTGTACGTGTTATACACACTTAACTCCCACGTGCACATGAAACGTTTCTTTATCATATGCGCGTATTGCACGCTCACATCTAAGCGATGATAGGCTTGCATGCGGAACGTATTCTTTTGTTTGTAGTATAAAGACGACCACATGCCACTTCCTCCTCCACCTGATGGATCGTTGATGATGGGGAAATAAGCACCAACCGGCAGCGAAATGGCATTTCCGGTGCCATAAACCCAGTTTGTACTTAACGACCAATGTTTGGTTGGTCGGTAGCAAATAAAGAGACCAACATCATTCGGACGATCATACGTTGCATTAAACCACTTTCCGTTATTAATAGCATCAAACTGCATTTGAGTTTTAGACAAGGTATAACTCACAAACCCTTCTAGTTTTTTTCCTGATTTACGAATCATAAACTCAACTCCATATGCATTCGATTTCCCTTGAGTGGTCAAATCGCTAAAGCGATTAATATTAGAGTTGGTGTAGCTATTTAACAGTAACTGAAAAAAGGATGCACCTTCTCTTAAGGCCACCGTATTTTCAACCTGCTTCCAGTAGCCTTCCACCGAGAAAGATATTCCCTTTCCTAAAAAATCATTTTTCACCATTCCCAATGTAAACACATGTGCGCGTTGCGGCTTAAGCACCTCATCCGATGATAACCATACATCGCTTGGCATACCAATCCCGTTAAAGGTAGATAGCAAATGAAGGTATTGGTTCATGAGTGAGTAACTGCTTGTTACACTCCAATCAGGTTTAATAGAATAGGTAATATTTATGCGTGGTTCCAACCTGAAATAAGACTTTACGGCATCGTAATAGCTCGCACGCAAACCGCTATTTATTGTAAATTTATTTGACAAGTGCATGCTCCATTCTCCGTATGCAAAAGCCTCGTGAGCATCATTTTTATTACCTAACGTAACAAGTGAATCAGGTGCAAATGCCTTAAACTCTGTTATGGGTTTGAATTGATGATTAGTATAACCTGCCCCAAAACGAAACGATTGCTTTTTATTCAACACCACATCCAAATCGTGTTTAATGGTGTAATCTCTAATACTCGATTCAGTTGCTGTTGATGTTAATCGAGTTGTTCCATTTTCATCTGTTTGTTGTCCGAATGCAATGCGCGCTCGGTAATAGCTATAAACTAATGATGTGTTTCCAAAAACCTTACCACTAAACTGATGTGCCCATCGTAAGGATGCTGCCTTATTCCCCCAAGTAATGCCATCATCCAATGCTTTTAAACCAAGCGTTTCATCATTTATAAGTGCATCTTGTCCTAAGTAACCACTCAGCATAATGCGATCTTTTGAGCCAATGTTAGTAGATAGTTTAGCATGAAGATCATAATATCCATAATCAAGCACCGATGAAGCTGTTGGCGCAACCCAAGAAGCCACGTTACTGATGTATGATTTGCGTGCTGAAATAAGAAATGATGATTTACTTTTTACAATAGGTCCTTCTAGTAATAAACGTGATGATATTGCTCCAATGGTCGCATCAGCACCAAACTGTTCGGTACTTCCATCTTTCATGCTCATATCTAAAACAGAAGATAAACGTCCGCCATATCTTGATGGAAATCCTCCCTTATACAACTCTGCTTTACGTAATTCATTTCCGGTGAATAAAGAGGCAAGTCCTAAAAAATGATACGCATTATAAATCACGGCATCATCTATCATAATTAGGTTTTGATCGGGACCTCCGCCACGCACATATACATAACCATTGCCTTCATTTCCTTTTTGCACGCCTGATGAGAGCATCATGTATTTCAACACATCACGTTCACCTAAAATAGATGGCACCTCTTTAATTTCTTGAAGAGATAAATTAACCCGATTCAATGTTAGTTCTTTTTTATCCTGTTGAGCAGTAACTAAAACTTCATCGAAGGTATTTTTGGGTTGAAGAAGCATATTTACACGCTGTGATGAAGTGGCTAAAACCGTTTGCAAAGCGGTTTGATAACCCACATAATTTACTACCAACTGATACGTATCTGCAGGGAGTGTGATGGAATAGAACCCGTAAGCATTTGTAATAGCTCCGGCTACAAGTGGTTTTGTGCTTACACTTGCGCCAATAAGCAATTCACCTGTATGTTTTTCACGTACAAAGCCACTTAAAGTTACTTGATAGTTGCGTTTGTAATATAAGGTTATCTGCTTCCCGTTTATCGTGTAGCCAATGGGTAATCCCGAAAAAATTTGTTTGAGTGCTTGCTCTAGTGGAACTTGGTCAAGCTTTACGGATACCTTTTGTTTAACATCAACCACATCTGAGCTATAGGAAAAGGTAACCCCAACCTGTTTTTCAATGGAGGTTAGTATTTCAATTAATGAAGCTTTACCTAAATTTAATGATATAGGAATAGATTGTTGCTGCGCAAGAGCAATAGTAAAGGCTATACAACATAAAAAAACGAGGGATAGTTTTTTCATATCAACGAATATGGGACAAAGTGCCGATAAAACAAAAGAGCCCCGATGTTTAGTCGAGGCTCTTGTTATGATAATATAAATGTTAATTACAATCCAAGTACCATTTTTTGAGGGTCGTTTCCTTCAGTTAACAACAAGGTTGGATTCTCTAAACATTGTTTAACCTTAACTAAGAAACCTACCGATTCTCTACCATCAATAATACGGTGATCGTAACTCAATGCTAGATACATAATCGGACGAATAACAATTTGACCATCTTTAACCACCGGACGCTCGACAATATTGTGCATACCTAAAATAGCCGATTGTGGTGCGTTAATAATTGGTGTACTCATCATACTACCAAATACACCACCGTTAGTAATGGTAAATGTACCGCCACTCATTTCATCAAGA
>JACCDH010951001.1_pt1 | contig 12534 bp, 10 predicted proteins | sample 7442481 | NCBI WGS metagenome assembly JACCDH01 (sample SAMN15323433, study PRJNA562643) | freshwater metagenome | isolation source: river surface water | place: USA:Blue River Watershed | collected 2017-08-15
GTTCGCCGTTGTCATTCTTGAATTCATCGATCGGAATGAACGCTTCGGACTTCAGTCCGGCGTTAACGATCACAAAGTTGTGGTCCAGGCGGACGACTTCCGCCGAAATGACCTCACCCGAACGCATGTCCTGACGCGACAGGGATTCTTCAAACAGAGCGGCAAAGCTTTCCATGCCGGAGGATGCGAGGGATTGAGTAGCTGTAGACATAATTGAGAGAAGTTAGCCACCCACAGCGGAATTGCCGTGACTGGGTCAGGTTGTTCAACACCCCTTGAGGCCTTGCGCCTCCCGGGGCACCGGGTACTGCGGTACTGCTGGGTAATGCTTCGCAGGGATCAGCTCGACGTGACGGACTGATACCAGTCCAGCACCTGCTTCACTGCCGGCTCGATGCCCATATGCGAGGTATCGAGCAGGTGCGCGCCTTCGGCGGGCTTCAGGGGAGCAACGGCGCGCTGGGTATCCCGCGCGTCCCGCTCCCGCAAGTCTTGCAGAAGGTCGGCCATATTAGCAGGAAAACCTTTTTCAATCAATTGCTTATGGCGCCTTTCCGCGCGCGCTTCGACGCTGGCCGTCAGGAAAACCTTCAGCGGCGCATCCGGAAAGATCACCGTGCCCATATCGCGCCCGTCAGCCACCAGCCCGGGCGCGCGGCGGAATCCATGCTGCAGATCGACCAGTGCCTGCCGCACGGCAGGCAGCGTGGCGATTTTTGATGCAGCCACCCCTACCGCTTCTGCACGAATCTCTCTCGAAACCTCGCGCCCGGACAGGAGTATGCGCTCACCTTCGAAGCGAACGTTCAAGCTTGCGGCGAGTGCGGCCAGCGCTGCTTCATCGGCCAGATCAACGCCGGCCTCCAGCGCCGACAAGGCGGTCAGCCGGTACAGCGCTCCGGAATCAAGCAGCGCAAAACCCAGATGCTCGGCCACGCGGCTGGCGACCGTGCCCTTGCCGGACGCGGTCGGGCCATCAATGGTGATGACAGGAATACTGCTCATGGTCTTCAGGCTTTCTGCACGATGCCGGCAAAGGCCTCGAAATAATCGGGGAAGGTCTTGGCAACACACTTCGGATCGTTGATGCGTACCGTGGTGCCATCGCGCGCCGCGCCGTTCAGCGAGGCGAGCGAGAAGCACATCGCCATCCGGTGATCATCGTAGGTATCAATCGCGGCCGGATCGAGCACGATCGGCGGCGTCACGCGAAGATAGTCCGATCCTTCTTCGACCAGCGCGCCGAGCTTGCGCAGCTCGTTCGCCATCGCTGCCAGACGATCGGTTTCTTTCACGCGCCAGCTGGCAATATTGCGCAGCGTGCTGGTGCCATCGGCATACAGCGCAGCCACGGCAATCGTCATCGCCGCGTCGGGAATATGATTGAAATCGGCATCGATGGCTTTGAGCACGCCGTTCGAGCTGGCCTCGATCCAGGTGTCGCCCATCGTGATGGTCGCCCCCATCTGCTCCAGCGCCTCTACGAAACGCACATCCCCCTGAATGCTGGACTTGCCCACACCCTCAACGCGCACCGGGCCGCCCGCGATCGCGCCCGCAGCCAGAAAGTAGGACGCAGATGACGCATCGCCTTCCACATGAATCACGCCCGGGCTCTGATACTGCTGCCCTGCCGGTACCGTGAACGACGCCCAGCCATCGCGCTGCACCTCGACGCCGAAGCGCTGCATCAGGTTCAGCGTGATTTCAATGTAGGGCTTGGAAATCAGGTCGCCGATGACTTCAATGGTCAGCGGCTTGTCGCGCGCGATCAGGGGTGATGCCATCAGCAGCGCAGTAAGGAACTGACTGGACACATTGCCACGCACCTGCATGCGCTCAGGATGTAAATGGCCGCGATGGATATGCAGCGGCGGATAACCGGGATTGCCGGTGTAATCGATGCGCGCGCCCACATCATTCAGCGCATCCACGAGGTCGCCAATGGGGCGTTCATGCATGCGCGCGACACCATGCACTGTGTAATCCCCGCCCATCGCGGCCAATGCCGCGGTGAGTGGCCGTATCGCCGTACCCGCATTGCCCATGAAGAGATCCGCCGAATGCACCGGGAAAGCACCGCCGGCGCCCTCTACAGCGTAATCCTGACTCTCGCCATGCTGGTGCCAGCGCACACCGAGCTTTTGCAGCGCCATCAGCATCACATGCGTATCGTCCGAGGCGAGCAGCGATTTGATCTCGGTTGTTCCGCGTGCCAGTGCCGCCAGTAGCAGCGTGCGATTGGAAATACTTTTCGAGCCGGGCAGGCGTACGGTGCCGCGTGCTGCAGAGGCGGGCTTCAAATCGAGATGATGCGGATAATGCTTCAATTCAGTCTCCACCTTGCTCATAGGGGCGCTGCTGCTCGGCGGCTTCGATCGCCGCGATCCACGCCTGACGCGCGCGCTGCGCACGACCAAACAGCGCTTCAAGCGATGCGCCATCGTTCTTGTACAGCAGATCGCGCATCTGCGTTACCTGCGCGAGATAGGCATCGAGTTCCGCCAGTAATGCCGCTCGATTGGCCAGCGCAATATCGCGCCACATTTCAGGCGACGAACCGGCAATGCGTGTGAAATCACGAAATCCGCTCGCTGCATACTGGAACAAGCGCTCCGCATTCGGACGCGCGGCAATATCGTCCACCAACGCGTACGCCAGCAAATGCGGCAAGTGACTGACTGCGGCAAACACCGCGTCATGTTCCTGCGGCGTCAGCTGATGAATCAGCGCGCCACACTGCTGCCATGCCGACGCGACCTTTTCCACCAACTCAGAGGGATTTTCCGGCAACGGTGTGAGAATCACTTTTTTGCCGACATACAGATCGGACAGCGCCGCCTCCGGGCCGTTCTGCTCCCGACCAGCGATCGGGTGGCCGGGCACGAATTGAACTATCTTGTCCCCGAGCGCCGCACGCGCTGCAGCGACCACATCGCTCTTGGTGCTGCCAGCATCGGTAACGACCGTGCCGGGCTGCAGATGGGGGGCGATCAGGGAGAGCAATGCACCCGTCTGTGCGACCGGTGCGGCGACCAGAATCAAGTCAGCGCCATTCACCGCATCGGCCACTCCACCCGCAATGCGGTCGATCAGGCCCAGATGCTGTGCCTGCTCCAGCGTCTCGCGCCGACGGCCAACGCCGACGACCTCGACAACGGCCGACTGCCGCTTCAGGGCAAGCGCGAACGAGCCGCCGATCAGGCCGACACCAAAGACAGCGATTTTGTTGAATGACATCGGACAGTGAACCCGGATAACCCAGCGTCAGGCCAGCACGGCCTTGAGCGCCGCGAGGAAGGCGGCGTTCTCTTCCGGCAGGCCGATGGATACGCGCAGCCACTGTGGCAAGCCATAGTTGCCGACCGGGCGAACAATGATGCCCTGCTTCAGCAACGCGAGATTCACGCGCGCGCCGGCGCCATCGTCAGCGCCTGCGCGGAACAGCACGAAATTGCCGAACGACGGCAGGTACTCGATACCCATCTGATCGAATGCCGAGGTCAACTGACTGTAGCCGTCGGCATTGATCTTCGCGCTTTTTGCCAGATAAGCCTCATCATTCAGCGCAGCGATCGCGGCGGCCTGCGCGAGTGAATTCACATTGAAAGGCTGGCGCAGACGGTTCATCAGATCCGTCAATTCAGGCTGAGCGATACCAAAGCCCACGCGCAGTCCCGCCAACCCATACGCCTTGGAAAAACTGCGCGACACGATCAGATTGGGGAATTCTTTTACCCAGCCGAGCGAGTCATAACGATGCGCTGGCGACAGGTACTCGGTATAGGCTTCGTCGAGCACGACCACCACCGAGGTAGGAACGGACGCGATAAACGCGCGCACCTTGTCGCCTTCGATGAAACTGCCCGTGGGGTTGTTTGGATTGGCCACAAACACCAGACGTGTATCGTCCGTGATCGCTGCGCGCATCGCGTCGAGATCATGACCAAACTGTTTCGCTGGCACGACGACATGGCGTGCGCCAACCGCCTGCGTGGCCAGCGGATACACCGCAAATGAATACTCGGCATACACCACCGACTGCCCGGCCGTGACCAGCGAGCGCGCGGCCAGTTCGAGAATATCGTTGCTGCCATTGCCAAGCGTGATCCAGTTCGTCGGCACGCCAAACTTCTTGCTGATCGCGCCCTTCAGATCAAAACCATTCGAATCCGGATAGCGCGCGAGATCGGACAAGACGTTCGTCATCGCCTGCCTGGCAGACTCCGGAAGACCGAGAGGATTTTCATTCGAGGCCAGCTTGACGATGGTGGCCTCATCCAGCCCGAACTCGCGGGCGACTTCGGAAATAGGTTTGCCGCCCTGATAGGGAGCAATCGCGCGTACGTAATCAGGACCGAAACTCATGGTGGTGCAATCCGATAAAAAGAATCAGGAGGCGTGCGGGTAAGAACCCAGCAGCTTGAAGAAGGCGGCCTGCGCCTGCAGCTCAGCCAGCGCCTGCACGACTTTGGCATCGCTGGAATGCCCCTCAATATCAACGTAGAAATAGTAATCCCAGCGACCCGTGCGCGCCGGACGCGATTCAAACCGCGTCATCGACACCCCATGCTTTGCCAGCGGCGCGAGCAATTCATACACCGCGCCTGCCTTGTTCGGCACGGACAACACCAGCGAGGTCTGGTCGCGCCCGGAAGGGCCCGGCATCAGCTTGCCGATCACAAAGAAGCGCGTGCGGTTGTGCGGATCATCCTGGATGTGCGCATGCACGATGGACAGACCGTAGCGCTTGGCCGCCATTTCACCGGCAATCGCAGCAACGCTCGGATCATCCGTCGCCATTTTTGCAGCCTCGCCATTGGATGCCACGGCCTGACGTGGAATATCGGGATAGTGATCGTTCAGCCACACCTGACACTGCGCGAGCGCCTGCGAATGCGCGCAAATACGCTGAATGCCCTCCATGCTGCCAGTGCGCGTCATCAGGCTGTGGTGCACGGGCAGCGCGACCTCGCCGCTGATCGAGAGCGTCGTTTGCAGCAGCAAATCCAGCGTGCGGTTGACCGTGCCCTCGGTGGAATTCTCTACCGGCACCACGCCGAATTCGGCGGTGCCCGCCTCGACCGAACGGAATACTTCATCAATCGATATGCACGGTAATTCATTGACCGCCTGACCAAACTGCTTCCACACCGCCTGTTCGCTGTAGGTGCCCAGCGGACCGAGGAAAGCGATGGTCGAGCGATTTTCCAGCGCGCGGCACGCAGACATGACCTCGCGGAAGATGGACTGCAGATCGGAGGATTGCAGCGGTCCGGCATTGTTCTCGGCAACGCGAGCCAGCACCTGCGCCTCGCGCTCCGGACGAAACACGGGCGCATTGGTCTCGGCCTTCACATGGCCGACTTCCTGCGCCACTTTGGCGCGCTCATTGAGCAGCTTCAGCAGTTGCGCATCGATCGCGTCGATCTGTTCCCGCAAGGGCTTGAGCTTGTCATCACTCATGGCTGGATGCCTTTGTTTTTCTCATCGTTGGACGTTCGCACGGGGCGTCGGTCGTATCGTCGTTGCGGTCGGGTCTGGCAGCGGCCAGCGAGGCCTTGTATTACTCGCTGGCGCCGGCGTCGCCCTCATCTGCGCCATGCTCTTCTTCCGCATCGCTTTCGGCAATGCGCTGCAGGCCGGACAGCTTGGTGCCATTCTCCACAGCGATCAGGGTCACGCCCTGTGTCGCGCGACCCATCTCGCGAATCTCGGCGACGCGGGTGCGGATCAGCACGCCACCGGTGGTGATCATCATGATCTCGTCGGCAGCCTCGACCAGTGTCGCGGCGACCACCTTGCCATTGCGCTCGCTGGTCTGGATCGCAATCATGCCCTTGGTGCCACGGCCATGGCGTGTGTACTCGGTGATCGGCGTGCGCTTGCCAAAACCATTTTCAGTGGCTGTCAGCACCGATTGCTGCTCGTTCTGCGCAACCAGCATCGCGATCACCAGCTGGCCCTCTTCGAGGTTCATGCCACGCACGCCACGCGCGGTACGGCCCATCGGACGGACGTCGTTCTCGTCAAAGCGCACGGCCTTGCCGGCGTCAGAGAACAGCATCACGTCATTGCTGCCATCGGTCAGCGCGGCACCGATCAGGAAATCGCCGTCGTCCAAATCGCAGGCGATGATGCCGGCCTTGCGCGGATTGCTGAAGTCGGACAGCGAAGTCTTCTTCACCACACCATGTGCGGTCGACATGAACACATAACGATCTTCGGGGAACTGGCTGTTCGCACCGAACAGCGGCAGCACGACGGTGATCTTCTCGCCATCCTGCAGCGGGAACATGTTGACGATGGGCTTCCCACGCGATGTACGCGAGCCCTGCGGCACTTCCCAGACCTTCAGCCAGTACATGCGGCCACGGTTGGAGAAGCACAGCATGTAATCATGCGTGTTCGCGATGAACAGCTGCTCGATCCAGTCGTCTTCCTTGGTCGCTGCTGCCTGCTTGCCGCGTCCGCCGCGCTTCTGCGCACGATACTCGGACACGGGCTGGGACTTCATGTAACCGGAGTGCGACAGCGTGACCACCATGTCCTGCGGCGCGATCAGATCTTCAGTGCCCAGATCTTGGGCATTGATTTCGATGGTCGAGCGACGGGTGTCTTTGTTGCCTTCGCCGTATTCATTACGTGCGGCGATCAGCTCATCGCTGATGATGGTCGTCACGCGCTCGGGACGAGCCAGAATATCGAGCAGATCAGCGATCTGCTCCATCACTTCCTTGTATTCGTTGACGATCTTGTCCTGCTCCAGGCCGGTCAGGCGCTGCAGGCGCATCTGCAGGATTTCCTGCGCCTGATCGTCAGAGAGCTTGTACAGCCCATCGGATTGCAAGCCATAGTGACGCGGCAGGTTCTCCGGGCGGAAAGCATCGACGCCGCCCGGATTATTGGCCCCCGTGCGTGCGAGCATCTCGCGCACCAGCGAGGAATCCCACGAGCGCGCCATCAATTCAGCTTTTGCGACCGGCGGCGTGGGCGCGGCCTTGATGATGGCGATGAAGTCATCGATGTTCGCCAACGCGACGGCCAGACCTTCGAGCACATGACCACGCTCGCGCGCCTTGCGCAGTTCAAACACGGTGCGACGGGTGACGACCTCACGACGGTGCGAGAGGAAGCACTCGAGCATCTGCTTCAGGTTCAGCAGCTTGGGCTGGCCATCGACCAGCGCCACCATGTTCATGCCGAAGGTGTCCTGCAGCTGGGTCTGCTTGTACAGATTGTTCAGCACGACCTCGGCGACCTCGCCGCGCTTGAGTTCGATGACCACGCGCATGCCGGACTTGTCGGACTCATCACGAATATCCGAGATGCCGTCGAGCTTCTTGTCACGCACCAGCTCGGCAATGCGCTCGAGCAGGGATTTCTTGTTCACCTGATACGGCAGTTCATCAACGATGATCGCCGAACGACCGTCACGGATTTCTTCGAAATGCGTGCGCGCGCGCATCACCACACGACCACGGCCGGTGCGATAGCCATCGCGCACGCCAGCCACGCCATAGATGATGCCGGCGGTCGGGAAATCGGGGGCAGGAATGATCTCGATCAGCTCATCCACCGTGCACGTGGGGCTCTTGAGCACATGCAGCGCGCCGTTGATGACCTCGGTGATGTTGTGCGGCGGGATATTGGTCGCCATTCCGACCGCGATACCCGATGAGCCATTGATCAGCAGGTTGGGAATACGCGTCGGCAGCACCGATGGTTCTTTTTCCTTGCCATCATAGTTCGGCACAAAATCGACGGTCTCCTTGTCGATATCGGCCAGCAGCTCGCTGGCGATCTTGTCCAGCCGGCACTCGGTGTAACGCATCGCGGCGGCGTTGTCGCCATCGATGGAACCGAAGTTGCCCTGACCATCGACCAGGGTGTAACGCAGCGAAAAATCCTGCGCCATTCGCACGAGCGTGTCATAGATCGCCTGATCACCGTGCGGGTGGTACTTGCCCATCACCTCGCCGACCACGCGCGCGCACTTCACGTAGGGACGGTTCCAGACATTGTTGGTCTCATGCATCGCGAACAGCACGCGCCGGTGCACGGGCTTCAGACCGTCCCTCACATCGGGGAGCGCTCGGCCGACAATCACGCTCATCGCGTAATCGAGGTAGCTCTTGCGCATTTCCTCTTCAAGAGAAATGGGGATGGTCTCTTTGGCGAACTGATCCATTAGCAGGCTTTTAAATAGAAGAAGGCTGAGAAAGCTGTCAACGTTGAAACGCGCCCGGTGATAAGCGCATTCGGCTGCAGCAAAACCCGCGGATCATCCGGCTTTCGCAGTGTGCGATGAACGGACAACAACCGCCGATTTACAAACCCGAAATTTTACCACGCGGACCCTGTCCCAACGAGCCGGACTGACAGATCCGCAAGCACCGAACGCAAGGCGCTTTCGGGCCTGTTTGATCTCTACCAAAACCGCCGTCAGGACGCCTGCCACACTGACTGACAGATTCGCAGCAAAGCATGTCTTTCCTGATATGCACTTGCAGCGCGATACCGCAGAAGCTCAGGTGACTCAGGAGAACCCCATGCGCTTGCGTTCAGAGATGATGCTGGTGATTTTGTCCGCCGCCATGCCCGAAGTCTTTGCAGCAGAGGCATCGAATATCGCCACCGCGAAGGCGCTCGTCCGTGACTCCCGGGGGCAGCCGGTGTTCAGCAGCTCCGGTGAATGCTGGCACAGCAGCCTCGCCGTGCCGTCGGGCGCGGCTGTCGCGCCGGGCTGCCGCGCTCCGTCGCTGGCGTCAGCCGCTGTCGCCCCTCCTGTGGGCGCGGCTGAGCGAGCGCGTATCGAGAGCGCCGGCGCCACGGATCGGCCAGCCGTTATCGCAGCGGGCACAAGCCAGGCAGCCTCCGCAGCCAGCAGCGGTGAGCGCGGCAGTGCCGCGTATGTGACCGATTCGCGCGGTATCGTCGTGCGTGGCAGTGGCGGTGAATGCTGGCGGACCGGCACCTGGACGCCCGCTCAGGCGACGATCGTGGGCTGCGATGGGGTGCTTGCACGCGCGCTGCCCGTCCCGGCAGCGACCGAGCCCGGCACGTCTGCTGCCCAGTCAACCACCGCCCCGACGGCTGCCGAGCCCTCGACAGCGCCAGCGCTACAAGCGCCTGCGCCGCCGGAAGCTGGTCGAGAGTCGGCTGCCCCGGCCACGCGTCCGGCGCCGGCAGCGCCTGTCGTTCCGGCGCCGACAACGCCGGGCCCGGCAGCAGTGGCGCCGGGCGGCAGGCCGCAGGAAGCGCTCGGTGCTGAGCCCGAGCCCCGGTCTGAAAAAGTCACCTTTGACACGGACACTTTCTTCGACTTCGACAAATCCACCCTCAAGCCTGAAGGCAAAGCCAAACTCGACACGCTGTCGGCCCGACTGGCCGATGCAACGGTTGAGGTCGTGGTCGCCGTTGGCCATGCCGACGCTACCGGGCCGACAGCCTATAACCAGCGCCTGTCAGAACGTCGCGCAAAGGCAGTGGTGGAGTATCTGCGGGAGAAAGGGCTGCCATCCGACAAGATCTTTTGTGAAGGCAAAGGCGAGACACAGCCGGTGGCCAGCAATGCGTCGAAGGCCGGACGCGCAAAGAACCGGCGGGTCGAGGTTGAGGTGGTTGCCAACAGATATAAAAAATAGATCTTAGAGAGACGTCCCACCGTTTTCCCTCGCCGGCTTATCCGCCCGGCACGTCTGCACAAATCCATCGGCTTTATTGCCATTCATCAAAAGCTTCCTTCACAGGAAGAAACCCTCTGAGAAACAAGCATTCCAGAGGAAAAGCCATTGCCTTTTTACCAGCGGAAATAACTGACAAATTGTAAGAACAATTGCCCTGAAGTTAATGAAACGAAGTAAAATGCCGGGACTTTTGCAAGCCCTGTAGGACGTACGCATCACAGAGCCTGCTTGCAATCCGGTATTAACCATAAACCTCAGGAAAGACAATGAAACGCACGATGCGCAAACTCGCTGTTCTGATCGCGCTTGCCTCCGTAAGCGCCTTTGCCGTGGCGGCTGACAAAGCGCCGAAGGGCTACCTTGCTGACTCCGCCAATGATGTGGTCAAGAGCGGTTTTGGCCTCTGCTGGCATACGGGCTTCTGGACGCCGGCCGACGCTATCGAAGGCTGCGACGGCATGCTGCAAAAAGCAGCGCCCGCTGCGTCGGGCGTTCAGCTGGTAACCCCGCTGCCCGCGGGCGAGCCGACGCCGTATGTAGAGCCTGCTGCTCCAGTGACTGCAGCCCCGGCCGCTCCAGCAGCAGCCCCTGCGGCAGCACCCTCCGCAGAAAAGGTTACGTTCGAAGCCGACGCTTTCTTCGACTTTGACAAATCGGTGCTCAAGCCCGCCGGCAAGGCGAAGCTGTCTGATCTGGTGTCGAAGCTGCAGGGTACCGATATCGAAGTCGTGGTCGCTACCGGCCACACCGACTCGATCGGCACCGATGCTTACAACATCAAACTCTCGCTGCGCCGTGCGAATGCCGTGAAGGCCTTCCTCGTCTCGAAGGGCGTTCCGGCTGACCGCATCTTCGTCGAGGGCAAGGGCGAGAGCCAGCCTGTTGCCAGCAACAAGACCCGCGAAGGCCGCGCGAAAAACCGTCGCGTGGAAGTCGAAGTGGTCGGTCGCAAGCAGTAAGGCGTCCGCAGCCGGGCAGTTCGCTCGGCAGCCGCAGAGAACCCCCGGCAACGGGGGTTTTTCTTTTGCATCGGCGCTTTCCGCTATCATCGGGGTCATGAACGCCGATCCTTTAGAACTTCAGAAATTCAGCGAGCTTGCGCACCGCTGGTGGGACCCGACCTCCGAGTTTCGTCCCCTGCATGAAATCAATCCACTCCGCCTTGAATGGATCAATGCGCTAGTGCCCCTCGCGGGCAAGCGCGTGGTCGATGTCGGCTGTGGCGGCGGCATCCTGGCCGAATCCATCGCAAAAAAAGGCGCGACGGTGACTGGCATCGATTTGTCCGAGAAAGCGCTGAAGGTCGCCGACCTGCACAGCCTCGAATCCGGCGTGCCCGTGCGCTATGAAATGATCTCTGCCGAAGATCTGGCAGCGCGTGAGGCCGGTCAGTACGACGTGGTCACCTGCATGGAAATGCTGGAGCATGTGCCCGATCCGTCTGCCGTCGTGAAAGCATGCGCAACGCTTGTCAAACCGGGCGGCCATGTGTTCTTCTCGACGATCAATCGCAATCCCAAGTCTTATCTGTTCGCGATCATCGGTGCCGAGTATGTGCTGCGCCTGCTGCCGCGCGGCACGCATGACTACGCCAAATTCATCAAGCCTGCCGAGTTGTCGCAGTTCGCGCGCCATGCGGGGCTCGACGTAAAAACGATCAAGGGCATGACGTATAACCCGATCACCAAAATTTATTCGCTGAATCAGGACACCGACGTGAACTACCTGATCGCCTGCACGCGGCCAGAGTAGACAGATGCCCATATCGCTTTCTGCACCGCGCGCGCTGCTGTTCGATCTGGATGGCACACTCGCCGACACTGCGCCCGACCTCGCCGCTGCAGTCAATAAAATGCGCAGCGACCGCGGGCTTGAGCACACGCCGTTTGAAATACTCCGGCCGCTCGCCTCTGCCGGCGCGCGCGGCCTGATCGGAGCGGCCTTCAACATCGGCCCCGGCGATGCCGGCTATGACGATATGCGCCGAGAGTTCCTTGACAACTACGCCGCTGCCATCGCGAACCACACTACCCTGTTCGATGGCATCGTATCGCTGCTCGATGAGATCACCGCGCTCGGTTTGAGCTGGGGGATTGTCACCAACAAGCCGGCGTTGTACACCGATGCGCTGGTGCCCCAGATCGGACTTGCCCATGCAGCCTGCGTGATCTCTGGCGACACCACGCCGCACGCCAAGCCCCATCCCGAACCGCTGTTCGAGGCCGCACGCCGGCTGCAACTGGCACCGACCGATTGCTGGTATGTCGGCGACGACTTGCGCGACATTGACGCCGGCAAGGCCGCCGGCATGCCAACCATCGCGGCGGGCTGGGGCTATTGTGGCCACACCGAGCCCGCCGACTGGCTGGCCGACCTGATCGCCTCCCATCCGCTGGATTTACTGCCGCTGCTACCCCGCCCTTGAAATCTCTCGCGCCGTCCCTACATCAAGACTACAATACCGATTCTGCTTGATCCAATCATTGGGGGCGACCTGGTTTCGACAGGGGTTGCGAAGCAGCGCAGGGCATACCGAGGACTGGTCACCTCGTAAATCCAGCCGGAAATCAATACCTGCTAACGATTCTTCGTACGCAGTAGCTGCTTAATTGCGGCTTCCCTCACACCGCTTCGTCCCTGGGGCGGGCTGGCAACAGCAGTGAGGTCATCTACAGGGAATCGCGTTAGTCCGGGTTACCTGGTCTGGCGTTAAATTTAGGTAACTCGTCCTGCCGCAGCGTGTGCGTCCGCGTCGTCAGGATTAAAACCAAATGACAGCACTAAGTATGTAGAACTGTCTGTAGAGAGCTTCTGGACGCGGGTTCGATTCCCGCCGCCTCCACCA
>JACCDH010285993.1_pt1 | contig 12532 bp, 8 predicted proteins | sample 7442481 | NCBI WGS metagenome assembly JACCDH01 (sample SAMN15323433, study PRJNA562643) | freshwater metagenome | isolation source: river surface water | place: USA:Blue River Watershed | collected 2017-08-15
GTTGGATGTATCGCGGTGAAAAAAGGTGATGATTTTGTGCTCGTCAAACAGGATTATTTGATTCTTGAAAATGATATTCTGGTCTTTGCTGGTGATCGAAAATCACTTGCTTCATTAGCTCACTGGTGATCTATTGTATTAATAAAGATCAAATAAACTAGATGCTGTAGATTTAGGGTGACTTTCTTTATCAGAATCAGATTTTTTTGCTTCATATTCTTCAAATAATTTCAAGAGCTTAGCATCCTCTTTAAATTTTATGTATTCATAGGGAGATAGCATTTTGATATTTTCTTTTTTGTAATACATGTCAGCACCAGCTTTTAAGAGGGATTCTATAATGGAATAATAATCAGATAGTATGAATTGTAGTTCTTGTCGAAGCTTAAGGGGATCTTGAGTTTTAAGTCTTAAGAATTCTTTTATTTCTGAGATAATCATTTCATCAATTGGTTCTTCGAGAAATGATTTTACGTTAAAATATGCTAATAGAGCTTCTGCTAAAGGAGATATATTGTTTTGATCAGATATGTTGCAATTAAAATTGCGTATTAATAACGCATTAATGTATTCTTTTTTTTCATCCATTTTGAATGAAGGATTTTTAATAATAGTTTGTAGTGGATATTCCCCAAAAATATTTGGAATAATTACTTTTGGGTTATTGAAATCTTCAACAAGCAACTCCCATATCATTGTCTTTTCATTATATTGATATGTCAGTGAAAAAGGTTGATCTTCAATGGAAAAAGAAATGATAAATGTTTCTGTTTTATTAATGATGTGTGGCGTTGTAATTTGCACATCAGTAAGAGTAAGCAGCTGATTTTTTTTAAAAGCAGTTTTTGTTTTTTGTTCTTGTATTGCGCTTGCAAGTGATGTAGAAAAGAATTTTTGACTGAGGTCATCAGGTCCAGATAATCGATTTATTTTTATTACATATTTACCTTGTATCAGAGTTGTTAAAAAAGCACTTTCAAAAAATGTCATGATTCCACTTTTTTTGTCTTTTTCATTATGGAGTGTCAGGGAATCGATGGTTAAAGAGGCTTTTTTTGTGTCTAAGGTTTCTTTTGAATAAAGCCATGAACTTAAAGAAAATTTTTTTTCTGATTCATTTTCTGTTTTTTGTATAATAATAAAGCTTGGGTAAATATATTTATTTTTTCTAATAACCATTTCAATTTGAGGGTGAACACGCTTAAATGATGAAACAAGTTTGAAAGAGTATAAATTGAGGTTTTTTATATTTTTATCATAGATGATGACTGTGTTGATTGATGAAGGAATATCAATATTCTCTGATTTATTTTTTTTAATAATAAAAAAACCTGGCTCTTCTTCAAGTGTTTTAAATTGTTTTGATTCTTTAATTTTAAACTGTGGAAGATATTCACTTCCGTGAAGACTTCCTACATTAGTGGTGATTCGTTTAGTGAGTGATTGAAGCATATTATAAAAAGCAAGATTGCTTATATATTTTAATTCATATTTTTTCTTTTTTAGGAGCATTTCTTGAGATATTTCTTTTATTTCTTTTATTTTTTTTAAATATTTATCTTGAGTTTTTTTGCTTTGTAATACATCTAATTCTTCTATGTGTGCAGCATTATGAAAAAATGTGGAGATAATGTTATTAGTCTCTGCGAAAATACTTTTTTTTCTACTAGGGAATTCTTTGTGACTTTTAGTTTCACCAATGGTACCTAAAATAATATGATAAGGTAATGGTTTTTGAGATAATTTATCCATTAATGTGAAGGTATTATTTCCTCCCACAAAGCATGATTCAATATAGAGTGTTCCAATAGGAAGTTGTTCAGAAAAAATATTTAAAACCTCTTGAAAAGTTTTTATATAAAGACCACAAATAGCAAAATCGGTATTTCCATGTCCTTCAAACCAGATATCCCAAATCGGTGTAGCTGCTTGGTTATGGTCAGGGCGAAAAACTTTTTTGATATCGGTGATAAAGAGTTCTTCTAAATTTTTATCATTGATTTTATCATCAATTTTTTTTATTAAATCAGGGATTTTTGTTAATAAGTGTGTCTGGTCAATATACATATTGAGTCCATGATCAGATTGATAAAAAGTTTTAAACCAATGAGGAACAAGCATAAAAAATTGTGTATTGGGGAAGTTATAAAGATAGTATGATTTGCTTAGTGTATTTTCGATATCGATAAATTTTTCGTTTCTTGTTTGTAAGAGTCTTTTTAAAATTGATGCAGTGAATAAAATGAGTGGTTTAAAGTCAGCATAAAGGGAATCATAGATCATTGATTGTAATGCTTGTGAATGTTCTTCTGCATTAAGAGGATCTGAAAGAATAATTAATGGTGCGTGTTTTTGACGAAGTGGTTGTTTTGGATCTACAGCAGCATCTAGGTTTAGTTTTGCAATATCCTCATTAATTTTATTAATACGTATTAAATTACTTTCTGAATAATAGTTCGGTAATTTTTTGATTTTATTATTGGAAAGATTTTCTTTTTCTGCATGAGCAGTATTCCAGAGCATGAGTGGAGAAAATAAGAAAATAACAAGAGACAAAATAGTATGTTTTTTAAAAAATCTTAATATAAATATCATTTAAGAATCCCCCTTTTATTTTTAATATAAAATTATTATATCAAAATAGAAATTAAGCTTTCAAGTTTGTAAAAATATATTAAATTATTTGAGTTTTTTTACCTTTTAAATCATCATAAGCAAAGATCCTGATTTTCTATTAATACTAAAAAAGGAGTTCCTATGTTTTTGATTTATTTGTATGGAATTTTGGGGGCGATATTTTCAACCTTAGTTTTGACGTATGTTTCGATTGCAACGATGTTTGGGCCTTTTATTGCACCAGTTTTAGTTCTTTTGGCAAGTATGCTTTTACGTCCCATGATTACTTTGCAGAGTCGCAAAGCGTTTGAACAAGCACTTTCGATTGTGCAAGCAATTGGTTCAGTTGGTGGCATGTTGGGAATTGCAATTGGGTTTACGTTGCCGACTGTTTATTTTTTATCACCCGAAACATTTGCGCAGTTGATAGTAAATCCTTTTTCTTTTTCTTTGTTGCTCGGTGTAACGACTATTGTTGCAGGTATGTTTGGACTTTGGCTGGGATCTTTATTTTTTGATTCATTATCAGGAAAAGCTCATTTAAAATTTCCAGTCAGTATCATGGTGCACGAAACTATTGTTGCGCAAGATCATGCATCAAGTGGACGTCTGTTATTAAAGGGATCTTTATTTAGTTGGATTACCTGTATGGCGCGCGATGGCATGAAATTAGGCTCGTTGGCTATCCCATCAGTTTTTTCATGGTTTGGATTATCAAAAAATATGCTTATTCTTCCTTCATTTTTTGGAGCGGAATTAATGTTTTCAGTGATGCCGATGGTCTGGGCGATTGGGTTTACTGCAGGGCTTTCAATAGTTCTTCCGCTTTTAGTCGGTGCTCTTTCAAAGTATTGTATCGTGTATCCATTAAATATGCATAGTCTATGGTTGCCAAGTAGCTTACATCTGTTTGCGCCGCTTAAGGCAGAATCTTTTTTAACCGCGTTTTGCAGTGGACTTGTTTTGATTGAATTATTGCAAGGAATTCATAAGTATCCAGCAATAATTTTAAATTCTATGCAGACGCTGTGGAGACAGGGCTTTGGTGATTCATGTCAAAAGATGCAGTGTATGATACAAAAAATGTTTATAGTTCCTGCTGATTATCACACAAATACTCTATTTCGTTGGTACGATCGTGTTGAAGCACCAATTTCTATTATTGCATCGATTGCATTGCTTTGGTATTTCGATTTTTCGATTTTGGCAATTCTGTTTACGTTAATTGGCACCGCTGCAGTTGCGTATAATATCTGTTATTTATCGGGTAAAATTGGTCTTGTCCCTTTTGGTCGCTTTACAACATTTGTTATGTTGCCCGCGCTTTTTCTATTTGTAATGACTCCGTTGCAAGTCACTTGGCTCTGTCTATTTGCAACGATTGCAATGGCTGCAGCATCAAATTTTTTATTTAGTGCAAAAATTGGTTCATTTCAGTCAATTCATCAAAAATTAATACATCGATATACATTGATTGGTATTATCACAACAGCGCTTGTTGCGGGATTTTGTTTTTGGTTATTGTGTCAACATTTTGATATGGGATCGGCGGAATTGTTTGCACAGCGAGGACGATCACGAGCGCTTTTAATTAATTCATTTAATTTTGATCTGTATGTAGTTGCGTGCGGCATGTTATATGGCTATCTGTTGCGCTTTTTTAAATTAAGTCCAACGATGGTTTTTGGAGGACTGTTGATGCCAAATAATTTAACAATCGGTCTTTTGATCGGTGCCATCATTAATCATGTATTTTATCAAGGTAAGACAGAACATCCATTCTGGTCAGGCATGTTGGCAGGTGATACCTTGTGGGAGTTTTTTTCTATTGCTTGCAAAATGATCGGATAATGCCAATCGTGAGGGGAACTGCATCAATGGTGCGTAAAATAGTTGGCGTGAGCGCATAAGACAGAAATCCTTTTAGTTTAAGGATGTCTTCATCGTTTTGAGTAAACCCTGCTTCAGGGCCAACCACGATTTCGTATTGTTCAAATGATTGTTGTAAAAAAGGTGCTTTGATTAATGCGTTGCCTGCAGGATCAGCAAAAAAACGAAAACTATTTTTGTCGCATAACGATATTGCATCAAGTTTACAGGTTTTTTTTATTTCTGGGATCTGAAATTGTTTTGCTTGTTCACAAGCAGAAATCATAATTTGGTGCATTCGTTCAATCGGTAAAAGTTCTGTTTGTGCACGCTCGGTGATAATTGGTTGAATAATACTAACCCCCATTTGTGCAGCGGCATACAAAATTTCAGGCCAATTATTTTTTTTGTTAATTCCAACGTACAGAGTTATTTTTGGTGTCATTGATTTAATTGCTTCTTTATTAATGCAAGTGAATAAAATCCAGGATTGTTTTTTAGGATCAATAGCGTCAATCGTGATTAAAGTATGTTCAGTTGTTGTAAAAAGAATCAATTGATCGTTTATTGCAAGGCGTAAAATTGAGGTGATGCGGATGCAAAGCTCTTTGTTATTAATCCGTCCAGGTTTATTGATTTCGGGTAAAGCATCAGAGTAAAAAAGTGAAAACAGATGTTTTTGGCCGCTTTGAATAATAAGATTTTGCATGAGTTAATTATTCTTTTATTCGTTGTCTGTTAATTGTTTATATAAAGTACTGCTTGATTCGTACAAGGGATAGAGGGCAATAAGAAATAGGAATAATTGTTTTTTAATATCAAGTCCACATTGTGGCAAACAGAGAACTAGTGATATACATGATGCTGCCCAAAAGCTTTTGGGATAAGCTTCAATTTTTGAGTCTAGCCATCCTTTACTAGCTGTTGGCCAACTTTGATAGGTTTTTAAAATATCAAAAAATGTTGTTTGTTGGTCATCATTGATTGTTTGCATGTCATCATTGGTTATCTGTTCAAGTTCATCAAGATTGAGAGCATCAAATTCAAGATCGGCTGCTTTTATATTTTTATTGCTGGTGCAAAGGGAAAATAAAAAAATAAAAAAAAGATCTTTTTTTTTCATTAAATGGTTCCTTTTTATGGAGCAAGATTTTTATCATATAAAAAATATTTCTTAAATAAACGTATCATGTCACGGTTTTTTTGGAAAGTTTTTTAATAATACTAAAGAATTTTACACAAATAGAAAGAGATCTATGTTTAAAAAAAGTGCAAAAAGATTAATGTTAGTTATTTTTGATGGGTTTGGATTTTCGAAAGAAAAAAGAGGAAATGCTGTTTTTCATGCAAAAATGCCGACATTAAAGCAATTGATGGCAGAATATCCCTGGACAACCTTGCAGGGGAGTGGTGAAGCAGTTGGGCTTTTGCCTGGCTTTGCGGGTAATTCTGAAGTTGGACATTTAACGATTGGTGCTGGGCGGATTGTTCCATCACCGCTTAAGCGAATGCATGATTTGATTAAATCGGGAGGACTTGAGCAGCATCAAGCGTGGCAGCCTTTTTTGAAAAAGATTATTGAACAGGATAAAACAGTACATTTTTTAGGGCTTTTATCCGACGGTGGGGTTCATAGTCATGAGCAACATCTGCATGCATTGATGCGATCAGCAGTGAAAGCTGGTGTAAAAAAAATATATCTCCATGTATGGCTTGATGGACGGGATGTCGCTCCACGATCAGCTGCTTTGTATTTAGAACGACTTGAAGCGGTTTGTCAGGAGCTTGGTGTTGGCAAAATAGTGAGCGTAGCAGGACGTTTGTATGCGATGGATCGTGATAAACATTATGATAGAACTGATCAAGTTGTTTCATTATTGACCCAAAAAAATAATCAATTGACAGAATCATGGCGCATCATGCTTGAGCAAGAATATGCTGAAGGACGTGATGATCAATATATTCTACCTCATCTTTTTGATCAAGAGGGAATCATTAATCCAGATGATGCACTTTTCTTTTTTAATTTTCGTCCTGAGCGGATACAACAGATTGTTGAGCGATTTTGTGATGCAGAAGTTGGAGCAAATAAAAAACGACTTTTAATGAGTTCAACTTCTTATTTTGATCCTTCTCCCTCATGGGCGCCTGTCCCTTTGCTTGAGCGAATTGTTGTTGAAAAAGGGCTTCTGCAAACAATTGAATCGCATGCTGCGCAAGAAAATTTTTGGTATGCTACAATAGCTGAAAGTGAAAAAAAATCGCATGTTGGTTATTATTTGCATGGAAACAATCAAGAAGTTTTATCACACGAACGGTGTATTATTATTCCCTCGATTAAGAAAGATTCGTACGCTCAGGATCCCGCAATGTCAGCGGCTGCAGTGACTGATGCACTGCTTGAACAATGGAAAGATGAGCAGGTAAAAATGATCGTAGTGAATTATGCTAATGCCGATATGGTTGGACATTCGGGTGATTTTGAAGCAGGTATTAAGGCGTGTGAGATTTTAGATCAGCAGTTGCGTCGTCTTAGTTGTGCTGTTTTAAAGCAAGGCGGAACATTATTCTTAACAGCAGATCATGGAAATGTTGAAGAGATGCTTGATCTTCAAACAGGTCAAAAAAATAGCTCTCATTCAACAAATCCTGTTCTTTTTTTGCTTGTTAATGATGCAAATAAAGGTGATCATTTTGAAAATGCAGATCAAGGATTGAGTGCGATAGCACCGACTATTATTGACTTTTCTGGTTGGAACGTTGATGATACAATGGATGAATGCTTAAAAATGATGAAAAAATAAAAATTTTTAGTATATTTGGCATTCTATTTATTTCTGCTAAACTCTTTTGGTAGTTGTTTAAAAGTATTTGTATTATGTTTATTTTTTAAGGATAAAAATATGATGAAAAAATATATGATGAGAGTAGCTGCATTATTGATGGTTGCAGGAAATCTGTTTGCGGTAGAAGAAGTGAATGTTCTTGTTGATCATCAGCATACACATGGTGTTCAAGAGCATAAACATGAAGTGGTGGTAAAAAGAGGACCTACTTTTGATGAAATGGTAAAATCAGCAGAGTCAACCATTTGGCCTGGTGCATGGACTGGTATTATTGATGGTGCTGCACAAGGTGGAATAGCTATTCGAAAAAATAAAATTAATGACGAACGTAAGGAATTTAAAGCATATAATATTTCTGGTTTCGACTTAAAAATTAATCGTATTGAAGCAGAAGCGGCTACTGTTGATGCACTTGCAGCAATAGCAGAAGATGTTTGGAGAAATAATCCAAATCAATTCTCTCAGCGTGAAGAAGGTAAAGCAAGCGGTTATTTAGTTGAAAAAATTGTTCATAATATGTTTAAATTTGCTGTTGGTTTAGCAACTATTGAAGCGTATGGTAAATTTAAAGATAAAAAATCAAATGCTGACGTAGGATATAAAATCGACGGAGATTATTTTTTATCAGGGAATATGTCTCCAGATATTCAAGCTCAAAAAGCATTATTTATTGAAGGATATTTAAATACATTATGTCGTGACCGTAAGGTTCTTGATGGCACTATTTCAAAAGGTATTGCAAATATTCTTCTTCGTGGTATTACAGAAGGTGTTCAAGTTTCAGCGAAAAATGATAGTGTAGCTTGGACAATAACCTTTAATCCTGAACGTGCAGCAGCAGTTATGGTAGCTATTATTGTTGGAGAGGGAACAGCGAAAGTTTTAAGCAGAAATAGTAAATCACGAAGTGCTAAACGATTTGAACGTATTTTGACCAATGCATTAACCGCTCTTGCAAAAACAAGTATGTATGGTAGAAATAGCAACAATACAGAATCAGCAAATATGGTTCCCGCTATTCAACAGATGACAGGAATTCATGGTTTAGCAATTGTAACAGGATTAACTGGTCTTGCATGGCTGAGCCAACATCGATATACACGAAATGTGATAGGCTTTTTAGCTGATGTTACTGCATTAGTAGCTCATGCTAAAGCTTCTAGATAAAAAATAATTCGAAAAAAGTTATTTTTTGATATATAATTTTTACAAGGGTGTCATGAAAATGACGCCCTTGTTTTTTAACTTTGTATCCCTTTTTTTAAATAGTTATCTTTTTTTATCTATAAATCGTAAATAGCGCTTTGGGGCTTTTGTCATTATTTGAGGCTTCTTTATCCTTAATAGAGTAAAAGGTTATATAAAACCGCTCGTTTATTATAAAGAAGGAAACAGAAAATGATGAAAAAAATTATAATACTGATAAGTCTCAGTGTAATAGCGACATTTAATCTGTCAGCAGCAGAAAATGAAATTATTGTGAAGCATGAGCATAATCATGTGTACCAAGTTAAAAAAGGTTCAAGTTTTTCTGAAATGTTGAAAATGCTTGAATGTTCAATCGTTCCTGGTGCATTGACTGGTGCCGTTGATGGAGCAATGAGTGGACTTGCTAGTTCAGATGCATTTAACATGATGCCAGGATATAAAGTGTATGGCGATAAATTGAATATTTCTGAAGGTGTAACTGGTGGCGTTCTTACTATGATGCGTGAAAATTCATTGTTTCCAAAAGCCGAAGAAACTATTGACGCATATATGATTGAAAAAACAACGCACAACATGGCAAAATATGTAGCAGGACTTTTTATCATTGAGATGCGTCATCTTAATGCATCAGGGAATATAAATGATCAAAAAGCATTATTTATTGAGCGGTTTTCAAATGCTCTTTTTAGAGACAAAAAAATTATTGAAGGTAATATTTCACGCGCTGTTTTACATGCAATTATTCGTGGCTTGAGTGAAAGTATCGTGAGTGATGGTAATCAATTGAGTTTCAATCCGTACCTCGGGATGAGTGCATTGGTCGGTATTTTAATTGCAGAAGCGATTTCAAAAGTCTCTTTTAAAAAAATGAATGTTCACAGTAAAAAATATATTGAACGTATCTTAACCGCGATGCTTGCATCGTATGCTAAACATTTGTTAAAAACTTATGCAGCAAGTTATTCTGATCGAAATTCAGGATCTTTAATGATTGATACAAACGGCTTTGTAGGTCAATATGTATTAGATGCAAAAACAATGGGCATTACTGCAGCTGGTGTTACCAGTATTGCTTGGATCGCACAGAATGAACGTGCGCATGATGTAGTGAAATTTGCAAATCATGTTGTTAATTTTGTAGAAAATATAATACGATTGGTAGGACGTGTTGCACAATTGATTGCATGGTTCAAGTCATAAAATAAAAAAATAGTAATAATGAATAAAGCGCTGTATTAATACAGCGCTTTATTTTATTTATTGAACTCTACGATTTTAAAATCACTGATATTTTTTTCTTGTCCACTGAAAGTAATGCCGACTAAAGTAATTGGTCGTCTGTCTTGTTGATACTGTTCAAAGTACTTTTTGGTTTTAATCTGTTCAAGCGCTTTTGAGGCAGCTGTTTGAAGTTTAAATTCAATGATGTAAATAAACTTTTCTGTTTTAATCATTGCATCGATGCGACCAGTATTTGTTGCAACTTCAACATCGATGGTGATGCCGAGTAACGTTAAAATAATATAAAAAATGGTCTGATAATATTTTTCATATTCAAGATGAATAGTGTATGGAATTGCAGCGTAAAAAGATTTTAATGTATCGATAAATAAGGTCATATCATTATTTTTCAAAGCATTACGAAGTCGTGATGAATGTGTATTAATTTGTCCACTTTGAACTTCAGAAAGCCAAACGAGAATTCGTTGTAAAAATGCTTCTTTTACTTCAATATTAGGATATGTCAAAATAAAATTTTTAGTTTCAAGGTCATATTCTTTAATGGTTAAATAACCGGTTTGATATAAAAGCGTATTAAGCGGCAAAGATGTTGGCTCAAAGGAACCTAATTCTTCTTCAGATATTGCAAGTGCTTCAAAAGATTCCACTTGATACTTATCTCGCCTAAATAAATTAATCAAAAATGTTGGGGTTCCTGATTCAAACCAATAGTATTCAAAAGTTGGATTTGCCAGATTATTCATGACTGAAAACGGATTGTAGATACGGGTAATATCTATTTGTGATCGTCCTACTGGTACATTTTTCCAAAATCGATATCCATTATAATAATTTTTTGTTTCTTCTTTAAATTCCCCTAAACTTTTGCCACTATCTTTTGCAGCTACAATCATATGTTCTGATAATGTCGTATCAAGTTCAGTCTCTGTGTATCCAACTAAATGTGCAAATTGAGGATCCATGGAAATATCTTTGATTTGATTGAAACCAGAAAAAAGATTTGTTTTGGTAAATCGACTAATCCCGGTAACAAATAAAAATTGTAAATGTGCATCAACAGCTTTAATGCAGGTGTAAAAGTCTCTTGTAATAGCTTGTATCTGTTTAAGTGAATCAGGTTCTGTGAGGTGATGTAGAATCGGTCGATCATATTCATCAATGATCAAAACTACTTTTTTATTGTTATATTTTTTTACTAATGCAGGCAAAAGATCTTGCAGTAATGCACCTGGATTGAGCGTAGAACAAGAAAAAATACCTTCATTTTCTGCAATAGTATTTAAATGTTTTATGAGGTGCTGGGTAAACATTTCTGGAGATTGAATGGAAATATTGCCAAAATCGATATGAACAACGGGGTGAATTGGCCATGAGTAATCACTCTTTTCTTTAATCCAGAGACCATCAAATAATTCTTTTTTACCTTGAAAAATTGATGCAATGGTTGAACATAAAATTGATTTTCCAAAGCGACGAGGACGAGCAAAGAAGTAACAATAGCCCTGAAGTAATTGATAAATCAATTCAGTTTTGTCAACATAGAGACAATTTTCTTCACGTAATTTAGCAAAGGTCTGAATACCTAAAGGTAATTTTTTCATATTTTTACACTTTCAAAAAATAATAATAAAATTAAGAGTAAAATAAGAATAGCATAAAAAAATAGTTCAAGCGATTTTTATGTATACCAAAAGAATCAGGCACTGTTTCAATACAGCGCCTGATTCTTTTGGTATATTGTAGACCTTTTTAGTCCCAGTTTAATGAACCAGCTGTTTTATATTCGGTTACTCTGGTTTCAAAAAAGTTTTTTTCTTTAGTCAAATCAACTGATTGTGACATCCATGGAAATGGATTTTCTGTGTTAAATAGTTTTTTGAGTCCGAGACGTTCAAGTCGTCGATCAGCAATATGTTCGACATATTCGCAAAATTGTTGGCTGTTAATGCCGAGCATTCCTTCTGGGCATGCATCGAGTGCATAATTTTTTTCAAGCATGACAGCATGAGCAATCATTTCAACAATTTCTTCTTGAAATGCAGGCGTCCAGATTGAAGGGTTTTCTGCTTTGATGGTGTTAATTAAATCACACCCAAATGCAAGGTGAATACTTTCATCGCGCATGATGTATTCAAATTGTTCACCAATCCCAACCATTTTATTGTTTCTTTTGAGTGCAAGCATCATTGCAAAACCTGCATAAAAAAAGATTCCTTCCATGATGACATAGTAACCGACCAGATCATGAATAAATTTTTGTGTATTTTCTGGTGTGTCAGTTTTAAAAAGGGGATCAAGAAGCGATTTGGTAAGATTTACGACATAATCATCTTTTGCTTTGATCGATGGGATTGTGTTATACATGCTGTAAATTTCATCAGGATCAAGTCCAAGAGAATCACAACAATAAATAAAAGTGTCGGTGTGAACTGCTTCTTCGTATGCCTGACGAAGTAAATATTGGCGACATTCTGGATTGGTGATATGGCGATAGACGGTTAAAACAAGATTATTTGCGGTCAATGATTCTGCGGTGGAAAAAAAACCTAAATTCCACAAAATTAATCGTCGTTCAGTCGCACTCAGTGCATGAAGAGATTTCCATTGTTCAACATCTTTTTGCATAGAAACTTCTTCAGGTGTCCAGTTGTTAGCAACACCATCTTTATAATGTTGGCGCGCCCATGGATAACTCATAGGTAATATTTTATTGGGATCAGTTGTGTTGTCGTTTATAATGCGTGAGGACA
>JACCDH010555798.1_pt1 | contig 12532 bp, 3 predicted proteins | sample 7442481 | NCBI WGS metagenome assembly JACCDH01 (sample SAMN15323433, study PRJNA562643) | freshwater metagenome | isolation source: river surface water | place: USA:Blue River Watershed | collected 2017-08-15
CGCGCTGCCCTGATGCAGCAAAGACGCATCGACCTGTTGAACGAACTGACGCGCAAAGCCAAGGTCGAAAAGTAATTTTGAAGGTGATGCCTGTGCAGATTTATTCCACACGTTTTGTTCTTGCGCCCTTGGCGATGGTGAGCCTTGCCTGCTTGTGCGGACCAGTGATCGCGCAAAGCGCTGCCCCCGACGCGGGCAGCATTTTGCAAGGCATCGAGCGCGATCGCAAAGCCGCCCCACCCGCCACCTCAGCACCCGCGTTGGTGCAGCCCCAAGCGGCACCCGCAAACCAGAGCGATGCCACGGTACTCGTCAAACAATTCACGCTCTCCGGTAACAGCTTGATCCCTGAGGCGGCGCTGACCCCAGTGCTGGCCAGTTATACCAACCGGCTGCTGACCATGGCTGAATTGCAGCAGGCAGCCGATGCGGTGGTGCAGTTGTATCTGGACCGAGGCTATCTGGCCCGCACGGTATTGCCCAAACAAGACGTGACCGAAGGTGTGGTGCGCATCCAGGTGATCGAGTCCAGCTTCAGTGGCGTTGACTTCGACGCCAAGGTCGACGGCAAGCGCATCACAGAGGAGCGACTGCGCAACACCATTGCCGCGCAAATTCAGCCTGGCGACCCCATGTCGCTCAAAAAGCTCGAACGCGGCTTGATGCTGGCCGATGACATCCCTGGTGTCAACGTCACAGGCCGCTTGGTGGCGGGTGTCAATGACCTCACCACGGGCGTGCTGCTGAACGTGAGCGACGAGCCCTTCACCTATGGCGAGGCCGCCATCGACAACTACGGCAGCCGCTCGACCGGGCCCGTGCGCCTCACAGTCAACGGCACGCTGAGCGGTGCATTCAAGATGGGAGACCAGTTCAGCCTGTTCACCATGAAGACCGAAGGCATCGAGTTTGGGCGCTTGGGTTTCAGCTTGCCGGCAGGCCACAACGGCTGGCGCGTGGGTGCCAACGCAAGCTACATGCAATACAAAGTGGTTGAAGGCCTTGAGGCTAAAGGCACATCCAAGGTCTTGGGTCTGGATGCCAATTACCCGATCTTTCGCAGCCGCCCAGATAACCTTTATTACGTTGCTAACCTCGATAAAAAGTATTTCGTCAACAAAGACAACCAAGGGATTGATCAGTCGAACTACAACTCGTTTGTCTTCTCGACAGGCTTGAACGGCAGCACTACCGATGCACTGGCCAAGGGCGGCCTGACCTCGGGCAACATCATGCTTTCGGTGGGCCGTATCAATCTGCGCAACGACAGAGGCGATGCTGCTTTTGATGCTGAAAAGAAAGCCACCGACGCAGCAGCAGAAAACGCGCAAGGGTCCTTCAAAAAGCTCAAATACGCCACCACCCACACGCAAAACATCAGCTCTGATCTGATCGCATTTGCCTCGTTTTCTGGCCAATGGGCCAGCAAGAACCTCGACAGCTCAGAAAAGTTTTATCTGGGCGGTCCCTTGGGCGTTCGTGCCTACCCCAACAACGAGGGCGGTGGCAGCGAAGGCCAACTCCTCACACTGGAGTTGCGCCAAAACTTGCCAGGCGACATGGTGCTGACGGCTTTTTATGACCGTGGCCGCGTGCGCGTGAACAAGAACGACGATTTTCCGCAACCAAACGACAACACCCCCAACAAATTGACCTACCAAGGCCGCGGTTTGCAACTGACTTGGTATGGCCCCAAAAACAGCAACCTGAAGGTGACCTGGGCGCGTCGCAGTGGCAGCAACCCCTATCCAGCCCCTGCAGGTACCGACCAGGACGGCACTCAAAAGATCGACCGCTATTGGCTCAGCGCGTCCATCCCGTTCTAAACGCAAAGATCAGCCGCAGATTGCCACAAGAAGGCCTTAGCAGACATGAATAAAGTTCACCGCACACTCTGGAACAACGCCCTGAACGCCTGGGTGGCCGTGGCAGAAAACGCCAAGTCCAGTGGCAAGACCAAGACCACCAAAACCGTTCTGGCATCGCCCCTGCTTGCCGCACTGAGCATCAGCGGCGCATTGGCTGCGCCCCCCAACCCGCCCGCCACCAATGCCTTGCCTACGGGTGGGGTGGTCAGTGCAGGTCAAGCCAACCTGAGTCAGGCGGGCACGAGCGCGAACCCGGTGCTCAACATCAACCAAAGCACCCAGCGTGCAGCCATCAACTGGAGCACCTTCAACGTAGGCCAGGCGGCCACGGTCAACTTCAACCAGCCCAGCGCCCAATCGGTCACGCTCAACCGCGTGGCCGACAGCAACCCCAGCCAGATCTTTGGCAAGATCAACGCCACCGGGCAGGTGTATTTGGTCAACCCACGCGGCGTGTATTTCAGCCGCACCGCCAGTGTGGACGTGGTGGGCTTGGTGGCCACCACCCACAGCATGAGCGACAACGAGTTCATGGCGGGCAGCAACACCTTCAAGCGCAACGGTGCCACTGGCCGGGTCGAAAACGAGGGCGAACTCAAAGCCAAGCTCGACGGCTACATTGCCCTGCTGGCCCCCGAGGTGGTGAACAAAGGCGTGATCGTGGCCGAGCGCGGCACCGCCGTGTTGGCCAACGGCGAGTCGATCACACTCGACTTCAATGCCGACCACAAGCTGAGCGGCATTGTGGTCACGGCCAGCGACATTGCATCGCTGATTGAAAACAAGCAGGCCATCGAAACGCCCGACGGCCAGATCATCATGAGCGCGCAATCGGTCAGCAACCTGCGCGGCAGTTTGATCAAAAACAGCGGCACCTTGATCGCCAATACAGGCGCCAACAGCATCACCCACAAAGGCGGGCGCATCTTGTTGGAGGGGGATGAGGTCACCCTGACTGGCACGTCAAAGATCGAAGCCAAAGGCGAGCAAGGCGGCGGCACCGTGCTGGTGGGCGGTGACTGGCAGGGCAGCAATGGCGTGTATCAGGCCACCAAAACCACCATGGAAGCGGGGGCGACCATTGACGCAAGCGCCACGCAAAATGGGGATGGGGGCAAGGTGGTGTTGTGGAGTGATGTGCACAACACGAATGGCGTGACCCAGATGTCTGGCTCGATCACCGCGCTTGGTAAAGCGGGCGGTGCTGGTGGTCATGTAGAAACTTCTGGAAATCGTCTTGGAACCAATGGAGTTATTTCTCTGGGCGATAGAGGTCTCTGGTTATTGGACCCTACAAACGTCAACATTGCCTCTACCTCAACGACTGGAACCATGTCTGGCGATCTGTCCTCAGCTAGTGCAGTAGAGGTCAAAGCCACAGATATTGCTACTGCACTAAATGGTGGTGCTAATGTTTCTGTGACTGCTTCTGGCAGTATTACTCTGAATGCCAATTTGACAGTAAATATACCTGCGGGATTGTCATCTACTTTGACATTTGATAATACCAGTGGGACAAATCAATCAATCTCAATACGCTATCCAATAAGTCAAACCAATTACAACTTGGACAATGCAAATGCTGGAATATTTAACTTTATTGCCAAATCTAGTGGTGGCGTAATTAGTACTCTCGCCAGTGCGACAATTAGCATAAAAGGATCTTTAACATTGGATAACACCAATGCCGGTGCAGTAACGACAACTAATATTATAAATAACGGCGTTGGTGTGGTTGGGGCTATAAACGTATACTCTGGCAATGTTACATTAAGAGGCATTACCGCAAATAGCTCTGGCGGTAGTGTTGGTGGTGTTGGTTATGATTATTGCGATATTAAGGCTTACGATGGAATTATCAGTATAAATGGTAGCTCAATATTCAGTGGTACACCTGAGAACTTTGCATATGGTATTTATGCCCAGAGTGGAACATTGACGGCTTTAAAAATAATATTGCAAGGATATAAAAGCCAGAAATTTGGCGCCAACATGAAAGTCAACTCTCTCACTATTAATGATAAGAAGTCTGATGGTGTCACTGCCAATCCCTATGCGGTAGATGGGTCTAACGTTATTGAGGTGACGGGTGGGTGGCTGGTTAAGCCCACAACTTTCCATGTAAACGAAGATGGTGTACAGCTTGGAACAATTAAGATTTTGCCAAACAAGGGTGATATCTCTATTGTTTCTGATAATTTGGTAAAATTGGGGGAGGGCGGTAATTTCATGCTGCCCGATAATTCCAGCTCTAATTTAACAGTTAACACTGCAAGCGGTGATCTCAATCGATCTATTTTTATTGGAAATTCAACTGCTGGAGTGAACACAATAAAAGATTTAAGTGGCAATGTCAGTACAACTGGATTTAAAAACTTGTATGCTTACACAAACGGTGCAAAAATAACTATAGCAACAACTTTGCCGGTTCAGAATGAAATTATTCTGGATAATACATGTTCGATTTGCTCTACTGTGCTGTCTGCGTCTAACGGTTCATCTGCCAATGTCAGCAATGGCGGAGTTATATTCAGGTCAATCAATACGGGTTCATCTGGATCGTTAACGGTTAATTCAATTGTTTCGGGCTCTGGGACCGCTGCCATATCAAACCAGAGCGGCACGGCGCTGACCTTGAATGTGGGGTCTTTGAATCTCAAGTCTCAAACGACTGAGAGTGGTAACCCCGCTTCAGGCTCTGGCAATATTAATTTGGGTCAATTCAATATAACGTTGACGGGTTCTGTTGATTCATCCATTGCAGCTGGATACAACCGACCCGCTGGCGATTATTACGGAGGGGCTGTACTTAAACCATTGTCTGTTACCAACAATGGAACAGGTGAATTGCGTGTTTTCACTGGAGCGCCAACGGTAACACCGGCAACTGACTATGGGACAAGTTCTACGGCTTTTAGTACATGGGGCACCATGTCGGTACTAAATAACCTGGTGTATGCATCCAAGTTCGATACACAAGCGGAGTTTCCAAGCGGCCACGTCAGCAAAACGCCTGTTGTTTACAACCGATATGCGCCAACCGCTACATTTGCGCTGAATTCAGTGTCTTCCGATAGCGTTCTTTATGGAACCAGCGACACATCTATTTTGACAGCTGTACGCGCCTCTCTGTTGAGCAATGCGGTCATAAGTAATGTGTCTTCATATCTTGGCATGAGTTCGGCATCTACATCGGATCTGAACGCATACAAAAAGGCATTGATAAATTCAATCACACTGCCCACCGTGACGTTGTCCGGTGCAGGTTTCAGGCCGGTCAATGCGACGCCATACGTTTATCAATGGGCTTCAGGTGCCATTACAGGCATCACGCTCGCAGGTTCGGGCGTGAACGATGGTACGGGAGGCACGATTTCCGGGACCCTGAAAAGTACGCTGTCCATCACACCGAGAGATTTAACAGTTGGGGGGCTTTCAGTAACTGACAAGCCATATGACGGCACCACTTTGGCCGCTGTAGCTGGGACGCCAACATACAGCGGTAAATTGGCAGGGGATGCGTTCACTTTTTCGGCTACATCGGGCACCTTCGCATCAGCCAATGTCGGGACTCACACTGTCACGCTAACTCCTACGATGGGTGGCGCGGATGCAGCTAACTACAACATTGTTGCGCCAAGCAGCCTCCAAGGTACTATCACTGCCAAAGCACTGACCATCACGGGTCAGACTGCCGCCAATAAACCTTATGACAGCACCAACGCAGCCTCGCTCAGCGGCGGCACGCTGGTGGGTATTGTTGGCAGCGAAAACGTGACGCTCGCCACCGAATCAGGCACCTTTGCCTCGGTCAACGTGGGCACTGGCATCAGCATCACCGGCACGAGCACGCTGGGCGGCACAGCTGCAGGCAACTACACACTGACCCAGCCTACGGGGCTGTCTGCCAGCATCACGGCCAAAGCGCTGACCGTCATAGGGCAGACAGCCGCCAACAAGACCTATGACAGCACCAACACCGCCACGCTCAGCGGCGGCACGCTGGTGGGGGTGGTTGGCAGCGAAGACGTGAGCTTGACGCAAGCGGGTACGTTTGCTTCGGTCAACGTGGCCACGGGCATCAGCATCACAGCAGCCAACGCGCTGGCGGGTACGGCCATTGCCAACTACAGCTTGACGCAGCCCACAGGCCTGACGGCCAACATCACAGCCAAGGCGCTGACCATCACAGGTCAAACAGCCGCCAACAAGACTTATGACGGCAACAACACCGCCACGCTCAGCGGCGGCACGCTGGTTGGCGTGGTCGGCAGCGAAAACGTCACACTCGCCAGCCAAACGGGCACATTTGCGTCTGTCAATGTGGGCACAGGCATTGGTGTCACGGGGGGCAGCACCTTGGGTGGCACCGCCGCAGGCAACTACACCTTGACACAACCTCCAGGCCTGACGGCCGACATCACGGCCAAGTCACTGACCATCAGTGGCTTGACTGCAAGCAACAAGCCTTATGACGGCACCACTGCAGCCACAGTCAGCAACTGGGGCAGCGTGAGCACCGGGGTCGGCAGCGAAACGTTGACACTGAACAGCGGCACAGCCACCTTTGCCACACCGGGGGCCGCCAACGGCAAAACGGTCACGGCCACGGGGTACACCTTGGCTGACGGCAGCAATGGCGGCTTGGCCAGCAACTACGTGCTCAGCAGCACCAGCAGCACAACCACGGCCAACATCACACCCAAGGTGCTGACGGTCTCTGGCTTGACCGCCAGCAACAAAACCTACGACGGCACCACGGCTGCAACAGTGAGCGGAGCCACGGTGACAACAGGCGTCACTGGCGAGAGCCTGACCCTCAATGGCGGAACCGCCACCTTTGCCGACGCCAATGCGGGCGTGGGCAAGACGGTCACCGCCACTGGCTACAGCCTGGCCGACGGCACAGGCGGCGTGGCCAGCAACTACACCCTGAGCAGCACCAGCAGCACCGCCACGGCCACCATTGACCCCAAGACGCTGACCGTGAGTGGCTTTGCGGTCAGTGGCAAAACCTACGACGGCACCAACGCTGTCACGGTCAGCAGCTGGGGCAGTGTGGCCACGGGCATCAGCGGCGAGGCGCTGACGCTTAACCATGGCACGGCCAGCTTATCTGACTTCAACGCAGGCACAGGCAAAACGGCCACGGCCACGGGTTACACCTTGGCCAACGGCACAGGTGGCCTGGCCAGTAACTATGTGCTCAGCAGCACCAGCAGCACGGCCACCATGGACATTGCACAAAAGCAGGTCACGGTGAGTGGCTTGGCCATGAACAACCGCACCTACAACGGCACAACCGACGTGACAGCCAGCGTGAGCAGCTGGGGCAGTGTGGCCACCGGGGTGGCAGGCGAGTCATTGGTTGTGACGCCCGGCACCGCCAGCCTGGCTGACGCCAACGCGGGCACGGGCAAGACAGTCACCGCCATTGGCTATGCCCTGGGCAACGGCACTGGCGGTTTGGCCAGCAATTACTTGCTGACCAACACCAGCAGCACCGCCACCATGGACATTGCCCGCAAGGCGGTGACGGTGCAGGGGCAGACGGTGGGCAACAAGACGTATGACGGCACCAACGCGGCCCCTGTGGCCAACGGCACTTTGGACGGAGTCATCAGCGGTGACAACCTGCTGCTCAACCAATCGGCCACGTTTGCATCAGCCAACGTGGGCACGGGATTGGCTGTCACTGCCACCAACACCTTAGGCGGCACGTCGGTGGGCAACTACGTCATCACCACGCAGCCCACGCTGCCCAGTGCTGACATCACAACAGCCAGCTTGACTCTGACGGCCAGCGCCGCGAGCAAGGTGTACGGTTCTGCCAAAACATTTGCGGGCACCGAGTTCACCAGCTCAGGCCTGCAAAACGGCGAAACCGTCGGCTCTGTAAGCCTGGCCAGCACGGGTGCAGCATCTACCGTGGGGGTGGGCAGCTACCCCATCACCATCAGCGCCGCCACGGGTGGCACGTTCACGGCCAGCAACTACAGCATCAGCTACACCAACGGCGCTCTGACCGTGACGCCCAAAGCCCTGACCGTGAACGGCTTGACCGTGAGCGGCAAAACGTATGACGGCACGACCACGGCGCAGATCAACACATCGGGCGTGTCGCTGGCAGGCCTGGTGGGGAGTGATGACGTCACTGTGACGGTGACCGGAGCCAACTTCGTGTCGGCCAACGCAGGCACACACACAGTGTCGTTGACCTCCACCAACGGGGGGGCGGATGTCGGCAACTACACCATCACTGCGCCAAACAGCTTGACGGGCACCATCAGCCCTGCGCCGTTGACGGTGGCTGCCCAGGCTAAAACCATGACCTACGGCGCAAGCACGCTGCCCAGCCTGACTTACACCACCGCCGGCTTGGTGAGCGGTGACTCGCTGAACGGCGCCTTGGCGACCACGGCTACGACTTACAACGGCACAGCGGGCAGTGCCTCTAATGTGGGAACTTACCCTATTTCTCAGGGAACGCTGAGTGCGGGCAGCAACTACACACTCACCAGTTTCACAGGTGCCAACCTGACGGTTCAGCCAGCCACGCTGACTTACGTCGCAGGGGCAGCCACCAGTGTGTATGGACAGACGCCCAACGTGAGCGCTGGCAGCTTGTCAGGCCTGGTGAACGGCGACACGCAAGCAGGTGTTACCACCGGCAGCATGAGCTTTGCAACGACGGCCACGGCCACGAGTGGAGTGGGTAGCTACGCGGTGACAGGCAGTGGCTTGACTGCCAACAGCAACTACACGCTGATTCAAGCTGCAGGCAATGCGACGGCGTTGACCATCACGCCCGCCACCTTGACTGTCACTGCTGCAGCCAAGACCATGACCTATGGCGGCAATACTTTGCCCGCCTTGACCTACACCTCCAGTGGTTTGGTCAACGGTGATGCGATCAGCGGTACCTTGTCGACCACGGCTGTGGCCTACAACGGCACGGCGGGCAGTGGATCGAATGCAGGCAGCTACCCGATTGAGCAGGGCACGTTGACTGCAGGTAACAACTACATGGTCAGTTACACAGGGGCCAATTTAACAGTTCAGCCAGCCACGTTGACCTACGCAGCGGGTTCGGCCACCAGTGTGTACGGTCAGACGCCCAGCGTGAATGCTGGTACGTTGACCGGCCTGGTCAATGGTGACACGCAAGCGGGTGCCACGACGGGTAGCCTGAGCTTCACAACCACGGCCACGTCCACCAGTGGTGTGGGCAGCTACGCTGTCACAGGCGGTGGGTTGACGGCCAACAGCAACTACACCTTGGTGCAGGCGGGTGGCAACAGCACCGCGTTGACCATCACGCCAGCTGCCTTGACCGTGACTGCAGATGCCAAGAGCATGACGTATGGCGACAGCACATTGCCGAGCCTGACTTACACGTCGAGCGGGTTGGTCAACGGTGACGCGCTGAGCGGGGTTTTGTCGACCACGGCAACAGCCTACAACGGCACGGCTGGAAGCGGCTCTAACGCTGGTTCTTATCCGATTGCTCAAGGCACGCTGAGTGCGAGCAACAATTACGCGCTTAACTACACCAGTGCCAATCTAACGGTGGTGCCAGCGGTGCTGACCTTGACTGCAGGTCCAGCCACCAGCGTTTATGGTCAAACGCCCAGTTTGAACGCAGGCAATTTGACGGGCCTGGTCAACGGCGATACACAAGCGGGTGCCACAACGGGTAGCCTGAGCTTCACAACCACGGCCACGTCCACCAGCGGTGTCGGCAGCTACGCAATCACAGGCGGTGGTTTGACGGCCAACAGCAACTACACGTTGGTGCAGGCGGGTGGCAACACCACAGCATTGACCATCACGCCAGCTGCCTTGACCGTAACTGCAGATGCCAAGAGCATGACGTATGGCGACAGCACATTGCCGAGCTTGACTTACACAGCGAATGGGTTGGTGAATGGGGACGCGCTGAGCGGGGTGTTGTCGACCACAGCAACCGCCTACAACGGCACTGCAGGCAGTGCGGCAGATGCAGGTAACTATCCGATTGCTCAGGGCACACTGAGCGCGGGCAACAACTACACGGTCAGCTATTTGGGCTCAAACTTGACGGTGAACCCTGCAACTCTGACAGTTCAGGCCAATGATCAAATCAAGACTTACGATGGTCAGGGGCATACGGCCGGCGTGACGTATGCCGGGTTTGTGGCAGGGCAATCCGCCAGCGTTCTTTCGGGCGTATTGAACTTGGGCGGTGTCAGCAATTACGATGCCGTGACGGTTTACAACGGTGAATCTCGTTCGGGTAGCTACGACGTCACCCCCGCTGGTTTGACCTCGGGCAATTACAGCATCAACTATATGACGGGCTTGCTGGCAATTGATCCTGCACCTTTGACCGTCACAGCGCGTGGCCAGATCAAGGTTCAGGACAATGCACCTTACACAGGTGGTAATGGCGTTGATTTTGTAGGCTTTGTCAATGGTGAGAGTGCTTCAGCGCTGAACGGAACCTTGACCTATTCGGGCACCAGTCAAAATGCAACCCGTCCTGGGACTTACACCATCGCACCTGGCGGGGTGACTTCGACCGACTATGCGATCACGTTTGCGAACGGCAGTCTGTTGATCAAACCCCGACCTGTGACTTCGAATTTGGCTGCAACGATCACGGCTTCTGCCGCGGTTAAGGCGGTTTCTTCTGCGACTGCGCCGACTGTTCCAGCATCGACGACTGCAACAACTGCTGTGCCTGGTGCGGCAAATGCTGTTGCAGCGTCCACAGGTTCTGCCGCAACGAACGCCACAACGGGTACTGCAACCGCTTCGACCTCAGCGAGCACCTCGACAACGGCCACCTCTGTCGTGCCGATTCCATCGACACCGCTGGTGGGTACGCTCACCAATACCAAGTCGGCATTGGAGTTGGGTGCGTTCAAAGTCGTGGGCTCTACGGGACCCGGTCTTCTGGATGTGGTGTATGTGCCCAATCCGGCTTTTCCTCAAAGCGTGATACAGGTCGTTCAGTTGCCTCTGACCACAGGGCAGGGCGCTGTGCCGGTGAATGTCATGAATGACCTGTATTTGTCCGGAGGCGTCGTTACAGCTTCTGCCCCTGCAGTCAGTGCGATTGGCACGGGCACAGGCGCAGGCGCAGGCACAGGCACAGGCACAGGCACAGGCACAGCGGCTGTGTCGGGTGCTGCTGCGCCTGCCACGGCAGCGCCTTCTGGTGCCGCTCAAACCGCCAGCGCATCCCCGACCCCGTCAGCAACAACAGGAGCTGGCGGCACCGGCGCTACAGCGACGGCCACTAGCACGACGGCCAGTACCACGACAAGCGCAAGCACCACAACAGCCGCTGCATCGACCACCGCTGCAACTGGCAGTGCAACGGATACAGCGTCAACCAGCACCGCAGATGACGATAAGAAAAACAACGTCAGGGTGGAGCAGTCGCAGATCACCACCGTTTTGGCCAACGACGCACCGCTGCCAACGCAGCTGACCTTCAACCCGGAAGACAAGTCTTTCACCTTGGCAAAGGGTGCTGAAGTGAAATTGCCTTTGCAGGTGAAGATCCAGCTGCGTCAAGGAGGCAGTGTGGTGTCTGAAAAACTGGTGATGCTGACCAATGAGTTTTAACGGCAGTGCTCGGCTGCCTCATATCAAGACAGCCGAGCCGGTTAAATCAATGAGGCAAACTGTGTGCTGAAAATTTTGTTGTTTGTTGACAAGGAATTTCCGCGAGCGGACTTGGTGCATTTTTTGGAGAGTTATGTCTGCGACGTTCACACAGTCAAGGACGCACAAGAGTTCAAGCAGCAAGTCACCGCAATCGAGTTCGATCTGCTTCTGGTGGATACTTTTATAAAGAGCACAGACACTCTTTTTTTGATTGAGGAATTCAGGCGCCAATTCCCAAACTCTCGAATTGTTGCTTTTGTTGCTGCAAACAGTTTTGAGGCGCGCGTTACCGCTTACGAGGCCGGAGCAGATCAGATCATTGAAATGCCCATCAATTTGGATCTGGTTTTGGCAGTTATTAATTCTTTCCGCAGAGGGCTGCTTGATTTGCCTTTGCAGAAACTTTGACTTTTATCGAAAACCTCTTTCAATCAGTAGCAGATAAACGCACCAACAAGGTTTTCGTCAAAAGACCCTACCAACACGGCAGAGGTTCTGTGCTGCACCATCTCTGAGCAGCAGCAAGGTGTCTTTCAAGAGATAAACTGTTTTTGTGTGTACCAACTTCACGCCTACGCAGCGCGCCCAGTGGGTTAAGGAAAAGCTCGGCGTTGACCTGCCTGCAGGCTATCCCGAGGAGTCTTACCCCGGGTTCGCATCGCCCATCGTGGTCAAGAGCCACCAGACCGGGCGCATTGCCTGTGGGTTGGCCCGCTTTGGCTTGATCCCCGCATGGGCCAAGGACGACAAGATCAGTCGGCACACCTACAACGCCCGCAGCGAGACCGCTGCCGAGAAACCCAGCTACCGCACCCCATGGCGGCAGCGCCAATATGGGCTGGTGCTTGTCGACAACTTCTACGAACCCAGCTACGAGTCCGGCAAGGCCGTGCGCTGGAAAATCGAACTGGCCAGCGGCGACCCGTTCGGGATTGCTTGCCTGGGGGACCGTTGGACTGACCCCGCCTCGGGCCAGCTGGTGGTGAGTTTTTCTATGCTCACGGTCA
>JACCDH010348668.1_pt1 | contig 12518 bp, 9 predicted proteins | sample 7442481 | NCBI WGS metagenome assembly JACCDH01 (sample SAMN15323433, study PRJNA562643) | freshwater metagenome | isolation source: river surface water | place: USA:Blue River Watershed | collected 2017-08-15
AAAATCTTCGCATGTTTGTGCAATCATTAGTTGCTCTTCGGTCCATTCTTCTGGTATAAAAATATCTTCTGCGGATGTCTGCTTGATGAGGAATTCTCCTCCTTTGGTTAGTGATTTGGTTTCCATACGTTTCATTAAAGTATTAAGTACAAAGTATTAAGTATTAAGAACTAAAAAATTTAATTACATAGAACTTTTAAGTTTTTTTTGTAAGCTAAAATTCATGTTTTGAATTTCAACAATCATTGCTTCTATTTTTTTATAATCATTGTCGTTTATATATTTCAATTTATTAGCAATATCTAACTGAGTATTTAATTCAAAAGCTGAGCCATTAGATATAGATAAAAAATTTATAAATTCTTTATCAGAATTTCTACCGGCACCTTCTGCTATATTTGAAGGTATTGAAATCGCACACCTTCTAATTTGTTGAGTTAAACAATAATTCTCTTCCTTTGGGAATAGCTTAGTTTGATTATATATTTCTAAACATAAGTTCCTTGACTTAACCCACAATTTCAAATCTTTATATCTGTGCATAATGAATTTTTAATACAAAAATTAAATATTCATTTATAGTTTACAACTGCACAAATACAACTTTTTTTCTTAATACTTAATACTTTGTACTTAATACAAAGTACATAGTACATAGTACTTAGTAAAGCATCTCAAACACCCCCGCTGCACCTTGCCCTGCTCCCACGCACATCGTCACCATTCCGTACTTATTATTTCTTCTTTTCATTTCGTTAAACAATTGAACGCTCAACTTTGCACCAGAACATCCTAATGGGTGACCCAATGCTATTGCTCCACCATTCACATTTACGATATCTTGATTCAAATTTAGTGTTCGTATTACTGCTAATGATTGTGATGCGAAGGCTTCATTCAATTCTATAAGTTCAATATCTTCTTGTTTTAAGTTTGCTGCTTTTAGTGCCATAGGTATTGCTTCAACCGGACCTATTCCCATAATTCTTGGAGGCACACCTGCGACAGAATAAGAAACTAATCTTGCAATAGGTTTAATATTTAGTCGCTTCAACATTTCTTCTGAAACTATCATCACGAAGGCAGCTCCATCAGAAGTTTGTGATGCATTACCTGCTGTCACACATCCAGCGGCATCAAAAACTGGTTTTAACTTTGAAAGTTTTTCGATGTCTGTATCGGCACGCGGGCCTTCATCTGTATCGAATACAAAACTTCTATTTTTCTTTTTACCATTTTCATCAATGTAAACTTCATTGATATTTAATGGTACGATATCATCTTTGAATCTTCCTTCTTGAATTGCTGCTACAGCTTTTTGATGTGACGCTAATGAAAATAAATCTTGATCTTCTCTATTAACTTTATATTCTCTAGCAACTGCTTCTGCAGTAAGTCCCATACCCCAATAGTAATCTGGATTGTTTTTTGCGACTTCATAATTTGGAGTAATCTTCCAACCTCCAAACGGTATTGGCGACATTGTTTCTACACCACCTGCAATTATACAATGCGACATACCTGCACGAATCTTTGCAGTTGCAATTGCAATCGTCTCTAATCCTGATGCACAATATCTATTCACTGTCATACCCGGCACCTTATCAGTTTTCAATCCGATTAAAGAAATCATTCGACCAATGTTTAAACCTTGCTCTGCTTCAGGTGTAGCATTACCTACAATTACATCATCGATTAATTCTTTATCAAGTTGTGGCAACTGAGCTATCATGTATTGAATTACATCTGATGCCAAATCATCGGGTCTGTAAAATCTTAATTTACCTTTAGGTGCTTTACCTACTGCGGTTCTATATGCTGATATGATATATGCTTCTTTCATAATAATTCGTATTGAGTATTGCGTACTGAGTATTGAGACAAAAAATAGCAGAACTTCATTCTACATTCTTAATTCTTAATTCTTAATTTCTCAGTGGTTTGCCTCCTTTAAGTATTGCTTGTAATCTTTCTAATGTTTTACGTTCTGCACATAATGATAAAAATGCTTCGCGTTCTAAGTCAAGTAAATATTGTTCAGAAACTAATGTTGGTTCTGAAAGATCTCCTCCACATAAAACATAACCTAATTTTTCTGAAATCTTTTTATCGTGTTCAGAAATAAAATGTCCGGAGTACATAGTGTTAGCACCGATATAAACCATGCCTAATCCTTGACGACCTAATACTTTAATATCAGTTCTTTCTTTAGGTCTTACATAACCAGCATCAGCAAGTTCAATTGCTTTTTGTTTTGCATCTTCGATAAGTCTATTGTAATTCATAGTGATACCAAACTGTCCTTGTTTTAAGTATCCTAAATCGAATGCCTCTAAAGCAGAAGTTGAAACCTTAGCCATACCAATCGTTAAAAACTTTTCTCTTAAAGTATTTAACTCGTAATCACCATCACGATATGCATCTGAAATTCTTAAAGCAAATTCCTTAGATCCGCCACCACCAGGAATTACACCAACCCCAAATTCTACGAGACCCATATATGTTTCAGCATTTGCTTGAACCCAGTCTGCATGTAAACATAGCTCACATCCGCCACCTAAAGCTAAATGATGAGGAGCAGCAACAACAGGAATTGAAGAGTATCTAACTCTCATCATGGTTTTTTGAAACTGTCGAATAGCGAAATCAATTTCATCGTATTCTTGTTCAACTGCCATCATGAAAATCATGGCAATATTTGCGCCTGCTGAAAAGTTTGCACCCTGATTACCTACTACTAATCCGCGATAATCTTTTTCTGCAATATCAATCGCTTTATTGATGCCTTGTAAAACTTCGCCACCAATTGAATTCATTTTTGTATGGAACTCACAATTCAAAATGCCATCACCTAAATCGGTAATGGTAACTCCTGAATTTTTCCATACAGTTTTGTTCTCACGAATATGATCTAATATTATAAATGAATCAGAACCTGGAATGCTTTCGTAAGATTTATTCTGTTGATTATAAAATACCGGTTTAGAATTTTTTAATTGATAAAATGATGTTTTACCTTCTGCAATCATCTCTTCTACCCATGATGCCACCTTCAATCCTTCTGCCTTCATAGCATCAACGGTTTCTTTCACACCTAATACATCCCATGTTTGAAAGGGTCCAAGTTCCCAACCAAAGCCAGCACGCATTGCGTCATCTATTCGATATAGTTCGTCAGAAATTTCTGGTATTCTATTCGAACAATAAGCAAATAAATTATACATCGTTTTTCTAAAGAAAACTCCTGCAGTATCTTGAGCTTTAGATAAAAATCTTAATCTGTCTTTTAAATCATCTATTGATTTTAGTGCTTCTAATGATGATGATTTAAATTTTGTTTTAGCTTGATATTCTAAAGTATCTAAGTTAAGTGAAAGAATTTCTTTCTCTCCTTTCTCATTTTTAGTTTTCTTATAGAAGCCTTGTTTTGTTTTATCACCTAACCATCCATTTGATTCCATCTTCAAAATAAATTCTGGAATTTCAAAAGATGATTTAGATTCATCGTTTGGTAAATTATCTTGTAAACCTTTTGCAACTTTAATTAGTGTATCTAGTCCGACTACATCTGTCGTTCTAAACGTTGCAGACTTAGGTCTACCAACTATTGAGCCAGTGTATCGATCTACTTCATCAATACTTAAGTTCATTTCTTTTACTAAATGAAACAAAGTCATGATAGAGTAAACACCAATTCTATTCGCAATAAATGCTGGTGTATCTTTACAAAGTACAGTAGTTTTACCTAAATACAAATCACCGTAGTGCATTAAAAAATCAACTACTGATTTGTCTGTATCTTTTGTTGGAATGATTTCTAATAATGGTAAATAGCGAGGTGGATTAAAGAAGTGGGTGCCACAGAAATTTTTCTTGAAGTCATCAGATCTTCCGTCGAGCATTAAGTTGATAGGTATACCAGATGTATTTGAAGAAATGATAGTGCCTGGTTTTCTATATTGTTCTACTCTATCAAATAATTGTTTTTTGATATTCAAGTTTTCTACTACAACTTCTATTACCCAATCGCATTCAGATATTTTAGATAAATCATCATCGAAATTACCAGTTTGAATCAACTTAGCTTTAGCCTTATTAAAAACGGCTGAAGGATTTGATTTTAGAGTTTGCTGTAATGCATCATTAACAATTTTATTTCGAAGTGTTGATGAATCAGTATTGCTTGAATCTTTTGCAGGTATATCTAATAAAATCACTGGCACATTTGCATTAGCAAAATGGCAAGCAATTCTTGAACCCATAACACCTGAACCTAATACTGCAACTTTATTTATTCTTCTCATTGTTTTTCATTTAATATTAGTAGATGTATTTTAATTATACATTAACTCAATTTTATCGTTATACTTCTCCATGATTGCTTTGCGCTTCATACTTAACTTAGGTGTTAATTCACCTTCGTCGATAGTAAACTCTCTTGGTAACAATACAAATTTCTTTATCTGCTCCCATTGTCCGAAATTAGCATTCAATGCATCTACTTCTTTTTGAATTCTATTGATAACAACTTCTTCTTTTATAATCTGTTCATTAGAAACATAGTTGATACCTTTTATAGCACACCAATCTTTCAGATATACAAACGAAGGAATTATTAATGCAGAAGGGAATTTTTTATTTTCACCAACCACCATAATTTGCTCAATGAATTTTGATTCTTTTAATTTATTTTCAATGATTTGTGGTGCTACATATTTACCCCCGGCAGTTTTGAAAATTTCTTTTTTACGATCAGTAATTTTCAAGTAACGACCTTCAACCAACTCACCAATATCACCTGTATGGAACCATCCGTCTGAATCTATAACTTCTGCTGTAGCTTCAGGTTTTTTGTAATAGCCTTTCATGATGTTCGGACCTTTAGCTAAGATCTCACCGTCAGCTGCAATTTTCACTTCAACACCAGGTATAGTCGGACCACAAGTGCCAAAATATCTCAAGCCTTTATCGATACCGTTGACAGTTATTACTGGGGATGTTTCAGTTAAGCCATAACCTTGCAGAACAGGAATTCCGCCTGCCCAAAAAACTCTTGCGAGTCTCTCTTGCAATGCAGCACCACCAGCACAAATCGCTAAAATATTTCCACCTAATGCTTCTCTCCATTTCTTGAAAATAATTTTATTCGCGAGCCATAATTGCATTTCATACCACCATCCGTTTTTACCATCATACTCATATTTTAATCCGAGTTCTAATGCCCAAAAGAATAATGCTTTTTTAATACCAGTTAATTCAGAACCTTTCAAGACAATTTTATCGTACACCTTCTCTAATAGTCGAGGCACTGTAGTAAACATATGAGGTTTCACCTCTTTTAGATTATCTGCAATTTTCTCTAATGATTCAGCATAATAAACATGTACACCTTTACTTAAATACATATACACTACCATGCGTTCGAAAATATGTGATAGAGGTAGAAAGCTTAATGCTACATGAGATCCTTCGGGTATAAGCGGATTAGATGATTTGAAATTGCTAACTAAATTATCGTGTGTTAACATTACACCTTTGGGATTACCAGTAGTTCCAGAAGTATAAATTAAAGTTAGTAAATCGTCAGGCTTTACTGAATTTCTATATTCAATAACTTTCTCCATTTGACTAGCATCGCCTTTAGATTTTAATTCTTCCCAGTGCATGACATTTGGGTCATTCACTTTTTCATATGAAATGATATATTGTAGAGAAGGGCATTCGCTTTTTACTTTACAAACTTTGTCGTAAAGTTCTTGATTGGCAACAAATAGAACTTTGGTTTCAGAATCGTTGATAATATATTTTAAATCTGATTCAGATAGAGTCGGATACAATGGAAGATGAACTGCTCCCATCTGCATTACTGCAAAGTCAACAAAATTCCACTCTGGTCTATTCGGCGACATGTTCGCTACTTTATCATCTTTCTTTACACCGATAGATAATAAACCAAGACTGATTTCATCTACATTACGTATGAATGCATCAGTATCATAATGTACCCAATTACCATTCTCTTTGTTAGAGAAAATATTATTCTCAGGGTAATACATCTTTAAGAATGGCAATAAATCGAAGACTCTCGTAATTTTCATGTTCATATGTTTTCGATTAATATACTAAAAATTCATTTTTTGCAGTAAATTGTATTTAATATAATATTATTACCTTTATACCAAATCGGTATTTAGTACAAATATATTATTATTTTTAAATTACAAAAGTTTTTATGATAAAAAATTCATTTTCCATAGAATTTGGTTTAGACATACCAGTAATCATGGCTCCTATGTTTTTGGTAAGTAATGAGGCCATGTTAAAATCAGCCATTGATGAGGGTATTTTGGGTGTATTCCCGAGTTTGAATTATAGAAATGATTCAGAATTAAGTGACTTATTGGGCAGATTGAATGAATACAAAAAGATTTCGAGCAAGGGTAATTACGGTGTAAACTTAATTGTACAGAAAACCAATGTAATGTTCGAGAAGCATTTAAAAATATGTGTAGATAATAAAGTGCCATTTTATATTACTTCTTTAGGTTCTCCAGCAAGAGTAATTGAAGAGGCCCATAAATACGGAGCAAAAGTATATTGTGATGTTACCAATTTAACTCATGCACAGAAATGTTATGATTTAGGATGTGATGGGTTTATAGCAGTTGGTCAAGGGGCGGGCGGACATGCGGGGCAAAATCCTTTGCAAGTGCTAATACCGTCATTAAAAAAATCATTTCCTGACAAACCAGTTATAGCAGCAGGTGGAATAGCAAATGGACCAGGAATATTATCTGCATTGGCTTTAGGGGCATCAGCAGTTTCTATTGGCACTAGATTTATTGCAAGTACAGAAGCAAGTGTGAGTGATGATTATAAAAACGGAATTGTTAAAGCAGAGATGGATGACATAGTATTAACAGAAAAAATTTCAGGCACACCTTGTACAATCATTAATACTCCATACGCAAAGAAAATTGGTTATAAACAAAATTGGTTAGAGAAATTATTAAGCAAGAATAAACAGACAAAAAAATATTTTAAAATGCTTGTTCAATTTCGAGGTATCAATAAATTAATGAAATCTGTAAAACCAGGTTCTTATGAAACATTATGGTGCGCTGGCAAATCTGTAGAATTAATTGATGATGTAAAAAGTATCAAAGAAATCGTAAAACAGTTCGATAATGAAACTAGATCAGCATTTGAAAATCTTAAATTAGAAATGAATGGCTAAGTTAGATTATATATTAGAGAGAGCTTACAAGAGTAGTTTCTGGTTAGGTATTTTAAACATCGCAATGTTTTATACCATTCCATTTAATGCACCACATAGATTTAGAATAAAATTTCTGAGTAAAAATAAAATCATAATTAAGATCCCTTATATAAGAAAAAACTTAAATCATTTAAAAGGCATACATGCATGTGCACTTGCTACGGCATCTGAATATGCATGTGGATTTTTACTAATAAGCAACTTAAGTGCTAGCAAATACAGATTAATCATGCGTAGTATGCATGTAGATTTTGTAAAACAGGGTAAAAGTAATTTAGAAGTTGAGTTTAATTTGGATGATGCTACTATTGAAAAAATCAGGGAAGAATTAGAGATTAAAGGACAAGAACTTTATACTTATAAAGTTGAATGCAGAAATGAGAAGGGAGAATTAATTTCAATTGCAAGTTTAGAGTGGCAATTGAAGAATTGGAAGCTACTAAAGTAGCCTCTTAATACTTTGTACTTAATACTTTGTACTCATTAACAGTACAAAGTATTAAGTATTAAGTGCCAAGAAAAAATTACTTCTTCTTAGTTTTTGTATCTTTTACTGGAGCATTGATTTCAGCAATTAACTTATCATTTAATGCTACATAATCAGTGTTACCTGCTTTAGCAGCTATTTCTTTAGATAAATTAGCAGCTTCAATTGCAGCAGTATTGTTATTCATTTTCTTTAGAATTTTTGCCTTTAAATGTACCATCCAGAATGCATCAGCACGTTGAGCGATAGCCATATTAACCCATTCTAATGCTTTGTTCATGTCTTTATCATTTTCATAATAATAACTTGCAGCTGAATAGTAAGCGTTACCATTTGGTTTCGGATTCAATGTTTTCTCAATACTAGCTTGTACTTTAGCATCGATATCAGTTGTAATTTTTACAGATACTTTAGTTTTCTCCCACTCTAAGTTTAAGTTAGTTGATGTAGGAGCAACATCTGATAATGATATCGTGAATGATTCAGTAGAATATGTAGTAGCTTGTGATTTAACTTTTACACGTAATGCATCATTCTCTTCCTTATAATCACCTGGGTTACCTAATCCCCACATCTTTGTGTCTTTGTGGAAAATGATTGTCCACTCAGCTTTACCAGGAATAGTATACAATGCATACTCACCTGCAGCTAATTTATTTCCTTCAATCATCACATCATCTGAGAATGTGATTTTAGTTGAAGCATTTGCACCTGTTCTCCATAATTTATCGAATGGAACAAGATCACCAAATACTACTCTACCTTTTGCAGCAGGACGAGCGTATGAAATTGAAATTTCACCTAAACCGAATTCTTGCTTTACATTTGAAACCGGACTTGGTTGTGGAGTTTTGATTTGAGCAAAAGCACCTAAGCTTAATACAGCGATGCTAAGAGTTAGTAAATACTTTTTCATATGTTTATTTAATGTGTTAGACTAAGTTAACCAAATTAAGAGTAAATGGTTTAATTTTTAAATACAAATTGTATCAATTTCGATAATGGCTTAAGTATAAGAGTAAATGGATTCGGCTTAACATTATTTACTTGCCAAGCACGCAGATCATCTCTATTTGCTTTCCAACGATTCATTAAGCTTTTATTACTTACCCCACCCTCACGCATTATTGTTATAAGCTCTGGTAGGTATGTAAGTTTCACTTTATTAACATGTATAAATCTCAACATCAGTTCATAATCGGCTGCAGATGGCATATCAGTTCTGTACAAGCCTAATTGATTATAAGTATTTTTCTTCACAAAGAAGGTCGGATGAGGGGGCATCCATCCATATAAAAATTTACCATCACTATATTCACCAGACTTCCAAAAGCGAATAGTTTTTGTGATATCATTTTTCAAAACATATTTTAAATCACCATACAATGCATCTGCATTAGATCGATTAAATTGTTGAACTACTTTTGAAACAATATCATTACTCGAATATAGATCATCAGCATTGAGAATACCAATAATATCTCCTGTTGCTAATTGAATACCTTTGTTCATAGCATCATAGATGCCATTATCTTTTTCAGAAATCCATTTAGATATTTTACTCTCGAATTGAAAAATTATTTCTTTTGTACCATCCGAAGAATTACCATCAATGATTATATATTCTATATCATTATAATCTTGTGATAAAACAGACTTGATTGTTGACTCTATTGTATCAACAGCATTATATGAAACTGTAATGATAGTGCATTTCATATTAAATTCTATCAATTACAAAATTACCCATAACTAAAACATCCATCTTTGTTCTTAAGTAACAGTCTAAAGCTTCTTCAGGTTTGTTTACAATTGGTTCGTTCTCGTTGAATGAAGTATTCAAAAGAATCGGTACACTTGTTTTATCGTAGAATGATTTGATTAGTTTATAATAGAGAGGTTCGTCATTTTTATCGACAGTTTGCAAACGACCAGTACCATCAACGTGTGTAACAGCTGGAATTAATTGCTGCATTTCTTTCTTGATTTTAAAAACCTTTTCCATGAAAGGAACATCATCGACTATTTCAAAATAATCGACAACTTTTTCTTTTAAGATGGATGGTGCGAAGGGTCTAAACGATTCTCTTCTTTTAATTTTAAGATTCAAAATTTCTTTCGCGTCGTTTCTGCGAGGGTCAGCGATAATAGAGCGATGACCAAGAGCTCTCGGACCAAATTCTGCACGACCTTGATACCAACCTATAACTTTCGCGTCGATTATTTTATCTGTTACGAAGTCTACAAGTTCATCTTGATTCTCATAATATTTGTATGAAATATTTCTATCGTCTAATAATTTTTTTATTTCGACATCACTTGCAGTATACCCGTAATATCCGGTTTTACTGATATAATTTCTTTTATTATTAAGTAACTGATGATGTACATATAATGCGGCACCTATTGCTGTACCAGCATCATGAGCAGCTGGTGGAATATATAAATTCTTAAATGAGGTATTTGCAATGATTTTACCATTTGCTACAGAGTTCTGTCCTACGCCACCAGCTAAACACAAGTTCTCAGACTTTGTCTGTCTATGTACACCTTCACATATATGAAAAATAAAATCTTCACAAACAGATTGCACGCTTGCAGCTAAATCTTTATGGTATTGGCTAAGTTCCTCTTCCTTATTTCTTGGCTGTCCGAACTCTTTAATTAACTCATCTGTAAATAGAGAATCAATTGCAGGTATACCACCATCCCAAGTCATATTAACACCGTTTTTAAGATGATTGAAATATTTAGTATTCAACTCAAATAATCCGTCTGTTTTCTTGATTAATGTTTTTGCAACTTGATCTTTGTATAATGCCTTACCATAAGGTGCTAATCCCATTACTTTATATTCATCACCATAATGTGGGAAGCCTAGATACTGAGTAAAAGTTGTATAGAATACCCCTAAAGAATGCGGGTAATTAACTTTATTAATTACATCAAATTTATTTGACTTACCATGAGCAGTCATTACAGAACTAAAATCTCCGAAGCCATCAATTGAAACAACAGCTGCTTCATCAAAAGGTGAAACAAAAAAGGCAGAAGCTAAATGGGCACGATGATGTTCAACATTTATGAATTTAGCTCGCAATGAATTTGATTGATCAGGGAAATGAGATTTAAATTCATCTTGAATACTTGCTGCTTTTCTTAAATTACCAACTCGATCTTTAATATTTTCGAAGCTCAATCTGTTCTTCAATGCATTTAATCCTTTACGAAAAATATTTGCATAAGGATCACGAGAAATTGAGATATAATCAATATCAGCGAGGGTTATTTTAGCATCATCTAAACAAAATTGAATAGCCATCGAAGGGAATCCGGCCCAGTGTTTAATTCTTCTAAAACGCTCTTCTTCAGAGGCACAAATTACTTCACCGTCTTTTAACAAACAAGCAGATGAGTCACCATGATAAGCGTTAATACCGAGTATGTACATAATTATTTTTCTTTCTGCATTAAATATCTAATCATTATAAAGATAATTAGATAAGTAATAATATTAAATATAAGATGATGATCAATGTTTAAGTTACCATATTTAGTGTAAGCTACACCTACTAAAGCAATTCTAAAAATATTTAAAATGAAAATAGAGATAAATCCACCTAAGATATATCTCCATTTTTTAACTTTTTTAAAGGGATAACTTAATATTAAAGCTGACCAGACACTAAATAAACCATAACCTAAACAAGAATAACCAACACCAACTCTTACACCATTAATAATTTTAATATGAAATGGCAAATTGACTGTATCATATCCGAAGGCATTAATCAATAAAGAAGCAAAATAGATGAGAGCTTCTCGTAACCATTTAATGTAATTGAAATTATTTTCTAAGGTTGAAGAATATAATGATCCAGCGTCATTAGTAATAGCGATATAGAATAAATTAAAGTAATAAAATAAGCTAGATAATATTATCAGCTTAACCAGGAAATATATTGCTTCATAGTTTTTATATTTCTTTGCTTTTAGTTGATATATATTTTGATCAACAGAATTTCTATACCAATAAGCTTGAAGATAATGAAACTTAGAACCTGTCTTACCATCTAAAAATCCGAGTAAAAAGATATATCTATATAAAAAATAAATTACTGGCCTTATGAACAATGGCATATTGTTCCATAAATTCTTAAAGAACAATCTTCGTTCATCTTGATTGCCGAATAAAGATCCTTTGTTTTGTAAAAGTTTTTCAAATTCTTCTTTAGCCTGAAGTTCAGCATATTTGATATGCTTATTCTTCCAAAATTCTAAATCTTCTTTTAAATTATTTTCTACTAAATCATTCTTTAATCTTGCTGTTTTACCATTCACATAAAAATGATGATCCATTAATTCAGATTCATCTAAGAATACTTTATCTCTTCTGAATAGCTTCAATAAATATCGAGGATAATAACCACCATATCTTACCCATTTGTTTAAAAAATAATTTCTGCGGCATATATAATAGCCACTAATATTTTTTGATTCTTCGGATGATAGCGTATTTTCAATCTCTTTACAAAGCTCAGGTAACAATTCTTGATCAGCATCTAAGCCTAAGACCCATTCAACATTACTAGGAATTTGTTCGAGAGCAAATTTCCATTGTAGAGTATGAGTTTCAAATTTATTCTGGATGAAGATACAATTGTATTCTTTGGCAATTTGTTCAGTTTTATCAGTAGAGAAAGAATCAATAATATATATTGGCGCATTTAATTCCTTAACAGAAGCTAGAGC
>JACCDH010103026.1_pt1 | contig 12517 bp, 12 predicted proteins | sample 7442481 | NCBI WGS metagenome assembly JACCDH01 (sample SAMN15323433, study PRJNA562643) | freshwater metagenome | isolation source: river surface water | place: USA:Blue River Watershed | collected 2017-08-15
AAAACTTAAGTGAGCCAGCAGGAGACACATCTGCCCAATCGATATCATCTTCTGGCGGAGCAGCGAATACTAAGGAAACTCTGATTGCATCAACGCCATGTTTATCTAATTCATCAGATAACTTAACTAAGTTACCTCGGCTCTTACTCATAGCTGAGCCATCCATTAAAACCATACCTTGATTTAATAATCTGGTGAATGGTTCGTTAAAATTTAATAAGCCAAGATCATTTAATACCTTAGTGAAAAAACGAGAGTATAAAAGGTGCAAGATGGCATGTGTTACACCACCAACATATTGATCTACTGGCAGCCAGGTCTCAACCTCTTTTTTATCAAATGCCTCATTGTGATTATTAACTGAGGTGTATCGCAAAAAGTACCAAGAGGAATCAACAAAGGTATCCATAGTGTCGGCATCACGCTTTGCATCCCCTAAACACTTTGGACATTTAACATTTACCCAATCTGTAGCCGCTCCTAGCGGTGAAGATCCTTTTGGTTTTAAATCCAACCCTTTTGCATCCGGCAACTCAACCGGTAATTGATCTTGAGGTACTGGAACAAGGCCACACTTATCACAGTGCACAATTGGAATTGGTGTTCCCCAAAAACGCTGACGAGAGATCAACCAATCCCGCAGTCGATAATTCTTTGTTGCCTTACCTACTTTTTTACTTTCAAGTTCTTTTATTATTTGGGCAATTGCATCATCCTTACTTAATCCAGTTATCGATCCAGAGTTAATTACTTTGCCATCACCAGAGGTTGCAATCCCTGATGTATTTGGATCTTCTAGCCCAGTATCAATTACAACTCGCACTGGTAACTTCATTGCCTTAGCAAAATCTAAATCCCGTTGATCATGGGCAGGAACAGCCATAATCGCACCAGTTCCATAATCTGCTAACACATAATCAGATGCCCAAATCGGAATCTTTTCATTATTAACTGGGTTAATTGCGAAGCGATTTAGAAATACACCAGTTTTAACTCGATCAGTAGCTAGGCGATCAATATCGCTGGCAGCTTTGACACTTTCTAAGTACTTTTTAAACTCTGCCTCTACTGGAGTATTTGCAACTAGCTTTGAAGCTAATTCTGAATCTGCAGCAACTACCATAAAGGTTGCGCCATACAAAGTATCTGGACGAGTTGTGTAAACAGTAATACTTTGATCTAGGCCATCTACCTTAAAGTCAACCTGTGCTCCTGTTGATCTACCTATCCAATTTCTTTGCATCAGCAGTACTTTTTCAGGCCATGCACCCTCTAATTGATCCATGTCATCTAGTAAGCGATCGGCATAATCAGTAATCTTTAGATACCACTGATTTAACTTCTTTTTCGTTACAGCGTTATCACATCTTTCACATAATCCAGCTACTACCTGTTCATTTGCTAATACGGTTTGGCAATCTGGACACCAATTGACTGCTGAATCCTTGCGATAAGCCAGACCCTTTTCAAACATCTTAAGAAATAACCATTGATTCCATTTGTAATACTCAGGATCGCAGGTATGAAGTACTCGATCCCAATCAAAAGAACATGCGTATCTGCGCATTGAAGCTTTTTGAACTGCAATATTTTCATAGGTCCAAGCCCGCGGATCTGCATCTCGTTTAATTGCAGCATTTTCTGCAGGTAATCCAAATGCATCCCAGCCAATTGGATGCATGACATTAAAACCCTTTTGAATCCAATATCTGGCAATCACATCACCTAACGCATATGCCTCGGCATGGCCCATATGTAAATCACCTGATGGATATGGAAACATATCTAAAACATATTTTTTAGGACGATTATCATCGCCTCTGCCAGATTTAAATGGCTCTAGCGCATCCCAAATTGGCAGCCATTTTTCTTGAACTGCTTTAAAGTCATACGCCTCATGCATATTTAAGACCAACTAACCTTTGTTAACTCTTCACTAACCTGCCATAAATTCTTCGCCAATATTTGATCGTAAGCAAGTGCTTTAGCGCGTGTTAATTTTGGATTTCCACGCATCTGCATAAAACCATCTGGACCAATAAAGCTTGCACCTAGTAAGCCTGGATAAACGCAGGCTGCAAGAGTAGGTAGTGCTCCAGCACTTGCAGGTTGTGCTAATAATTTATTGATCATCATGGTAATTTTTTCCTCAGTTGCAGCTCCACGCATCTGGGAAGCTACTGCTTGTAAATTTGTATCTGAGTAGCCAGGGTGGACTGCAATAGGAATAAAGGACCAATTATTGGTAATTCGTAGCCGCTCAACTTCAGAAACAAACAATAGATTTGCTAATTTACTAGCTCCATAAACCTTCCACTTTTGATACTTACCAATTCCTAACATCATATCTTTTATAGCATTTTGTGAATTATCACCAAAAGTTCCCATTTTATGTGCAAAACTTGAAACAACAACCAAACGATCTTTAATCTGATTCTTAATTAGGCCCGCAAATGCAAAATGGCCTAGGTGATTTGTTCCTAATTGAAGTTCAAAGCCATCTTTAGTTTTAGTAAATGGCGTAGCCATAATTCCAGCATTTAGAACAACAACATCAAATTGCTTATCAACTCTAGCGGCTGCTTTTCTTACTGAATCTAAGTCAGTTAGATCCATAAGTAGGTAATCCACTAATCCTGGTCCGATTTTTTTAATTGCATCTCGCGCCTTTTCTACGCTGCGAGCAGTTATATAAACATGGCCATTTCTGCGAGCTAATTCTGTTGCAGCAGCTAAGCCAATACCAGAGGTAGCACCTGTTATTAAAAATCTTTTACCAGTTAAATCTGGAATATCACTGGCACTCCAGTTTTTTGGAATTGTTAAAAGCTTTGCCACGAACACTCCCTTTTTTTACTAACTTAAATTACGTGGAGCTGAGGGGAGTCGAACCCCTGACCCCTTGCATGCCATGCAAGTGCGCTACCAGCTGCGCTACAGCCCCGCTATTTCAAACAAGGGCCAACCTTATCTAATTAACGGAATCATCTCCAATGACAGGCTCAGGTAGTGATCCGGCATTGTGCTCTGCTAAATACCATCTACTTCCAGTATGTAATTTGGTTAACTCTAAAACTGACCAACAGGCATTTGATAATCCACCAATTATTCCCCATTGTTCAATTGGTAAATTTAAAATTGAACCTAAAACACTTCTAACAGTTCCACCATGAGTTACAAAAACTATTGTTCCGGTAAAGTCCTTGATCTCATTTTCTATCGCAGCAACTGCACGTTTTGCAACATCACTTCGTCGCTCACCAATTTCACCAGCTGGTTCATCTCCACCTTCATACCAACTAGAAAACAACTCTCCATGGGTAGTTCTATTTTCAGTTGCAGTTTTACCCTCCCAAAGTCCACCATTTGTCTCACGGATTCCAGGATTTATTTCAACTTTTATATTTGTTAACTCTGCAAGGGCGGCTGCAGTTTTTTGTGCCCTGATTAAATCACTTGAAACAATTCGATCAGGCTTAAGGGCAGCCAAAATTTTTGCAGCTTCTACAACTTGGTACTCCCCTACTTTATTAAGTGGGATGTCTGAGTGACCTTGAAAACGATTTTCAACATTCCAATCAGTTTGCCCATGCCGCCAAAGCACAATTCTTATTTTTGACTCTGAATTACTCATCATCGCTTACCAACTTCAAGACCTAGATCAATTTTAGGGCAGTCATTCCATAGACGATCTAGCATGTAGTAATTTCGAAGCTCTGTACTTTGAATATGCACAACTAAGTCTGTGTAATCTAAAAGTATCCAGGAGCCACTTCCCTCTTTGCGGATTGGCTTTTCACCTGCTTGTGCTAATTTTTTTTGCACCTCATCAGATAAAGCTTGTAATTGTGGTTCGTTGCTGCCTGTGGCAAGTAAAAATACTTGGTTTAAAACCAACTGTTCAGATAGATCAATTGCCACAATCTCAGTGCCTAATTTGTCAGCAAGAGCTGCAGCTGCAATTTTAGTTAACTCTAAAGTCTTATTACCTACTGCCATATAAGCCAAACTCTCGAATAAAAGTTACCACCTTGGCTGGTAATAAATTACTCACATTCTCTCGGTTAGAAATTGATGATCTAACCTTAGTAGATGAAATATCTAATGCTTTAATATTAATCTCTTCATAATCTGAAGGCTGAGTACTGGGCCGAGTGATGACCATAACCTTTACTAGATTTAGTAGCTCCTCTGATTTATGCCAATTTGGCAGATTTTTAGCAGCATCTGTGCCAAGTACTAATGTGAAGTTTGTCTTTGGATACTTTTGCTTTAATTCTTCAACTGTATCTATGGCATAACTGTTGCCAGCTCGATTAACCTCAATTGGTAATACCTCTACCTTGCCAGCTAATCCCATAGATGTAATCGCTAAATCGGCCATTTGAAATCTTTGTTGAGCTGAAGCAATTGGTTTGTGCGATTTAAGCCAAGGAGTTCCAGTTGGAATTACTAAAACCTTTTCAAATTTATTCGATATCTCTTTTATTAAATGTAAATGGCCAAGATGTATTGGATCAAAGGTGCCACCGAAAATGGCAAATTCTTTGCTAGCAGTCTGAATAATTAATCTCTATCAATTCGAAGAGTTAAATATAGAAGTAGTGCAAGTATGCCAAATGCAATTAGTCCAAATCCAATAGGTGATACCGGAAGCTGCCTGGTAGATTCTTCAAGTAGATTCATATGCTTAGTTTATCCCCTTCTCAAGTAATTTTTTAAATCCAGCCTCATCCAAGATAGTAATCCCTAGTTCTTGCGCTTTATCTAACTTTGAGCCAGCCGAATCTCCTGCTACTACAAAATCAGTTTTAGCCGAAACTGAAGATGAAGCTTTACCGCCTCTTGAAGTGATTGCTTCACTTGCACTATCTCTAGTGAAATCATTTAATGAGCCAGTTACCACAATAGTTAAGCCTGCCAAGGTTTGCTTTAATTTTTCTTTTGGTGCATCAACTAACGCCACACCTGCTTTTTCCCACTTTTTAATAATTTGTTTGTGCCAATCAACCTCAAACCATTCAACTATGGCATCTGCCATTACTTGTCCAACTCCATCAATATCAGCAAGCTGTTGAGTGCTGGCCTTTTGAATATTTGCAATTGAACCAAACTTATTTGCAAGTGCTTGAGCACTAGTTGGACCAACATGCCTTATTGAAAGTGCGACTAACACTCGCCATAACGGTCTGCTTTTAGCAAGATCTAGACCTGCGATAAATCGATCAGCGATCACACTCTTTGAGCCATCTTTTTTTGTAAAGAAATCAGATTTACTTAAGTCCTTTAGTGTTAAGGAAAATAGATCTCCTTCATCAACTACTAATTTGTCTTTAAGTAGTGCTACTGCTGCTTCATACCCAAGAACATCAATATCTAAAGCAGAACGAGATCCAATATAAAACAAACGCTCAACTACCTGCGCTGGACAACTTTGAGCGTTAGGACATCTAATATCAACATCGCCCTCACTCATGGCTCTAAGTTTTGATCCGCAATCTGGACATTTACTTGGCATTACAAATGCTCGTTCACTTCCATCACGTTTTTCTATAATTGGAGCTAGTACCTCAGGAATAACATCACCTGCTTTTCGAATTAATACTGTGTCCCCAATTAAGACACCTTTTCGAATAATCTCCTGGGCATTATGTAAGGTGGCATTTGTAACAGTTGAACCAGCAACTTTAACTGGCTCCATAAATGCAAATGGTGTTACTCGACCAGTTCTGCCCACACTTACTCTGATATCTAATAACTTAGTACTCACCTCCTCTGGTGGATACTTAAATGCAATCGCCCACTTTGGCGCTCTTGAGGTTGTTCCTAATTTATTTTGAATTGAAATCTCATTTACCTTAACAACAACACCATCTATTTCATGCTCAACATTATGACGATTTTTTTCATACTCAGAAATAAACTTTGAAACTTCAGATCGAGAATTTACTACCTTGTATCTGCTGCTTGTTGGTAATCCCCAACCTTTTAGTAATTCATAAGCTGTTGATTGCTTTTCAAATGAAACACCTGAGGCAGCGCCAATGCCATGGACGACAACATCTAGTGGCCTAGTTGCTGTGATCTTTGGATCCTTTTGGCGAAGAGATCCAGCGGCAGCATTTCTTGGATTAGCAAATCTTGGTTTTCCAGATTCTTCAAGTAAATCATTTAACTCATCAAATGCTTTAAGTGGAAAGAAAACCTCACCTCTTACCTCAAGTTGGCTTGGGATATTTTTGCCAGTTAACTCTGTGGGTACTGACTTTATTGTTTTTATATTTAAAGTTACATCCTCACCAGTTGTGCCATTTCCTCTAGTCAATGCTCTAGTTAAGCGACCATTTTCATAAAGTAAGTTAATCGCAAGTCCATCGACTTTTACCTCACATAGCCAAGTATTTTTTACCCCAGCTTTTTCGATTCGATCAAACCAATTATCTAACTCAGAGTTATCAAAAACATTGTCCAAACTCATCATTTTTTCAATATGATCATGCTGAGCAAAAGTAGTTGAAAATCCACCACCAACCTCTAAAGTGGGTGAGCTTTCTAATTTATATTGTGGATATTTTTTCTCAAGCTCAAGTAATTTACTCCATAATTTATCAAAAGCTGCATCTGTAATTGATGGATCATCTAATACATAGTACTTAAATTGGTGATCTCTTATTTCTTCAGACAACTCTTGGATTTGATGCCTTATCTGTGCACTCATACTAAATCGTTTCGCAGATTGTGGCAGAGCCAACTACTCGATCACCATCATAAATAACTAACGCTTGACCAGTAGCTAAGCCAAATACCGGCTCATCCAAATTAGCAATTAAGTTACTGCCATCAAATTTATAGCTGGTCGCAAGTGCAGCGCCATGTGCTCTTACCTGAGCAAAGCCTCGTAACTCCTTGTTTAATTCAGGAACAGGTCCACACCAAATAGGCGGTGTACCAACAATAGTTGTAACAGCTAACTCTTCATGGGTTCCAACTACCACCGTATTACTTTTTGGTTCAATCTTTAATACATATCTTGGCTCACCACTTTTATCTGGCACAGTAAGTGCAAGCCCTCTACGTTGACCAATTGTGTAGGTGTAAGCACCTTTATGCTCACCTAATTTTTTGCCACTTTGATCAACTATGTCACCAGTTTCAGAACCTAATCTCTCTCTTAACCAACCAGCGTTATCTCCAGATGGCACAAAACAAATATCATGTGAATCTGGTTTATTGGCAACAAATAATCCCCGTTCCTTTGCCTCTTTGCGAGTATCAGTTTTTACCGTATCACCCAATGGAAATATGGCACCATCAATCTGATCTGTTCTTAAAACTGCTAATACATAGGATTGATCCTTATCAATATCGGCTGCGCGATGTAATGTTTTTCCATCTGGTCCATCTTTTGTAATTGCATAATGACCAGTTACCACACCATCAAAGCCCAATGCTTTTGCTCGATCTAGGACTGCTTCAAATTTAATCTTTTCATTACATCTAAGGCAAGGATTTGGAGTTCGACCTGCTTGATACTCTGATAAAAAGTTTTCAACTACACCTTTATGAAACTCCTCTGCCATATCCCAAATATAAAAAGGAATACCAATTACATCAGCAGCACGCCTAGCATCATGGGAATCTTCGATTGTGCAGCAGCCTCTAGCCCCAGATCTATACTTCTTTGGATTACTAGATAATGCTAAATGCACTCCGACTACCTCATAGCCAGCATCAACTGCACGAGCCGCAGCAACAGCTGAGTCCACTCCGCCACTCATTGCAGCTATTACTTTTAGTTTTTTCATTTCTTTCCCGAGGCTGCTTTCGATCTGGCAACAACTGTGGCAATAACTGAGCCCAGCTTTGCTATTTCATTAATTGTATTTGTGTAACTTAGGGAAAACCGCAAGGTAGAGGTAGTTTCATCCTCACTTAATCCCATAGCTAACAACACATGAGATGGCCGCTGCACACCAGCACTACAAGCAGAGCCAGTTGAGCAGGCAATTCCTTCAGCATCTAGTAAAAGCAGCAAGCCCTCTGAATCAGTTTTAGGAAATGTAATAGATGCTATTCCAGGCAAACTTTTTTCTAAATCCCCATTGACCCAGGCATCGGAGATGTTTTTCTTAATTGTTTGAATTAACTCTTGTTTTAACTCTCTAACCTTAAGCTCACGCTCTTTTCGATTTTCAACTGCATTTTTTGCAGCAGCAGCAAATGAGATTATTCCTGGCACATTAAATGTGCCACTTCTAAGATCTCGCTCTTGACCGCCCCCATGCAGAACTGGCTCAATATCTAGCCCACGTTTTAAAATTAAAGCTGCAACTCCAAGTGGTCCACCGATTTTATGGGCACTAATTGTGGCAGCAGTTAAGCCCAATTTATTAAAGGATAGATCAACCTTTCCAAAGCTTTGCACACAATCTGAGTGAACTGGAATACCTGCGGCAATCTTTACTACTTGATCTATATCTTGCATCGTTGCGACCTCATTATTTGAGTGCATAATTGAGATTAGAGCAATCTTGTTTTTGTGCTGATTGACTTTATCTTTAAGTTCACCTAAATCTACAAAGCCCTTTCGATCAACACCTATTTGAATTACTTCAGCGCCCTCATGCTCTGCCAACCAATTTATTGGATCAGCTACAGCGTGGTGTTCAAAGGTTGAGGTAATAATTACCTGCTTGCCACTTTTTACCCCCTGCCAATACAAACCTTTGATAGCTAGATTATTTGCCTCAGTTCCAGTTGAGGTAAAGACCACCTCACTTGGGGCGCAATCAACAGCTTGTGCAATCAACTCTCTTGCTTGCTCTAAATCTTTCCGCGCTGCTCTACCAGCTGAGTGCAAAGAGGATGCGTTACCTAATTTTTTTAATGCTTCAGTTAAGGCTGTAATTGCGGGTTCGACCATTGCAGTTGTTGCAGCATGATCAAAGTAGATAGGCACATGCTAAGTCTAAAGGTTGCACCTGACCTTGAAGTAATTAGGCTTTTCGAGCCTTTATCTTCTCCGTTGCCTGTGGCAAAACATTAAATAGATCACCAATTACTGCAAAATCTGCAATCTCAAGTATTGGGGCCTCTGGATCTTTATTTATTGCCACAATTGTTTTAGATGTTTGCATACCAGCACGGTGTTGAATTGCACCAGAGATTCCAGCTGCCACATAAAGTTGTGGTGAAACAGTTTTACCAGTTTGACCTACTTGATGTGAGTGTGGATACCAACCAGCATCAGTTGCAGCTCGCGAAGCACCAACTGCAGCACCTAATGCATCTGCTAATGCCTCAACAGGTTTGAAATCTCCATTTGTGCCACGACCACCTGAAACTACAACAGAGGCCTCAGTTAACTCTGGCCTGCCACCTTTTACCGCAGCAGTTGCGCTTGTAATTGTTGCTAACTTTGCAGAATCAGAAATATTAACTGCAAACTCCTCTACTGCTGGAGTAGATGAGGCTGATACTGGCTCTATTGAGTTAGCTCTTAATGTAATTACTGGAATACCAGTTGTAACAGCAGAGTGGACAGTAGTAGATCCACCAAAGACTGATTGGGTAGTAATTAAATCCTTATCAACACCAACAGCATCGGTAATAATGCCTGAGTTAGTTTTAACTGCAACTCTTGCTGCGATTTCTTTGCCAGTAGCAGTTGAAGTAATTAACAATGCATTTGGTTTTTTAGCAGTAATTATTTGGGCTAATCCATCAGCAATTGCGGCTGGGCCATACTTATCCCAATCTCCAGTTGCAGTAATAACTTTATCTACAGATATATTATTTAATTGGGAAATTACTTCAGCTGGATTTGAAGCAAATACCACCGCGATTGATTCACCTATACTTTTAGCAAAGGTGGCAAGCTCACCTGATGCCTTGGCAACTTTGCCGCCACTGTGATCTACTAAAAATATTACGCTACTCATGCCAATCTCTTTTCCACTAAAAACTCAACTAATTTTTCGCCGCCACTACCCTCATCAGTTAACTTAACTCCAGCTCCCCTTGGTGGCCTTGGTAGCGCATCCTTTACTGTGCTCCAGGCTGCAGAGGCGCCAACTGCATTAGATGCAACTGTGGTCTGAGCTAAATTCATTGTGGTAATAGTTTTTTTCTTTGCCGCCATAATCCCCTTAAAGGATGGATATCTTGGCTCATTAATTTTTTCAATTACAGAAAGTACTGCAGGAAATGCTGCGCTCATTACCTGATTTCCAAACTCAGTAATTCTTTCAATCTCAACACTCTTTGCTGCTGGATCTACTTTAACCTTACCGGCAAATGTTAACTGCGCCCAAGAAAGCCGCTCAGCAATCATCGCTGGTACAACGCTCATTCTGGCATCAGTACTTTCAGTACCGCAGATAACTAGATCATAATTTCCAGCTTTGATCACCTCAGATAAAACTAATGAAGTAGCAAGTGCATCAGAGCCAGCGAGAGCTGGATCGCTTATTAATATTGCATCATCTGCGCCCATTGAGAGTGCTTTTCTTATTGCTTCAGTTGCACGTTCTGGGCCCATTGAAATTAATGTGATGCTATGGCCACTTGCTTCACCAGCCTCTTTTGTTGGTGAGTTTGCTTCCACAATTCGAAGCGCCTCTTCAACTGCATACTCATCTAAATCATTTAAAACCGCATCAACATTGGCCCGATCTAAAACTCCACCAGCCATTTTTTTCTCAGCCCAAGAGTCTGGAACCTGTTTAATACAGACTGCGATTTTCATACCGCGATGTTACTGGATAGTAATATTTTTTGCTATTCCGATATGCGCTTTAACTGGTTTTAAAACTCGCAGAGAGTGTGACATTGACCGTCTTATCAATTGTTGAAACATCATAAAAACCACCGGCTGAGCGATCTAGGGAATCCCGAGTTGTAACCTGAGTTGGTCCAGTTGAAACTGAAAGTAGTGGCCCAACCTCTCCACCTACTGCTTCAGTAATTGCTTTTGCTCTCTCCTTGGCATCCTGCATATCAGCTGCCAATAACTTAGCCCGCATTTGATCTAGAGTTGAAAGATAATAAGCAGGTCCATAATTTCCAACATTTACACCAGTTGCAAGGAGTGTGCCAATGTCATTACTTAACTTGGATACCAATTCAACATCCTTAGTTCTAACTGTCACAGTTCGATATGCCTGGTAGGCAAGAATTCGACCAGTTGGGTTTCCATTGGAGTACTCCATTACTGCATTGCTATTAATTGGCCCAAGCTCAATTTGATCAGCACTAACTCCACCATTTAACAAATACTTTTTTAGCGCCTCAGCTGAAGAATCAATTTTTTTAACTGATGTGGCAAGAGTTGATTGAGATTCATTTAAATTCAAACTCCAAACAGCATTATCTGCTTTTGCATCCTCAGAGGCTGTGCCGGTTACCGTGATGGCATTACCAGCACGTGCTGCCAATCCGCCGCCAACTTTATAAAGACCAAGGGTTAAACCAGAGGATAAAATTGCAGCAGCTAAAACTGCAGATGCAAATTTAATCCGATCACTTGCTTCAAATTTCATACCTTAATCCTAGCCACTTTTACTAATACTTTCTGCCATACCGGATGCGAGCGCGAGTCGATATGGCTCTAACTCAATCTCCCAATTAACACCCAGAGCGCTCTCAAGATTACTTTTTAACATTTTATGTGAGTAAGAGTTATTAATAATTTGATTTAATTGATTTTCATTAATTACTACATCCCCGTTAGATGCAAGGGATGCTTGATGTAAGCCTAGATCTGGAGTTATGCGATACAAAACTGCATCTGTAGTTGATAAATTTATCTGCCTAATTTCAAATCGAATGTAGTGCCAGCCCTTAAGAGCTGTTGCAATCTTGGCAGCTACTGGCAGCTTACTTTTATACTCAAGATCTGTGGCCAGGCAGCCTGGCAAAAGCGGCTGCGATAGCCAGGTAATTTTGACTACCTGATTTAGATGTTGATTTATCGCCCACTCAATATGTTGAGTAAGAGCTGCTGGCGCAGAGTAAATATGTATTCGCCCAGCATAGTTTTGAGTATTACCCACGAGTACCTGCCTTTAGATCACCCGATGTGACCTTCCCCAGCCCACCGATGCTCTAAGTGCAGTAAGAGATTTATACATCTCTTTTCGCAATTAGCCAATAGCAGGTTAGACTTTGCAACAGTCCGACGCTTGGCAGTACCCGCTCTACGGTTTGTTGATTGGGTCTAGCTGTATAAGAAGAAAGACCGGCGCTTGTTAAATTTACAAGAGTCCAACATAACCAAAGGAAAAAAGCTAAATGGCAACAGGTACAGTTAAGTGGTTCAACTCTGAAAAGGGTTTCGGTTTCATTGCAGTTGATGGTGGCGGACAAGATGTTTTCGTTCACTACTCAGCAATCCAAGGAAACGGTTACAAGTCCCTTGAAGAGGGTCAGGCAGTTACATTCGAAGTAGTCCAAGGTCCAAAAGGTCCTCAGGCTGACGCTGTAAACCCTGCATAAATAACCATTAACCTTCTTAAGT
>JACCDH011173170.1_pt1 | contig 12514 bp, 10 predicted proteins | sample 7442481 | NCBI WGS metagenome assembly JACCDH01 (sample SAMN15323433, study PRJNA562643) | freshwater metagenome | isolation source: river surface water | place: USA:Blue River Watershed | collected 2017-08-15
GTTATTCCCTGTCATCGGGACCCCCTAAGAACATATCCACATCGGATACTTCATATTAGAACACAAGTTCTAATAAAAAACTAGTACTTACACCATCTCCCGCAATCGCTTGATACGATCATTTGCGTCAGGATGTGTTTGAAAAAGTCCTCCAATTTTTTGACTAATACTTCTCTCTTTTCCACCGTATGGATCAGATATAAAAAGATGTGCAGTCGCATGACTTGCATGACGCATCGGATGCGCGTATGAAGAAATCTTTTCGAGTGCTGATGCTAGACCCTCTGGATATCGTGTAAGAAGCGCACCTGAAGCATCGGCGAGATATTCACGCTTACGTGAGATGGCAAGCTGAATAAGCTGTGCTGCAATCGGCATAAGAATGATTCCCGCAATACCAAGGATAAGAAAAATAGGATTTTTCTGTCTATCATCTCCTCCGCCGAACATAAGCGCCCGAGAGAGAACATCAGCAAGAATAGCAACGAACCCTGCGAGCACTACCGCCACAGTCATCACGAGCATGTCACGATTGCCAATATGCGAAAGTTCGTGAGCCATAACACCCTCAAGCTCATTTCGATCAAGCATACTAAGTAGACCCGTTGTTGCTGCAACTACTGCATGCTCTGGATCTCGTCCTGTTGCAAACGCATTTGGAGCAGGGTCTTCCACTACATACACTTTCGGCATAGGGAGTCCTGCGGTAATAGAGAGATTCTCAACAATATTCCAAAGCTCAGGATACTCAGCTCGTGATGCGGGCTTTGCATGGGTCATACTGAGTACAAGTTTATCTGAAAACCAGTAACTTCCCACATTCATAACAAGTGCAAAAATAATAGCAGCATACAAAATAAACGATGACTGCATATACCAACTCACCGCATACCCTATCGCAATAACAAGCGTAAGGAAGAAAAGCATGAGTACCCACGTCTTTCTGATATTTTCTCCTTGATGTGTGTATAGTGTTGCCATACCATAAATTGTACTTAAGAAGTAATATTCTGCAACTTACCAACTTCCACCACCACCTCCACCGGAACCTCCTCCTATCCTTCCACCACCTGAAGAACTTGCAGAGGTATCAGCGTTTGTCACACTCTTTAAACCGCTCGAAAAAACTGCAATACTTTTTGTGAGCGAGAGTGGCGTAAACGCACCTAAGGATTCTGAATCTTCATACCAACTAGGATTTGGCATCGTAACATCTTTAAATGCGTTCACCCATTCTGTTTCTACACCAAAGGCAATTGCATAGGGTAAATATTTCATAAACTGTTCTGCATTTTTTGCGGGCGCGTTGTGAAAAATGTATCGTTGCGCTTCAGTAACGCGAAGGAAATCCTTAAAACCTTTAAGATATGTTACCGCCTCATATCCAAGTTTAGTCTTTCGCGGTTTTGAAAGTATAATAAATAAAATTAATACAAAGAGCGCAAAAAAGAACAGTGATACTTTCGACAAAATTACAAGACACACACCCAAACCAAGTATAAAGATAACAGAAGGCCGTTTAAAAAATGTACCAATATCTGCCCCAGTATAGAGACCTTTTTGTATGAGGGACTCTACTACAACGCTATTTATATTTTCGATAATCTCAGCATTTTGACGTATCTTTTTCTTGTCATTTTTAATATCTGAAAATCTAGTGGTAGTGCCCACGTCATACGTATCTCCAAATACTATACGTAAGAATTCATTTGCAAAATGTGTATCCTGAGACGGCATTTTTTTTAAGGTCAATTCAAAATCTTCCACTTCAAAAATACCAAAAACTTTTTCATGAATATTTCGTATATGGAGATACCCCTGCTCAGCTAAATATATAAAGCCTGCAGATATATCACGATGATTGAGTGCACCATCAAAGAGCATACCCGCTTCCATTGGTTGCACATTCGGATACGGCTCGTATTGTGGAATAATCGTTTCATCTTGTTTGAATTTCGTATGGTGTCTATATGCCACATACATCAACACAAACATTATTCCAATGAGACCAATCATCCCCATGAAAAGAGTATTGTACTTTTCTCGAACATCATACGCGATAGCATTACGATTTAATGCTTGTGAGATTGTAAATCCATCATGCGGATTTAAATTCCTCCCCGAATAATACACCACCCCGTCTTCACGAGTAGATACATTACACGAGAGTGTCTTTCCTTCTGTACCGAGATAACATGAACGCTCAGGACGAAGTACACCACTTGAAGATGTTACGCGCACCTCAACTCCTCGAATTGGAATTTCCCATGCATTGCCTATGACATCCCAATACAAATCTGCCCCTCCATAGGCATGATATGAAATAGCACCGAGGACTGTGTATGAAATTGAATACGTATGCGTACCTGAAATTTTTTCATTTGGATCTCCAATCTGTGCACAGAACTGATTATTTTTGTATGTAAAAGTAGCGGGTACTGATACATCATCCATAAGAACGGTCGGTGAAACAACTTCGATGTATCGGGTTTTAAAATTTGAAGATGCAGGTTCGGCATGTACCGTTGGTATACAACGGTACATGCCGTGACGTTCCTCAGTAAAGATGTACTTAATTGTTTCCGTTACACCAAACGAACCATCACTCTGAATATCTATATCCACATCAAAGGACTCGATATATTCTGCATGTGCAAAAACTGGAAATATTAGGTACACAAAAAACGCACATGCAGCCAACACGTAATTTTGTATTGATGCATGTGCGTTTTTGCTCATCACTATTTAGAAACTCACCTTCACTACTTCTCGCTCAATAGAATCTTCTGCGAGTTCGAAATATGGTTCTTCAGCAAAACCGAAGAGCTTACCTACCATATTTGATGGAAATGACTGGAGACTAATCTTTAAGTCACGTACATTACCGTTATAGAAACGACGTGCAGCTTGAATCTTATTTTCAGTATCTGAAAGTTCACGCTGAAGCTCAAGGAAATTGGTATTCGCTTTAAGGTCAGGATACGCCTCTGCAACCGCAAGAAGCTTACCGAGTGACGCTCCGAGTGTTTGCTCTGCACCCGCCATTACCGCAAGCGACTCAGGAGTTATCTTAGACGGATCCACATGCACCTTTGTTGCCTCTGCACGAGCCTGTGTTACCGCATCAAGCGCTTCTCGCTCATGTGTTGCATATCCCTTTACTGTTTCAATAAGATTTGGGATAAGGTCATACCGTCTTTTAAGCTGGACATCAATATCCGCCCACGCCTCCTTTGTCCGTTGTACAAGTTTTACAAAACTGTTGTATGAAATAATTGCCCAAAGAACAATTACCGCAAGTACAATCAATACAATGTATGTGGTTGACATAAAATCTAAAATTACTAACTCAAATGAATATACAAAAATTATACCACCTCTGTTCCAGAATAAAAGACTACACTAATCAAAAACACTGATGCAAAAGCATCAGTGTTTTTGGATACTCGTGTATGAATCGAAACCCTTTTATATACTCGTCAAGTAAGGTATTACATCATTCCCATTCCACCTCCCATATCAGGCATTGCTGGCTTCTCCGGCTCTGGTTCATCCGCAATCGCCGTTTCAGATGTAAGAAGAATCGCCACCGCTGATACCGCATGCTGAACACCTGCACGTTCTACTTTTACTGGATCAATAATTCCTGCACGAATCATATCATCCACCATAACCGCTTTACGAGCATCATATCCTGCAGAACCTCCAGCAGTTTTTACCTTATCAACAATTACCGCACCATCATGCTTTCCTACATTGTTCGCAAGTTGCTTAAGTGGTTCTTCAAGTGCTTTAAGCACTATATTGAATCCAATAAGTTCGTCACGACTAAGATCAGCTGGAATACGAGCCTCAACTACCGCCGCAGCGCGCGCGAGCGATGTTCCACCACCAGAAACAATACCTTCTTCTATCGCTGCCTTTGTTGCATTTACCGCATCTTCAATCTTAAGTTTGAGATACTTCATTTCGGTTTCTGTTGCAGCACCCACCTTAAGTACCGCTACACCACCTGAGAGCTTTGCAATACGCTCTTCAATTTTTTCTTTATCAAACTTTGATTCAGTTTGTGCAAGTTGTGCACGAAGTGCATCAACACGAGTGCCAATAGATTCCTTTGTCCCTTCACCTCCTACAATAACCGTCTTATCTTTTGTTGCTACAACACGGTCTGCTTTACCAAGTTGTGAAAGCTCTGTGTTTTCGAGCGTAAGTCCTACATCTTCGGTAATCACCTGACCTCCAGTCATAACCGCAATGTCTTGAAGTATTTCTTTCTTTCGATCTCCGTATCCTGGAGTCTTGATAGCGAGGGCAGAAAATCCACCACGAAGCTTATTAATCACAAATGTAGTGAGCGCTTCTCCATCAATATCATCTGCAATAATAACCAACTCCTTTCGTCCTGTTTGAGCAATTTTTTCAAGAAGCGGAAGTATTTCCTTAGCAGAACTTATTTTTTTATCTGTAATGAGAATGTGCGCATTCTTATATTCAGCTTCCATTCGCTCAGGATTTGTCACCATATATGGCGAAACGTATCCTTTATCAAATTCCATTCCCTCAGTAAATTCAGTTTCGATACCGAATGACTGTGACTCTTCTACTGTCACCACACCATCCTTCCCTACCTTTTCAATAGTTTCTGCAATCTTTGCACCAATCTCATCACTCTCCGCTGAAATGGTAGCAACTTGCTTAATTTCTTCAGTAGTTGAAATTTGCACTGCCATTTCTTTAAGTGCAGCAACAACATCAGTACATGCTTTTTCCATTCCAACACGAACACCCATCGCATTTACACCCATAGTGGTATGCTTGAGTCCTTCAGTGAAGAGTGCTTGCGTGAGGATTGTAGCGGTAGTAGTACCATCTCCCGCAAGATCATTTGTCTTGTTGGCAACCTCCTTCACAATCTCAGCACCCATGTTCTCAAATTTATCTTTGAGCGTTATTTCTTTTGCAATCGAGACACCGTCATTGGTGATTGTTGGTCCACCATATCCTTTATCAATAATCACATTTCGTCCACCGGGACCAAGTGTTATCTTCACCGCATTTGCAACCGTATCAACCCCTTTCTTGATTCGCTTTTTTACTTCTTCTCCGTATATTACTTCTTTTGCCATGCTTAGATTTTGTTATGTTTGATAAAAACTTTGTTCCTATCCTGTAATTATTCCAAGAATACTTGGCGCCGATATAATATAAAGCTCCTCGCCAGCAACCTTAACTTCATCAACTCCATATTTATTGAATACAACCCGGTCTCCAATTTTTACATCCATAGGGATTCGCTTCTCACCATCTTCATCCCACTTTCCCTCGCCTACCGCAATGACAATTCCCTGCTCAGGCTTTTCCTTACTTACAGTGTCAGGAATAATAATACCTGACGCTGACTTTGTGCCGGTCTCCTCTTCAGTAAGTCGACGAACCACCACTCTATCTTGTAGTGGTTTTATCTGTGTTGCGACATTGTTGTCTGAACTCATATTTCAAATATTTTATCCTTACATTAATAATGTGCCGGTATTATACTGAGCATCATATAGCGTGTCCAGAGAAAAGAAAAACCTCGCCTGTATTTACAGACGAGGCTTCAATTCAATAACCTTAAGCATTATCCATCATAGAAACTTGCAATGCCTTCCTGAGCCCACTTTTGCACTGCAAGAGTGTCATTTACCATATTTGTAAGCTGTCTCTTATCCCTTATATCGTATACTCCAACAATCTTTTCATCACACCACAAGCCAGGAACCGAGCGTCTGACGCCAATTTCATATGACTTAGTCACCTCCCCGACCTTAATCGTATATTTCTTTTCTCCCTTGTAGATACACAAATCAAAACACTTGGGCAACTGATAGATATCCATCACTTCAAAACTACTATAAGCAGCACGTACGAGGACTTTCAAATGTAGTAAATGTAAACGCTCCTTATCCTTTACCCTTTGACCTACCATAACCACTATCCTCTTGAGAATGTATCAGTAAATAAAATAGGATGTGCGACTCGTATTATCAAGGTGCAAACTGCACATACAGTACATAAAAATACCTCAAAATGCAATCACAGTGCAACTCTATCCAATCAATGAATCTTGACTCCGACTCTACCCCAGCTTCTGATACAATTTACCCATAATCATGAGTGCAATGAGTCCTGAAATAAACAAAGCTATAGGATGATTATTAAATACTGCAATCTCCTGATACAGACGCTCAGTTCCATACGTAACTGCAGTTACCCCGAAGGTAACAATGAGCATAGTTGCAATCGAAAAGCCCACTAATAGATTCTTGGGCATAGACACGCACAGTACCATTAATGATTAACACACTGCACACTCCATTCTTTTTACCAACATTTCCAGTTCAATTTAAAGTGTTCTTTTAAAGAATGTCCGAACACCCTCATTACACAGATATAGACATATCATTATTTATGTTATATAGTCTATCCAGCAAAAGAACCCTCCGTTCCTTCAATCGTCGCATACGCGACAAGGATATAGCATATACCTTAATAGATACGTAGCACTTCGCATTGTGCTGTGGACGGTAGCTGTAATTAGCATCACGATAGCAGAAGGCTATCGCATTACTGAATATGCGATAGATACAAGAAGTCTTTCTCATAGTGATTTTCCAGCAAATTGGGTAGAGGACCAATCTGTGACACTCACTGTAGAAGAGATAGAGGACATTGCCAGAGAAATTAAAGTGACTACTCCTATATGGATGTTCTGGAAAGATACAGCAACTCAGGGTGAGATCAGTTTCTTCTCTGGCACCATTCTGATATTTCTCGTCTTTCTTGTAGTAATTAATACATTGTTTTTAGATGAATATCTACAGGCAAGGTGTCGAGTGCTAGAGAAATATAAAGTATAACACTCAAACTCTTCATGAAAGATCACCCCCATCACCTTCACAGGTAATGGGGTTTTTCTATTTCGCACACCCCATCTTCCCTTTTTCTTCACCCTATGATAGTATCCTAAACGACATGGAAATCGTCCGTACCATACTTCCGTACGTGCAAATAATTCTATCCATCCTTCTCGTGGCAGCTATTTTGCTTCAGCAACGAGGATCAAGCATCGGTGGTGCTTTAGGAGGAGATAACTTTAGTGCAACGTATCATAAACGCAGAGGAGCAGAGCTCTTCCTTTTCAGGCTTTCAGTTGTGCTTGCAATTCTTTTTGTTGCATCTACGTTTTTGAGTCTCATTATATAGCGTATCGTATCGCTTTTTGAGAAGTTTGAGGTATTTCTAGTGTGTTTCCTGTTTTTGGATTCAGACATTGTATGCTGTTGTGATACTAAAATTGTCTAATCTGATTCATCGTATTTGTAAAATTTAATCCATGTATATGGATACTCACAAACCTTTCTCCAAAAACAAAAGTAAAAGAAATATAATTAATGCGTATTTCTGGAGAATGCACACACTTAAACCAGGTGATGCATTCCTTATAAAGTGTGCACTTTTCTGTTGTGTGGTTTTTGCTTCTCTTACCGTTATTCATGTAAGTACAGAGTACGCGGAAAAAGTTGCAGCCACAGGCGGTATGTACACTGAAGGTATTATCGGTACTCCCCGCTTTGTAAACCCGGTACTCGCCATAACACGTGCGGATAAAGACCTTACCACGCTCATATATGATGGACTTATGCGACTTGGGACAGACGGTGTTGTCGTTCCTCACATTGCGGAATCAGTCACTGTTTCAGAAGATGGTATGACTTATAATGTCATACTCAAGCAGACAGTACGTTTTCACGATGACACACCACTTACCGCACGCGACGTTGTGTTTACATTCAATCGTATTCAAGACCCGCTTCTAGCAAGTCCGCTTCATGGAAACTTTGATGGTGTACGTATTGAAGAAATTGGAGAATACGAAATTAATTTTGTTCTTCCAGAAGCATATGCACCCTTTATCGAAAATCTCACTTTCGGAATACTCCCAGAACATATCTGGAAAGATGTAAGTAGTGAAGAATTTCTTTTTAGCCAATACAACACCAACCCTATCGGATCAGGACCATATAAAATAGAACATATACTTCACAACGCGTCAGGAATACCTGAATCCTATACACTCACTGCATTCACTGACTATCATGCAGGATCACCTAAGATTGAAACACTCGAACTTTCATTCTTTTCTACTGAAGAAAAATTGCAGTCGTCATTTACAAAAGGTCTCATAGATGGAACGGCAGGTGTTGATACTTCTCGTGTGACCGCATATGAAATTCAAAACGAAACACACCACCTCGAACGTATACCACTTCCTCGAACATTTGCAGTATTTCTTAATCAAAACAAGTCAGCAGCACTCCGCGATATCTCTGCACGTAAGGCACTCGATAGCGCCATAGACCGTGAAGCACTCACTACAGAAGTACTTGGCGGATACGGAAATCCACTCTACTCCCCTATACCAGCAGGTTTCGGTATTGATACAACACGCGCAACAAACACCCCTATCGGAAACATCGATGCAGCGCGTGATATACTAAGCACTGGTGGTTGGAAATTTAATCTCGATACCCAAGTTTGGGAAAAAGAGATAGACAAAACAACAACAGCACTCACATTCAGTATTGCAACCATTAACAACAGCGCCTTTGAAGCGACTGCAGAATTTCTTAGAAATTCATGGGAACGTATCGGGGTACCAGTTACAGTGAAGCAATTTGAACAGACTGATCTTACACAAGCAGTCATTCGCCCTCGAGACTATGAAGCACTCCTCTTTGGATCTCAGCTCGGACGCACGCTTGACTACTTCTCATTCTGGCACTCGTCACAACGAAACGACCCCGGACTCAACATTGCACTCTATGCAAACATCACGACAGATTCTATTCTCTCCGAAATCCGCAGAAACTCAGACATAGATGCACACACCACAGCAATACAAAAGTTTGCTGAAGAAATAGAAAAAGAAACCCCCGCAATATTCTTATTTGCACCTGAACTCCTCTATATACTTCCAAATCATGTAGAGAACGCATACTTCAAGGGAGTCGGGGAACCACATGAACGATTTATGAATATACATCATTGGTATATCGAAACAGATTCAGTATGGCCATTTTTTAAAAAATAGAACACATTTACAGATAACATTAATTCACAATAATCATTATGGAACCAAAAAATACAGCACGACCTCAAAGCCGAACAGCAAACTTCGAACGAAATCGACGCCCTATGTCTGCTCGCACTTCAGACCGACCGACACATCGTCACACAACCGCACGCCCAACATCAGAGTCATCCTCGCGACCCTCTGCACGACCTGCACATAAGTCCAACAACCGAAATGGTGGACAACGTGGTGGAAATAGAAACAACCGTTCTCAGAAGGGGCGAAATTTCTCCAACCCAGCACTCACCCACCGCATGGCACCAACAGACCCAAAGATAATCCCTATTGCACCACTTACTGATCCTGACACCGTGCGTATTATTCCACTTGGAGGTGTAGAAGAAGTAGGTAAAAACATGACCGCCATTGAAACTGCTGACGATATTCTCATCTTTGATGCAGGTTTCCAATTCGTATCATCAGAAAGCGACGCACCTGGAGTGAACTATATCCTTCCAAACACCCAGTATCTTGAAGAGAATAAGCACAAAATTAAGGGACTTATTATTACCCACGGACACCTCGACCACATTGGTGGGATTCCGTTCCTTATCGAACGTATTGGTAACCCACCAATCTATACACGATATCTCACATCACTCATGGTGCTTAAACGCCAAGAGGAATTTCCACACCTTCCAAAGGTAAATATGAATGTGGTTGAAATCGGCCAGCGTATCAAGATTGGAAACACATACGTCAAGCCATTCCCTGTAACACACTCTATCCCTGACTCGATGGGATGTTCTATTGAAACCAAGCATGGAAATATTGTTATCTCCGGAGACTTAAAGCTAGAGCATGAAGACGGAGTACCATCAGCAAAAGAAAAAGAAACATGGGGAAATCTTGGTAAGGAGAAGAATATTCTTTTTATTGGAGACTCTACAAACGCAGAGCGTGATGGATTCTCTATTCCGGAACAGCGTGTACATACCAATATCGAAAATATCGTACGCGATGTACGTGGACGACTTATCGTTGGAACATTTGCATCACAATTCGAGCGAATGATTCGCATCATTATGATTTGTGAACAGCTTGGTAAAAAAGTTGCACTTGAAGGTCGTAGTATCAAAACAAACCTCGATATTGCAGAACTTTCTGGACTCATGAAGGTAAAAAGCGACACCATCATTCCAATTCAGGATATTGGTAACTACCCTTCTGATCGAGTTGTTGTACTTGCAACAGGAGCACAGGGAGAGGAATTTGCCGCACTCATGCGCATCGCGACACAGCGACACAAATTCATTACACTCAACGATCGAGACACTATCATGCTCTCATCTTCTGTTATTCCTGGTAATGAGCTTTCTGTACAGAAGCTTAAGGACAATCTATACCGACGTGGAGTACATATCATTACCTACCGCGCATCTGATGTTCACTCAACAGGACACGGAAACTCAGGAGAACTTGTATGGATTCGTGAGCAAGTAAATCCTCAGTTTGTTATGCCAGCATACGGATATCACTCAATGCTTAGATGTCACGCGTATGCAAACATTGAAGCCGGCTTCCCTAAGGAACGCATCATTCTTGCAGACAATGGTATGGTTATTGATATCAAAAATGGTACTGAGCTCAATATTCACAAAGAGAAAGTTCCATCTGAAATTATGATGGTGGACGGATTTACTGTTGGAGCTAAGCAAGAAGTGGTTATTCGCGACCGACAATCACTCGCCGAGGATGGTATGTTTGTTATCATTGCAACAGTCAATAGTAAAACTGGTCAACTCAGAAAGTCTCCGGATATCATTTCTCGCGGATTCGTATATCTTAGAGAGAACCAACAGTTACTTTCTGAAGCTCGTATACTGATTAAGAAAACAGTTGAAAAAAATACCGCAAAATCTAATCCTATTGATCTTGATTTTGTAAAAGATGAAATCACACAAGTGGTCTCTGGATTCCTTCTTCAAAAGACCAATAAAACACCTATGGTGATACCAGTACTTATCGGTGTATAAGGTGATATAAAAATCAAAACATCCCCCTGAAAAACTTCGTTTTTCAGGGGGATGTTGTATATAACACCCAAAAGACAAAACTCTATCTAGTACACTATACGTATGCCATCCCCAGTCACCTCAGACCCTCGTCGACTTGATGTATGTTTACGATGCGGATTCAAAGCGCTCTATATTGCACTTCTCTTCTTCTCATTGCATTGGGCAGTAGTACTCTATATCAACTCATCATATCTTGAGCAATTTTTCAGTTCACGCACAGTAGGCACTCTCTATATTATTGGTGCATTTGTTACTCTTAGTGCACTTTTTACTGTTTCAAACATCATTAAAAAACTTGGGAGCATTCGACTTATTGCTACACTTACCACCATTGAAGCTATCGCCCTCCTTGGTATGGCATTCACCCCTTCACCATATATAGCACTTGTACTTTTTATAATTCACCATGCAGTTGTACCACTCATTCTTTTTACACTTGATATGCTTATGGAGAGTCTTATCGGCAATGACGAGAGTGTAACCGGAATTCGCCGTGCAATCTTTCTCACCATTGGAAGCTTTACGTTAGCGCTTGGAACACTTGTATCAGCACTTCTTGTACATGACACAACCCCACACTTTGCATATGCCTATATGCTCAGTACAGCCCTTCTTGGTATATTTATTACACTCCTCTATCGAAGCTTTAGAAAATACAAAGATGCATCGTATCCTCAACTCCATATCCGAGATGGTATACGCACCTTTTGGGAACATGATGACATTCGCAATGTCTTCTTTGCACAACTCTTACTCCAATTTTTCTTTGCGTGGATGGTTATCTATACGCCAATATATCTCACTACAATAATAGGTTTCAATTGGCAAGAAGTTGGTCTCATACTCTTCTTTGCCCTCATGGCATACGTACTTCTCGATTATGCTATTGGCTACCTCGCTGACACGAAGTACGGTGAAAAAGAAATGATGGCACTTGGATTTGCAATTATGGGCATATCTTCTGCGTGGTTTGTACTCATGCATGAAGGTACTTTTATTGGATGGATACTCTTAATGTTCGCCACTCGAGTAGGAGCTGCGCTTGTAGAAACCACCTCTGAAAGTTACTTCTTCAAGCATACGCAAGAAAAGGATACAAGTGTGGTAGGAATATTTCGCAGTGCACAGCCTATCGGATATATTCTCGGACCAATACTTGGGGGGACACTTCTTCTCTTCTTTCCCTTTTCATTCATATTTGTCATACTCGGCGGACTCATGATTCCTGGACTCTTCTTTGCAATGGCGTTCCATGACACACGCTGGTGTTATGGAAGCGTGTATACACTCTGTGTAGCACGCTTGTTTTTTTGCTTTA
>JACCDH010937563.1_pt1 | contig 12511 bp, 32 predicted proteins | sample 7442481 | NCBI WGS metagenome assembly JACCDH01 (sample SAMN15323433, study PRJNA562643) | freshwater metagenome | isolation source: river surface water | place: USA:Blue River Watershed | collected 2017-08-15
AGCCAACATCAGTTTCGTGGGCTTGCTCATCTTATAGGCTGCTGTAGCTTTCATTTATTCTCCTTGGGATAATTTTCAGCAAATGCTGAAATAACATTGTAGACTCCATCGGCAGTTCTGTCAAATACAAAATCACCGGTGTGAATGCCAGCATACTGACGACCGCCATGCGGGGTAGCTTCGAATACGTCTATACAGATTTCGGGTTCACCCATGACGTCCGCATGCTGTATTTCTTCATCGTAGAGATCTTGGAGCTTACGAATTAGGTCCTTAATTAACACGCTGTTCCTCACAATGTTGATCTAAGTAGCCCTGTATGCAGTCCGCGACATCGTCATCGCAGGTTACCGCAGCCCAGGTGTCGCTAAGGCCGAGCCCGCGGCGATATAAATTGCGACCGATTTCATAGGCATTGTATTCAGTCATCGTTTTATGATCCATATATTCATTGCCAACATCAGCATGAACCAAAACATTATACAAACCTCGGTGATCTATCACCTTCGGTCATTGTACCCGACACAACTGGTACATCCATCCAGTCTGACCATTCGTAGTTGGCAGTTTCTAATTTTTGTTTCTCGGTAGGCATGCCAGCATAGATGGTGGTATTATACTGCTGCCTGTACTGCAGTTTGGGCTCTGGGTCAGTAGTTACCAACCAACGTAGCTGAATCATGATTTAACTCCAAAGTGTTCTAACAATTCTCTGGCATGAAATTCACCGTCTTGGAATGGGCTGTTATAATTGACGTTGGCACATTCCTGAACAATCAACTCGGCAAATTTGTCTTCCCATGCTGTTCCATAACCCATTGTTTCTTCGGAGAATTGTTCTGGAATGTTGGCATCACACCACAAGGATGCTTGAAGTTTAAGTTGTCTGATTCGTTCTTTCATCCGCGCCTCATGGTGCTGATATCTTTTGCTTCTTTGTCGCTGAAGATCGGCACCATGTTCGACTTGTGCATGGTACCAATGCCAATCATCTTATCGCCAGTATACTGCTTGGTAGGCACCGGCGCAGTAGATCCCAGACCAGTATCTACACTAGGAATATGTCGAGTACTGCGCTCGGCATTGATGTTCTTGGGAGCCACGAAAGTGCGGCGTTCAATCTTGCGCACCGATTTGGCCGGATACTTTTTCTGCAGCTCGGCCCAGTCTGCGGCCAGCTGTTCGGCTCGACGTTTGTCTTCGGCGCTGCGGAACTTCTGCCGACCCTTCTTCTTGCCCACGGTACTGAGCCAGGGTCCTTCCAGATGCATGCTCATGGCAGCCGATCAACGAAATTTGATTGCCGAAGAAAAGAAGGCGTGCAACAGCACTACAGCACACCAGGTATCAAATCCATAGCCAATGTTGACTGCGGGGAACAGGGTATTGATGCTCCAGATCACTACCAGTGGACCCAGAACCACGACGGCTGCGATCAGCGCCAGCCCTAACACCAGAGTACTGCCAGTACCAAGAAGTTTCGTTGCTTGAATTTTCATGATGTTCCTCAATTACAGATTTGTTGACGACCCAGATAACGCCCCTGACGGTCAAAGACATCTTCGACTCGGCAGTTACGCATGTAGGGGTTTGGTGGTACAGCATAGGGATCCTGGGTGTACACGGGCTGCGCCGGTATGACCAGAACATTGGGACCAACCGGACGGCGCTGGTATTCGTTGTACATGTTGCCCAGTATGGCACCGCCTAAAAACGGCGCCAGCCAGTCCGAGGCCATAGCCGAAGAGCTTAGACACAGCAGCATTGACGTCAGTAAAAGTCGTTTCTTCATGCTCGTTCCTCGGCATAGGGTTGCAGTTGTTCGACCAGCAGTCGGAAACTGCGCTCGCTGAGCTTGTCCGAAGCCAGCACCTTGATGACACCAGAAAAGTATCCGGCACTGAAGCTGTAACCGTGATTGGCTACAAACTTGTTCAGCACCTGTTCGATCTCAGCCTCGCGGGCTGCAATGACTTCTCGGGACTTGGACATTTGGTTTCCTTTCTCATTCAACATACCATTAGTATAAAGGAACGATGCTAGATGTCAAGCCTTTTCTGCCGCTGCAGACCCATTGATATCACTGAGTTTTCGGGGCGGCTTCTGGCAAGAGACCCGGAAAAGCCTCCCGCACCACCTTCTCTGTGACGCCCCGATACCGGCGATGCAGCTGCTTGTCCTTGAGCGCAATCATCATCTCGGCTTCGCTGGCATGCACGCCTTCCAGAGTCTGTATGAATACATTCTCTACCTGGTTACGCTTGATGGCTGCGGGCCGGCGAGGATGGTCCTTGATTAGCAGATAGAATCTGCGACTCTCGGCATACAGATTGCTGTCGGTCAAACCAATGGGCTGCGGGTTGACCTTGTAGGGAGGAGCTCCGGCTGGCAGATCAAAGACCAGACTCGGATCGAAGTTCATGCGCAGCACATCCAGCAACAGGGTGTTGTTCTTGGCCTGTTCTTTGAGAATCTGTACTCGCTCTTCTGTGGTCTTGGCCTCGCTGGCTCGCTGCAGTATTTCAGGTATTAGTAGTCGCATTCTTGCTCCGCATTAAAAGTCGCCAATTAATTCAATCATGTTCTTCATGCGATGTTCCATGAAGTAATTCAACAATTGACTACGATCCTTGGCCACACGATTGACCCAGGCATCTAAGATATTATTTCGCACCGTGTCAGGTATGTAGTCAAAGTCGATGAGGTAGCGATTGCGGTTAAAACTGCGAATTACATCGGCTGGCATGTCGGTGCGGTTGGCAAACTCATCGGGAGTCTGCTGCACCCATTCGGCCAGTTTCTTGCTGCTCACCGGTTTCTGTCGACCCTGAGCCACAAAGCAATCATCAGGGCTGAGAATATTAGGAATCCCATCGCCTTTGTCTCCTTTGATAATATGTTCCATGAGATAGGCATTGATGCTGCCCTCGGGTTTGATCCACTTTTTATGGATCGGCGAAAACTGGCTAATGTTCTTAAACCGCTGCAGCTGCACAAAGTCGTGGTCGCCGCTGAGAATCAGCACTGGCTGCGGCTCGGCTTCACCAAACATGCCTTCGGTTTTCAGGTTGTTGTCCTGACTCCAGTGAGCCAGGGTGGCAATGACGTCGTCGGCTTCGGCACCATCCACGTCAATGACCTGATAGGGAAAGAACTGACCAATCTCGGCTCGAATCTCAGCCAGGGTGTCAAAGATCAGTTTCCAGTCCAGTCCGCTGTCCTGTCGGGCCTTCTTGCGGCTGGCCTTGTAGTAGGGGAATTTATCTTTGCGCCAGTAGCGGCGATTGTCGCAGGCAATGACCAGTTCTCCATATTTGTCGCCGAACTTGACTCGGTAGCTGCGAATAGCATTGATGATCATGTGGCGGATCAGGTCCTTGCGAATCTCCACATCGGTGCGTCCGGCCAGCTCGGCCATGAGAGTGCTAATAGCAGTCTGATTGAAATCAACTATGATCATGATGATCCTCGAATTAATGATACTTCATTATATATGATCAACGGACCGCTGTCAAGCAGTTCTTCAACATCAAAACGCACCATAATGGAAGCTGCGATAAGTGATGCGGGTAAGCACACAACGATCGCCCTGCTCGTTTACGAACTCAAAGCTACCGTTGTTGGGATTGACTCGGACCAGATCTGCCTGCTTGAAGTCAGCGTGATCGCGCTCAACCACATCGCCGTCTTCGTCTACAATGGCATTGCTGGCCAGCAGGCCAGCTTCGGGTGTCTGATAGGCGGCGCGGCGTCGTTCCCTGCGCATCATTTCCTGCTGAGCATGATCCATGGCTCGGAAGTGCAGTCGGAAACCTTCCTGGCTCAGTGGATTGCCATCAAATGGAGTGGGGTGATAGACTCGATGCTCCACGCCATTGATCCAGATCTGCGGAGTATACTCGGCACCTCCGTCAAACTCGGGTTTGGCATTCAGCATCCTAATGGCGTCCTGCGGAGCTTCGTTGTAGCGGTTCATTTCTTCTATCAGAGCCTTGAGCATGTCAAAGTTAAATTCACTGAACAGCTGGGCTATGTTGCAGACTTTGTCTATGTAATGGTGTTTGTCTGCATCCAGGTTGTCAGCGCAGTATTCGCGAATGAACTGCTGATCCAGACCCTTGAAGTCGAGCATGTAGAAGATCCGGCCCGGGCGATTACGCATATGGCTGTCTATACGCCACTTGTCGTTGCAGGTCAGCACGAACAGCTTCTGACTAGGGTACACACCGTCCAGCAGGGTCAGAATGCTTTCTTGTTCGTCTTTGTCATAGACCTTCTCAAACTCATCGAACAGCACCATGCAGGGCTGGTCAATGTCCTGAATCAGTTTATTGAAGGCATCGCCACGCCAGGCACTGTTGATGACAATGGTGGGAATGCCCTGGTCGGCGCAGTCCATGCTTAGAGTCTTAGCCAACAGAGTCTTGCCCGAGCCCTTTTCGCCAGTGAGCAGCACGCCGGTGCTACGACCCGCGCGACTCAGGAAGGTGTCGATGATGCGCCGAGCGTTGCGGGTAGTGTCGCCATAGACCTTGCCAATGCGCTCAAAGCCTTCGATCTGTTCCAGGAACATGGCACCAAACATGTCCTGCTTGATGATGTAGTTGCCCGCTGGCAGATGGTTATGCAGATCCATGCTGGCGTTGTCGGCTACACGGAAGGTATTACCACTACGAATAAAATAGCTCATTAATATTCACCTTGAAAATAATCACGTACTCGTTGTTGTGCTTCGGAAAGCGTCAGTGCCCATACTGTGACAGTTGCTACTCCGTCTCGAATGCTCATGTCATAGGGCACAGGTCCTCGAAATTCGAATTCGTCGGGAACCGGCGTAATAATACGAAACTGCTGCAGGTTCTTGATGCGGTTTAAAATGTTGTTGATGTCAGTCATACCACGATCCCCTGCCGATCCCAGCCACGTCGCTGGAATTTATCCAGGCGGTGACGAGTCAGGGCTTTGTGATTGTTGACCACCAGTTTTTTACTGACGATGCTTTGATATTGCACTGGACTGATATAGAGGTTGTTCCAGTCATACCAGGGACGGCAATGCAGGAAATCAAAACTGTCCCGGCTTTCCTGTATGGGTGCCAGTCGCACAATCTGCATGCCATTCCAGAGCGTGATGGCATTGGCAGTAATCAGCTTGCCGCTGGCGCCATCTTCCTCGCTGGTCATGTACTTGGGATCAACGTCTTTGACGAAGTGCTGAAACAACGAGCCCTCGGTGACAAACAAACCCTGCACTGCCATGCAGAACGCAGTAAAGTCGGGGCGACTGCAGTACAGGTCTATGTCGTTGACCTTTTCTTTGTTCAGGATGCTGGCCACGGCGCCGCCAGTAACGACGCAGTTTTTTCTAATCCACTGCTCGCATTCATGCCCGGCGTCCAGATCTCGAATTTGTTGAAAGCGTCTGAATATATCGTCGTGCAGTGCCTGCTTGGCTCGCTGTATTTCTGCAACATCAAAGTCATTAAAGTTCATGATCTACTCCAGGTATGCCACGATTATATTATACGTCCTCGCTGGTGTCAAGTTTTTCTTCGTGTAGTCTGGGCTGTAAGAACCGTTTTTCCTGCATGGTTGGTTCACCGAAAAATTTACGGGGATTGCCGCACATGGCACACTTGGGATCACCGCAGTTAAAGGCCTTGACCTTGTGAAATCTATGCGGAGTATCGGCCCAGGTGCCACCGAAGCTGCGTTTACTCAAATCATATTGACGCTGTGCCTTGATCTTTTTCTGATGCAGACGTTCGCTGTGCTGCAGTTTGTCTTGTTCGTGGCTCATGTTCCCTGTACGTGGTTATAAATTAAATCTTCGACAGTGCGGGTTCGTTGTTCTATGCTGTTGGTGCCCAGAACAACCACGCTGTATCTATGCCCGTCCCTTTCTACTATCATGGCTATGCATCGACCAGCCGCGCTGGTGAACCCAGTTTTACTGACCAGAGCCTGGTCGAATTCAAACAGTAGTTTGAAATTGGTGTTGCGAATACTGACCTGCTGAGTGCGACGTCGGTTCTGAACTTCAATGCTGGTCTGTTTGGTGGGTGAAATTTCAGTTATGGGTGCATAGTTCAGGGCTGCTCTGAGCATGGTATTGATGTCCAGAGCCGTGCTGACATTAAGGCTACTGATGCCGCTGGGATCTTCGAATCTGGTGTCCAGCATGCCCAGACTTCGGGCCTTGCGATTCATGGCAGCAATAAATGCTGGACGACCACCAGGATAATCTCGGCTCAGGGTCTCGGCCATGCCATTGTCGCTGCGGATCAACAGCAGCTTGAACACATGACGACGACTCAGTGTCTGGCCACGGCCACGTGGCATGCTGCGCTCCAGGTTGGAGTCGTGGTCCAGACTAACCATGGCTGTCATGAGCTTGGTTATGCTGGCCAGGGGACGCTGCCGCTCGGCATTCTTGCTCCAGACTATGCTACCAGTATCGTTGTTGTATAAAAGAACGCTGGGCTGTTCCTTGGCCAGAACCTGACCAGTCAACAGCATCAGACAAAATGCTAGTTTTTTCATGTTCAGTGGTGTGTGTTGATAACAAGATATTTATCCAACAACCACTGTGATTAAAAACAAGAACAGTACCAGCCATTCCATGAAAGTAAATCTAAGCCAAAAGTCCAGCGCAGTCGGTGATACCTTATAGAGCCAGGCCTGTAGTCGCCACATCATCAACTCCATTAACAATGAACCAAGGGTTGTCGTCAATCCAGACGTCGATGCTAATACCCTGTCGGAACATGTAGGTCTTCTTGGCCTGCATGTTGGTAAAATAGCAGTGATCGTTGCCAATGAACTGACCCAGAGCATCAAATACTTCTTGAGCACCATCTGGGCCGCGAGCCGTGACACAATACAGGGTATGACCGCTCATGCGGCACATGAGCACGAACTTCAACCAGAAGTCGGGATCTCGGGTAAAGGTGTCGTCAAAATCCAGGGCTATGTTCAAGGGCAGCTCCTTTTTTCCGCGGGTACTTCGCACTGCTGTATCTGTGGCTTGGGATCAATGTATCGGTCCACGATATGATAGTTCCAGCTCCACCAGCCTATGGCAGAAAAGAAACCAGCCACAATCCATTCAATGATCATTATAGCACCCTTAGCAGCACGGTGTCTTCGTTGAAGCGACCATTGAGTGCTGTTTCCGTGGTGCTAAGGTCGGTAAGGATTCTGCGCAGAGCCACCTTGCCAGCACTTAGCACCTTGGGCAGGACTTCTGCGGGCTTTCTCAGAGTCCTTTGCACACTCTGCTCGGGATCCCAGCCCTGCAGACTCGATCCCTTGACGCTGAAGCCGCTGGGTCCAACCGCATGATACACACCCAGCTTACGGTTCTTGACATTATAGACCCAGAGCTGATTGGCACCAACAATGCTGGCTGCCACCACACTGGCCAGTCCTAGCTCGGCATGATTCTTCAGATACTTCATCTTCAAGACCTGTTCGCCCGCTGGCTTCTGCTTTTTAGGTCGGGGGCGACGATTGGCCTTCTTGAAGCTCTGATATCGTTCGGCATCGGCAATCAGTGTCTCGTAGAATACGGTCAGTGTCTTGAGCTGGCGCCGAGTCAGGTGTCGATATGCTTCAGTAACCTGCTCATCTCTGCCCACCAGTTCCAGTTCAGCCAGTCGTCGGCGAGACAGTTCAATCACGGCTGGCATATACTGCTGCGCCGTATTGTTGCCCTGACAGTACTTGAACAAACTAAAGCCCGTGTCCTTGTAGGCCTGCACCATGAGGTTGTCGATTTCAGCTTCTACTTCGGCCAGGAACTCGCTCTGCTTTTCGGCCATGGCTTCTTGAATGCTCTTCTTGTTGCTGACCACAGGCTCGGCGGCCACAGGCGCCGGCTCGGGTTCGGCCGAATCCATGCAGAAGTCCAGATGACTGCGGAACCGTTCCATGATGTCGGCTGGGAAGATCGACCCCTGACTCAGCATGCGAGCAATCCAGCCATAGGTGGTAATGAAGGCATTGACATCGATGCGATCCCACTTGGGTACTCGCTTGGGGTCGTTCTTCTTCATCCAGGCTCGGACATAGGCCAGGGCGTCTTTGCGATCCTTTTCATAGCTGTACCAGTTAAAGGTTCGCATGAGCTGGCCGCGCTCGGCCTCGGTATAGTCTCGTGGCTTGGGCTCAATGCCGCTGACCTTGGCCATGATGGCATCGCGTTCAGACATGCAGATCTCCTAGGCTAAAGCTGAATTGACGAATTCGATCCCAGCGGAAACTCCGCCAGGCCTGAGCTTCCAGATCCCAGACACTCTGCGCAGCATCGCTGACCTTGCGCTGCGGAGCGTCGGTCTTCTCTGCCACCGGAACCAGTTCTGGGTGCAGAGTGCAGTGCATCCAACGCTCGGTGCCGTCGGCCTTGATGAAGCAGACATTGACTCGTTCGTTGCGGAGCACGCCCTGGAACCAGCTACGGAAATTGGCTCGTTCTTCTTCGGTGGCGGCATCATACCATGAGGTGTTCCAGACCGTTTGATAGCCCGGCTGCTGAGGATTTTTGTCTTCCATGTCTACGTTGTCCTGTTCTTTGTTGTCGAAAATCTCCGGCGCGCTTGCCTTTTAGATTGTGGCACATGGGGCAGAGCTCGTCAAGATTGCTTTTTCTGTTGTCGGTATGATCACCGTTTTTGTGGTCTACTTCGGTCATGCCTATGAACTCAGGATGCTGGTCATAGTCCACGGGGCAACAAAATCCCAGATGGCTGTCCTGATTGCTGCAACGACCGGTCTTAAAAGGCACTACTCCGGGCTTGTGAGGCTTGCCACCCCAGCTGGCAATCTGGCAGGCCGAGCAATGCACTCGCCAGCGAGGATTGGCGTCGGTAATCTTGCCACTCATGACCGCCACCGGAGCGTTACAGCCATGATTGATGCAGGTCGGTCGCTTGGGCATGTTGTACACGGTTCCCATTACAGATACCTTTCACAGATTATGCGCTTGGCTTCTCGCACTGACTTAACCTTGACCTTGTCTATGGTAATGGTTTTGCCGGCGATTGTCAAGCAAAATCTGTGATTGCGGTGTACATAGATCTTCTTGCCGTTGACCACACTCTTCTCGAACCGATTATCGAAGCCGGCAAAGTACAGGGTGTCGGCCAGCTCGTCTCGATGCATCAAAGCCAGGAATGCGTCATTCATGATTCTGCGCCTGCAGGGCCAGCACAAACTTCTTCAGGTCCTCGGCCGTAAAGGTCCAGGTTTTCAGCTGAGTCTTGCTGCCGTCTTCGTGCAAGAAGTCTTCGTAGTTGGTGTAGCTGGCAGTAAGACTAGCACACTTCAAGAGCTCATATTTTTCCATGTCAGTGCAACCTAAATTTTTGCAGATAGTCGGTAGCCACAGTGTAGTCGTTGTCCAGCAACAGCAGCCGATCAAACTGTTCCAGCAGTACCAGCAGTATCAGACTGTCAACCTGCTGGCTGAGCTGCAGGGGCAGACTCTCTTGCCACTCCTGCAGGTCTTCTTCGGTGTCAAAGCCCCACATGGCATTCAGGAGTTCAACCTGCTCCATGGTCAGCCCCGTAATCTCAATGCCCCGATCTTCTCGACCCTGGCTGCTCAATTTCTTGCTGCGATATCCGCTCATTGTGACACCTCTTTGACTACATGCTGAATTTTATACACGCCGGCGTCGGCCATGTTGCCCAGTTTACTGAACCCCACGGTACAGGCTGCTATGCCCAGAATAAATCCAACAATCAGGTTGGCCATCTCAGGCTCCGTAGATTTGTTCGCGGGCGCAGGCCAGCACTTCTTCGACGTCAACCTTGATGCTGCGGCTAAAGCGGGCATCCTTGTTGTTGCGTTCCAGCATGCTGAATTTGCCGAATTTCGTGGGCTTGAGTGTCTTGGCCTTGCCGCCTCGGCCATAGCTGACCATGCTGCCCGTGGTTGAGCAGAAGTAGTAGCTGTTATAGGCCATGTCTACGCCCCGGCCTTCGATGTTGACTCGTTTGAGCTTGTAGCCCAGCAGAGGGCCTAGACGGCCTTCCACAAAGATGGTTTCGGCCACAGTATTGAACTCGGCATAATTCTTCATTGCTGATCCTTTCTGTCCTGAATGGCGTCATACATGATAAATGCTCCGCCCAGAATTGTCAAGACAACAAAAATGATTTCGATGAGTTCCATGCTAGCCTCCAATTAAACTCGGTCCCGAGCCAGGTAAGCCTGCTTGCCAGCCAGGGTGGGTTCGAAGCCCATCTGCTTGAGGATCTTCTTGACCGTGGCACTGACATAGCCCTTGCTTTCCAGGATACCCACCGGAGTACCACCGGCATCCAGGTCTCGGAAGTATTCCTCGACCGCGAAGTTCTTGATTAGGAAGCTGACAAACCCAGCACGGTCTGCCTTGCCACGCTTGAAGCGAGCCACGAACTTACGGGGATACGGACCATACATCAGGTACTCACCGTCGAAGCTGAACTGCTCTTTTTGGAATTTGGACATTTCGTTTCTCCTTATCATTTACTATACCTATATTGTATAGGAATGCACCGAAATGTCAAGCCTTTTCTGCCGCTGCAGACCCATTGATATCACTGGCGTTTGCAGCCTGTTTCTTGGATTTGGGGTATTTTACACACCAAAGACAGTGAGTACTGGGCTTAGATGAGAAGTATTCTTGTACGTCGAAGCCCTGGAACCCGCAGCCCTGACACGTGTATTTCACCATGTCGGGCTCAGCAGCGTCGGGTTTTCTGTCTTTCTTACTGGTCTTCATTGAATTCCTTGAGTTCGAAGATGTAGTGCCCGCCGCGCCGACTCTGCACCCAGTTTAGACACCACATCATGTCGTTGCTCTGCATGGCCCGGATTATGCTCTCGTTACCACTCCAACCAGCTGTGCTGATGTAGTAGCGATGCACCTTGACATCCTGATATTGCGTCAATTCATGCCACTCGTGGGGCTCGTCTACTTCCGTCCAGCCCCAGCTACGGAGATGCCAGATGCCTTCAATGAACTTGAACCAGCCCCGAGCATCGGTCCAGTGCCAGAGCTTGACCACATCCAGAGCAGCTTCGGTGGGATAGCCGTCGTCGTTCAGCATGTCGTTGTGTTCGATGAGATCAAAGATGGCTCGCTGAGCATCAATTTTGTCTTGTTCTAGTTGAGCATGCAGAGCTTCGCGATCCAGTTTCATCGAGTCAGGTCTCCGAGCTTACGATATCCCTGATAGGTGGGATGCACGCCATCGGCACTGATGTCTCGCTCTGGGCGAGGAATTACTGTGTCGCCATGCTCTCGTGCTACGGCCTTCACAGCCTGCACCTGTGCGGGTTTGAGTCGCTGGCTGGGCAGCAACCAGAACACTCGGTCGGCCTGGGCCTCGGCACGCAGTCTGCGGAGGTTGGCGTCGGTGTCCACACCCAGGTCGTTGGCACCCAGGCTAATGATCAGAGTGCGAGTTGGCTGCAGCTTGTTCAGATGCAGTCGATTCCAGTTGCTGGAATTGATGCCACTCTTGGCGATACTCTGACATTCAGGTCGAACCTGACTTACTCCCACGGCGATGCTGTCGCCAATGATTAAACATTCCAGCATGATTATCCTCGATAAGTGATCAGGGCCTGCAGGCATTCCCACTGGCCCCAGGTCAGACTAAAATGGCGTTCACTGATGGTTACATCAAAGCCTTCGCCGTTGTGCCATTCACAGACTTCCATGAAGTCATGCTGCTTGGCTGTATGGTCATAGTGTCGCAGTTCGGTAAATCGGGTCTTACGTTCATAGATTTCCATGATATATCCTTGTAAATTAGGTTTTTCTCGATGCCTGAAATGTTGGTTCATATTCCAAATAAACATCGAATTTGCCGATTAGATTCTTATTGTCGTCCCATACCGCAAAAGTTCGGGAATCACCATGCCACGAATCTGCAATTTCCCAGCCATCACGACCATGGAAAAAATCCTTGGCCATTTCTTCGACCATCCAAGCCACTTCCCATTCATCATAACCACCATTGACGGCATGAATATCATGATTCGAAGAAAATGCGTAAGCGTATTCAATGTCCGGCGTTTCGCGGTCAAATATATTGGGGTAGTAATAAAAAGTTTTCATTCTTGGGCCTCTAGCTCTTTGATTGCTGCTGCGATCTTGCGGCGCTGCTCATCGATACGGGCATTGGTGAATTCATCAAAGCAGCCGGCCTGCTCGTCCAGGTTGATCAGATCTTCGTACAGGCAATCAATGATGGTTTTGTCCATTATTCAATCTCCTGAATTTCTTCATCGTCAACTTCAATCAATGCTGCACCCATGTTCATGGTGTTCAGAATATCCACCAGATCCATGGCTCGTAAAGAATGTCCAGACCAAATAGTTCGATCGGCAATATCTTTGATGATGATCCAATCGCCAGACTCTAGACTGTTAGTAATGACTTTCATTTAGTTCTCCTTAAGCCCAGACAAGTTCTTTGGCAGGGTACTCAATCTTGCCTTCATATTCCAACTGCGAC
>JACCDH011578114.1_pt1 | contig 12511 bp, 12 predicted proteins | sample 7442481 | NCBI WGS metagenome assembly JACCDH01 (sample SAMN15323433, study PRJNA562643) | freshwater metagenome | isolation source: river surface water | place: USA:Blue River Watershed | collected 2017-08-15
CCACTCCGGCCCGAACATATCAAGACAAGACTTCTTGGTCACTGGGGTACCTGCCCTGGTATCAACTTTACCTATGCCCACCTCAACCGCGCTATTATTGAGCACGATCTTGATATGCTCTTTGTGCTTGGGCCAGGGCATGGGTTTCCGGCTATCCAGGCCAACTTATTCCTGGAAGGGACCCTCAGTCACTTTTATCCAGAAATTCCCCAAACCACGATTGGTATTGCTGAGATGGCGAGTCGTTTTAGTTGGCCGTATGGGTTCCCGAGCCATAGTAATCCCGAAGCTCCTGGCGTGATCCTCGAAGGAGGAGAGCTCGGGTACGCTCTCGCAACGTCCTACGGTGCCGCACTCGATAATCCTGATCTTATCGTTACTTGTCTTATTGGTGACGGTGAAGCCGAGACCGGACCGACTGCGACGGCCTGGCATTTGAGTAAGCTAATTGACCCGGGTAAAAACGGAGCCGTGCTGCCGATCCTGCACCTCAATGGGTACAAGATCTCGGGACCAACATTTTATGGTCGCATGAATGATGAAGAACTTACCGCTCTTTTTACGGGCTATGGGTACGAACCAATCTTCGTCGATGCGTATGAAGCGAGTGATGTTCACACAGACATGATACGCGCACTTGATACCGCGATTGAGTCAATTCACTTCACGCAGCACTGCGCCCGCGAAGGCACCCTCCATAAAAATCCCCGCTGGCCAATGATTATTCTCCGGAGTCCTAAAGGTTGGCACAGTATTAAGCAAATTCGTGATAAGCGGATTGAGGACAACCACTACTCGCACCAGGTGATAGCAGAGAACGCACTCCATGATGAGGAAGAGTTTCGGCTTCTGGAAGAATGGTTGCGTTCGTATAAATTTGACGAATTATTTGTCGATGGTGGTTTTGATCCGGATATCGCTTCGCTCATTCCCCGAGTTGGGCGTAGAATGGGAAGTAACGCGCATGCTCATGGTGGTGCACCACATTTCAAGCCACTCAAGTTACCGGAATTAGCCGATTATTCAGTGCCTCAGTTGTGTAATCTCAATGATCCGATTTGTGGAGCGGTCAGTAGTATGGAACAAATCGGTGCCTATTTGCGTGACACGATGCGCCTCAATGAAGGGGAACGAAACCTCCGCCTGTTCTCACCTGATGAGACATACTCCAATAAACTGCAGGCGGTGTTTGAACATACGAATCGCGCTTTTGTCTGGCCGCATAAAGCCTGGGATAAAAATTTGGCGTGGGACGGCCGCGTGCTTGAGATGCTGTCTGAACATAGTTTGCAAGGTTTGATCCAGGGCTATGTCCTGACCGGTCGTCACGGAGTCTTTGCTTCGTACGAAGCCTTTGTGCAGATCGTAGCGAGTATGGCTGATCAATATGCTAAGTTTCTCAAAATCGCCCGTGAGGTGAAGTGGCGTGGTACGATTCCGTCTCTCAATTATATTTTGACCTCAACTGGGTGGCGGCAGGAACATAATGGCTTCTCACACCAAAACCCCGGCTTTATTGATGGTGTATTGCAACGACAGGGTCGCTTCTCCAATGTATATTTTCCCGCTGATGCCAACACGGCGCTTGCCGTCTTCAAGCGCATGCTTGGTTCAACACGTGAGGTGAATGTACTCGTGTGTGAAAAGCGACCACTGCCGATTTGGCGGACACAAGTGGAAGCCGAGCGAGATGTCGAGGAGGGGGTAGCGATTTGGGATTTTGCGAGTGACCCAGAGCCAGACGTTGTCTTTGCCGCAGCGGGTGATTATCCGACCCAAGAGGTACTCGCAGCGATTAGTCTGGTACGACAAGATATGCCGGCTCTGCGAACACGATTTGTGAATATCACCTCACTGTCTGCTCTCGGTATTGGTAATACCGAAAATGGTGTGACGAGTGAAGAATTTGCCGATATCTTTACCGCTGATAAAAAAATCATCATCAATTTCCACGGCTACCCGCAGACAATGAAGCAGATACTGTTTGATTATGGCTGTACCGCCAAACGGGTGAGTGTGCATGGCTATGAGGAAGTTGGTTCAACGACGACTGCGTTTGACATGATGGTACGTAATCGGGTTGATCGCTTCCATCTTGCTATGGAAGCCTTCAGGGCCGCTGCTGAGGATGGTGTTGTTCCTGAAGCTGAGGCTGCACAACTGATACAGCTCTACGAGAATAAGTTATCCCTTCACCGTCAGTTTATTCTAGAACACGGCGATGATCCGGCGGAAATAACTAATTGGACATGGCAGTCACGCTCATAGTCAATCCTGGTTCCTCTTCTAAAAAATACGCCTTATATAGTGACAAGGTACTCTTGCTTTCAGCGTACGTTGAAAAAGCACAAGCCGGAGGATATATCTTTTGTGCTAGTGTGCGTGGGGTTGAGTCTCTTCCGGGGATTTCTCTTACCGCATCTTTGTACCATGAGAGCTTGCAGACATTTATAGATATAGCGATAGAGAAAAAGCTTATTGGAGACAGTAGCGACGTGGCTACGGTAGCACTACGGATTGTAGCACCGGGTAGTTACTTCCAGCGACACCGGATGGTCGATGCGGATTTCGTGCGTGAACTTGAAGCGATTATTGGCACAGCTCCACTCCATATCCCACATGTAATTAGCGAGCTGCAGACAATTCGTCGACTCTTGCCTAAAACAAAAACATTAGCTATTTCAGATAGTGCGTTTCATCGTACGATGCCAGATATGGCGCGGCAGTTTAGTATTCCCGCCGAGACTCAAGGGAAGTATGACTTGTACCGTTTCGGCTACCATGGCTTATCAGTTGCTTCGGTAGTGCGGCGGCTTCATGCGGTCACGGGCGAAATGCCAAAGCGGGCAATCGTGTGTCATATCGGGAGTGGAGTGAGTGTGACGGCGCTACGGTCAGGTTTGAGTATCGATACAACGATGGGCTATGCTCCTGGAAGTGGCCTCATGTTGGGGACGCGAGCAGGAGATCTCGATTCAGGCGCGCTCTTAGCTTTAATGCAAGCACGTAATCTAAAGCCACTAGATGCACAAGCGTTTCTTCAGACTCAGGGCGGCTTGCGCGCCATAGCGAGTGAAGCTGATCTCAGGCTTATTTTGGACCGTCGGATCAAAGGTGACAAGGAAGCAATTCTGGCTGTTGATACTTTTGTCTACCAAATCCAAAAAGCTATCGGGAGCTATGTGGTGGCTTTGGGTGGTGTTGATCAGATTGTCTTTACTGCAACTGCTTCGGAACGTAGTCCGATTCTGCGTGCGCTACTCTGCGCACCACTTGAAGCTATTGGCGCAGTCCTTGATGCTGATAAAAATGAAGTTTGTCTCGGTCGAGACGGGGTAATTAGTACATTCTCCTCGCCAGTGAAGATTGTGGTGGTGAAGGCTGATGAAGCCGGTGAGATACTAGCGCTCGCAGAGCAAGTAGGGGTAGAATAGAGAGTATTGTGTCGTCAGTGCGAATTAGAAAATTTTAATACTAGAAACTATGGGTTGGTTTGGTCCAGATGTACCAAAGCGGATAACAAAAGAAGAGTGGGTTGAAGTCATTAGTAATCTTTATGATGAGCTTGATGAGCGTGAGCGGATTGAGCTTGAGAAGTTTTTCCGAGCTGATCTCTTTGAAGAGGGGAAGGAGGTTGGTATCACTGCGGCTGAGTTTGCGACTGGTATCGCCTGGCTTCGGGCTAATATGAACAAGCACCCTTTTGAGTCGGCTGATCTCGATGAGATTGAAGAGAGTTTTGCGAAACACTTGAAAGATTAGTTGTTGAATATCAGAATAGCAAAAGGCCCGCGTGCGGGCCTTTGTAGTTTGGGTTGATTTTTCACCTGCCAAAGATATAGGTCACCTGAGTGACCACGGTTGTACCAGTTTTGTCAGTGACCGACATTGAAGGGATTGGTGCCGAAATATATTTCGAAGTCCTGAGTAGGGTCCCGAGCACTTGTTGAGCTTCCGTTGTCAAGACTCCGTCCTTGAGCTCGAGTACTACTGAGCTCACTTGGTAGGTGTTGATGTGAGGATCAGACATGGTTGGTTTTCTCCGGGGTTGAACAAAAAAGCAACCACTAATTTACAATACCTTCTTTAGAAAGCAAGCCTGTCACCCCGAGAGTCGGGTTTATACTTCTTGTTTGGGAGTATCGGGGAAGTTGACCTCGTCCCATAGAAAGGTCTGTTCTGGTTTGAGCATGAAGTAGGCTCTCCCGTCTGGTAAGTTTTGTCTCACCTCTGCCAGTCTGTCTTTGCTCCCAAATTTTTCGCTGTATAAAGCATCAACTCGCTCAGCATCATCAAGTGGTACTTCACATGCAGTGCCAGTAAGCTGAATCGCTTGTTTCAGTTTTGCATCATGGACGATAGTGGCAGCGACTATTGGATTATCACTAATCTCTTTTGAGTGACGACGATTGCGAGCGGATGTCCAATAGATAGTATTGTGCTGGTCGGTCACAAAATAAACATTACAAACCCAAGGCTGGCCATCGCGCATAGTCGCGAGTTGCATAAGGGTGTTACTAGTTAGAAAGTGGTTGAGTAGTTCGTATTTATTCATATATCATGAAGTAATAGTTTAAGAAATATCTTGCCAGTACGCAGTGTAGTCACCGCCTGTAGTGAATCCTAAGTTGGTATATCGCTCTCCGAATTTAGAACTGTCTGCCGGGGCATATACGAGTACTTGGGCATGACCGCGTGATAGCATGATCGCTTTGGCTGTCTCCCAGAGCAGCTTAGTTGCCTCAGATTCAAATTCTTTATTTACGGCAAATCGATAGAGCCAGGCTGAGCGACCATCCTCAAAAAGGGTAACGGTCCCAACTATATGATTGCTTGTTTCGGCAACGAGTACACTGCCGGGTTTACTGGTTTCAAGCACGTCAATTCGGTCTTTAGTGTCTCGAGCCTCATCAAATTCACCACCAAACGTTTCACTGTCATGAAGTAATGCTGCTACTGCCGGGTAATCACTCGTTGGATTATAAAAGCGGACGATCATATTAATCGAGAGTGTATTCCCAACCAGCTTTCCAAGCTTTAGTTTTACGCCAGTCAGTAGCAAAAGCTTCCTCCCAAGTCATACCTTTGAGTAATACGTCCATGGCCAATTGCGGGGCTTTGTGACCGACAATGGCAATATGCTTCCCGTCGTAATTATGCTTCAGGTCCGAAAGAAAACTAGCAATGCGGTCTTTAACCATTTCATAGCTCTCGCCATTTGGCATAGGGGTGGTGATGGATTTTTCCTGTAGTGGCTCGACTATGTCAGAGGATTTAGCGTTATAGTCGCCGTAGTTACACTCACGAAGTCTGGCGTCTTGAACGATAGGGTATACATCACCCCAAGTGATAGTGGCGGAATCAATAGCCCGAGTCAGATCAGAACAGAATATTACCGCAAATTGTTTGTCTGCGGTGAGTGCGGTGAGTTTTTTTGATTGCTCAATACCAAGCGCAGAAAGCGGGGCATCATACCAACCCGATGAAATGTGATTTTCATTATCGGTGGTAGTACCATGAACAAAGTAGGTGATTTTAACTGACATAGTATCGGTAGTATAGCAAAAATATGCAGACTGTATTTTGTGGCTACTGGGTCATGGTACTATTTATGTATATGAAGAAACTCATTATGTGGAATGTAATTACCGTTGATGGCTACTTTCAGGGTATTGAGCCGTGGGATTTAAGTTTTCATAGTACCGTGTATGGTGATGAGTTGATGCAGTTTAGTATCGAACAGCTCGACACGGCTGAAGCCGTTATTTATGGTGGTGTGACCTACGAGGGAATGGCTTCATATTGGAAGAATGAAACCGGTCCGGTAGCTGATCGGGTAAATCGTATTAAGAAATATGTCTGTTCAGAATCAATACAAAATGCTGACTGGAATAATACAGACATATTGAGAGATGCAGTCACTAGCATTACACAGTTGAAGCAGGAGGGAGAAGGAAATCTGTTTGTATTCGGGAGTGGTATTTTATCAAACTCGCTCATGAAAGCTGGTTTGTTTGATGAGTATCGGCTCTGTATTGCTCCGATAATTTTAGGAGCCGGTAGGTCGTTGTTTGAGGATGGGTTACCAACCGAGCAGTTATCTTTATTAGAATCAAGACTCCTCTCTACTGGTGGGGTATTGATCAGGTACGGGGTAACTCATTAATTACATTAATTATCTTACTATGAAAAACTTTGCTCACATCTTTGCTAAACTTGTTTTTAGTTTTATTTTGCTCATGCCAATTTTGGGAGTGACCGGCATCTTTCCACCAGCTACGCGAGACCTCTATAACTCAGACGAGGCTTTTGCCTTTATAGAAGCACTCACAGCTGCCGCATACATCATGTATATGATGGCAATTGTACATATCTTGGCAATCGTAGCACTTTGGACTAGACGCGAAGTAATCGGTGCACTTTTGGCGCTGCCAATTACGCTAAATGTGGTGGGCTTCCACTTGGTGCTGGATGGGGGATTATTCACAGCTGGAGCGCTTATGGGAAATGTCATGTTGCTTATCAATCTGTATTTCCTCTGGCTTTATCGTCAAAAATTATGCGAACTGACTAAGCCGCAATAATGTACTCAAAACACAAAACCACCTTAGTAGGTGGTTTTGTGTTTTCAAATGGCGTATATGAGCTATTTCAATTTACTTTTGACAATCACGGTTGCCCCGTCTCATTTAAGTACATAGCTTCAATTTTGTTGCCATCTTTATCAATAATGAAAGCAGCATAGTAACCTTTGCTATAGTGTTCACGTGGCCCCGGTACACCATTGTCTGTTGCTCCTAGTTCAATTGCTTTAGCATAGAATGTATCGACTGCTGTATTACTATCTAGCAGGAAGCTCACGTGTACACCATTCCCTGGGGTAGCGGGTTCGCCATTTGATGGTTCGCCGACCCAAAATTCCGGAAACATTTTCCCAAAGCTGACACACTTATATTGAGGCATATCTTCTATGATGCTAAATCCTACGGCTTCTAAAACAGCTTTATAAAACGCCTTTGCTTCTTCGTAATTATTTGTTCCCACAGATACATGAGAAAGTATTGATGGATTTTCCATATGGTAATTATAACAAAAAAGCTTACTCTTGTGAGTAAACTTCTATGTTATTTTTTGGTGGAGATGGTGAATTGGTCACAAATAAATTTCTAAAGAAATTTTTCGCGACCCCGTCTCATAGTCGCTGCGCGATAAGCCTGTGCCCTTCAATTCTCGACGTAACGTGCGCAGGCACGTTACTCCATCTCCACTCAAATAATAAAAGCGCCAAGTGGCGCTAATATTATTACGAGTGGACATATCTGGTAAAACGTTGAACCAATTAAAAACCTACTTAGAAAAGTTCTGGCTGTTTTATAAGTCCTGTCCTAATCTCCAAGATGTCCTTGGAAATACGTAATTTATAAAGGAGTAAGGATCACAAGTGTGATATTGAACAGAGTATAGAAAAGAGAAAGCCCCACGAGTTTGTGAAGTCGCGGGGACTTCACTCGTGAGGCTGGGTTCGTCATGCTTTTGCTTGCAATAGCACCATTATTCGCTTCGAGCTTCTCCTTAATGAAGCCGATCGAGCGACATCGCCTTCTTCGCTTCGAGTTCTTCCTCTGAGAAGTCGAGCAAGTCGAAGGTGATATGGTGTTGTTGCATCCATTCGCGGATGATGTCGGCCCCACCTGGATCAGGGTCATGCTCGAATAATTTATACAGGTCGTTTATGTACAAGACCATGACCCGTATCATCTTTGTCTTGAGCTCCTCCTCGGTAAAGCTGAGCTGGTCGAATGTAATGTTGCAACGCAACATCCACTTGCGTATGGCGATGTCGCCATTTGGATTGCGTTCTTGTTCGAGTTGTTGATACAGGTCGTTGATGTGGTCTACGTTCACGAAATATCTCCTAATTTTGAACATTAACTAGATCATAATGACATGAATTATTGACTAAGTCAATAATACGTAATGCCACCCTCAAACCCCAACTGCACGCTAAGATATGATTATGTATACGCAGTTATCACACTATGAACGTGAACAAATAGCCATCCTAAATGCTAAGCGATTATTAAGTCCAGAAATTGGTAGACGGTTAGGACGAGACCCGAGTACGATTAGGCGTGAACTTAAACGTCTTGGGCCGCGAACGCCCTATTCACCACTCTCAGCACAGAAAGATGCGAAGAAGAAACAACGACAGCCAAGAACTCCTAAGAAACTAGTGAATGGTGATTTGTGGACCGTGGTTCAAGACAAACTACGGTGTCAGTGGTCTCCAGAACAGATTGCACAGTACTTGAAACGTACGTATGCTGAAGAAATCATGCATGTATCTCACGAGACAATCTATACATACCTTTATACGCTTCCTCGTGGTGAACTCCGCAAGGAATTAATTGCTCAGCTGCGGCAAGGTGCTCGTGGTCGACAAAACCGCAAACGTGACACCGATAGACGCGGGACAATTCCCAACATGCTCAGTATTCACGAGCGTCCAGCAGAGGTCGCTAACCGCTGTGTTCCTGGTCATTGGGAGAGTGACCTTATCATCGGAAAAGATCATGCCTCTGCTATTGGCACTTTGGTGGAGCGAACAACGAGGACAACGATTCTCGTACCACTTAGAGCTAAAGACGCGGTATCGGTGCGACAAGCCTTCGCTCGGACCGTGAAGCGACTACCGAAGGAAGTATTCAAATCAATCACTCATGACCGTGGTTCAGAGATGGCCCAGCATGAACTATTCACGAAAGAGACCAGAGTCCAGATCTACTTTGCTGATCCTCAGTCTCCATGGCAACGAGGCACCAACGAAAATACCAATGGACTCATACGGCAGTATTTCCCGAAAGGGACTGACTTTAATCAGGTATCGACCCGAGAATTAAAACGCGTGCAAACACTCCTCAATCAACGACCACGCAAGACATTGAATTGGGAAACACCGGAAGAAGCCTGTGCTAAATTATTAGGTATTAGTGCAGTTGGGGTTTGAACTTAAGTTCGACTTATTTTATAACTATATAGATAATATCCATATAAAATATTGATATTATCAGATAGTGGAGATGGCGGTAATAGGTCACAAATAAATTTCTAAAGAAATTTTTCGCGACCCCGTCTCATAGTCGCTGCGCGACATATTCCGACTTTCAATTCCTGACGTAAAGCGCGCAGGCGCTTTACTCCATCTCCACGAACAAAAAATCCACACAAGTGTGTGGTTTTTTGTAATCGTGGAGATGGCGGGAATTGAACCCGCGTCCGAATCAGGTGCTCATGGTGCTTCTACAGTGTGTAGTTACTTCTTTGATTTAAAAGATTAGTCTTGAGAAGAAACAAAACAACTAATCCTCGAGTTGTAACAATCTCAGTTGGTGATGACAACGACACCACCAACTACAGTCTCGTGTCTATTATACAAAAGTGTCGTATGAGACGTTTAACACTTCTGCATCACAGCGGCTAGCTTAAATTTAAGCGAAAGCGGGTGTGAATCCAAACGCGCGAGCGTATGGACTTGGTACTGCTTTGTTTGCAAATACAAGGTGGAACCTTTTTACGAATTGATTCCAATTTCGACACTGCACACACATGGGTCTGGCCCAACCGTCGAGGCCTAGCATCCCCCAATAGCATTTAATGTACTTCAATGATATTGGGGAACGGTGTGTACTGTCTATGACGACAGGGAAGGACTTTTCTTACTCATTTATTGCAGGTAGTGAGCGTTACTGACTCTTGAGTATTCTATCAATATCGCGCTTGCTATCACGAGCTTTAATGGACTGACGTTTATCAGCTTTCTTTTTACCACGAGCGAGTGCAATTGCGAGCTTTAAATACCGTTTATTATTATACCACTTAAGTGCCACTATTGTCAAACCTTGCTGTTCACTTTTTTCTAGAAGGAGCGCTAGTTGTTTCTTCGAAAGGAGGAGTTTGCGTGCTCGGTCTGGTTCGTACTTTTTTGGAGTGTTAGGCACTTGGTACGGACTGATGGAGGCGTTCACGAGATAGGCTTCGCCACCACGAATAATGACGTAGGCGCCATTAAGTGATGCTTTATTTGCCCGCAAGGCTTTCACTTCATACCCAGCAAGAACCACCCCGGCCTCAAAGGTGTCGAGTATTTCGTAATCGAAGTAGGCTTTCTTATTACTCACTAAATCAGTCATGATGTCCGTTCCAGCCAAAACCCCAGTTGGCGTTAAAGATTCTCGTGAACCAGGTGTTACCAAAGAGATAGACGCCGGTATACGCAAGGGGAGCTAGTATAGTACCGGCTTTACCCGCTTCTGCAACTGCTGTTTTGAACGCGAGGTCAGCAACGTTGCGTTCCTCGGCAGTGCCTCCTGCCCAGTAGGCGATGTCGTGTTCTAGGCAAGCGCGAGTAAGATCGAGGCCGAGTAGTTGTTCCGGGAAGAGAGTGCACCCATCAAAGACAAAATCACCAGGGGGAACCGTCTTGCCGGCGGCAAGTGTGGTACGCACTGCGAGAGCTCGTACTTCAGCGGTTGTGTCGGGTATGTTGACTCGATCAGCAACAATAATTACCCCACTTAAAATCACAAAAATGGCCAGGCAAATTATGACTATCGGTTTTTGAATAAATTGGCGCATGTGCGTTCAGTATACCGCATCTTTCCCTAGTAAAGATAGTTCACATTGGACGAGAATAACTCGCAAATATACTGGTTTTCTGTATAATGACTCAATTATGTCAAAACCAGAAAATAAAGAGGTAACTGAAGAAACACACAAGGAGCCGGTAGCAACCCCGACCCCGAGCGATATTCCACCGGTACCACCGGTTTCTGGTCCTGAAACCGGAGACAAAAAGGATGGAAAGCATTTACCTACCTTTAAGGAGGTGCGACAGCATGTCCCTATTGGTCCAGGTAACTTCTGGAATAACATGCTCTCAACGGTTTTGCTCCTGGTTTTTATTACGCTTGCTTTTAGTTACATCACGGAAAATAAAGTTAAGCCGGAAGAACTAACGATCTCTGATGTAGTGCGACAAGTGCAGCTCGGTGAAGTTCGTGAGATTATTGTTCGTGGTACGACACTTGAAGTTAACTATGTTGATGAGACGAGAGTGTCTGGTGAAGCCAAACGCGAGACTGATGCTTCTGTCTCTGAATCACTCATCAACTTCGGTGTTACCGCTGAGCAGATCAAAAATGTGAAAATTGATGTGCAGCGCGAGACCGGCTTTGGCTACTGGTTTGGCCAGTTTGCGCCGTTTTTGTTTCCACTTATATTCCTTGGTTTGATTATTTGGTTCTTTACCCGCTCAGTAAAGGGGGCGGGGATGCAGGCCTTAAACTTTGGTTCAAGCAAGGCGCGAATGATTGATCCAAATGATACGAACCAAAAGGTTACCTTTAAAGACGTGGCTGGTGCTAAAGAAGCCAAACAAGAACTCGAAGAAATTGTTGATTTCCTAAAAAACCCGAAGAAGTTTCTCGATATTGGTGCTGAGATTCCGAAAGGGGTCATGATGATGGGTGCACCAGGAACCGGAAAGACATTGCTGGCGCGAGCGGTTGCGGGTGAGGCGGGAGTACCATTTTTCTCTATTTCTGGATCGGAGTTTGTAGAAATGTTTGTGGGTGTCGGTGCTTCCCGTGTGCGAGATCTTTTCTCGATGGCTAAGAAAGCGGCTCCAGCAATTATCTTTGTGGATGAAATTGATGCGGTTGGACGGATCCGTGGTACGGGCGTTGGTGGTGGTAACGATGAGCGTGAGCAGACACTCAATCAGATCTTAGTGGAAATGGATGGTTTTGAACCAAATGCGAAAGTGATCGTGATGGCAGCAACCAATCGCCCTGATGTGCTTGATCCAGCCTTGCTTCGTCCCGGTCGCTTTGACCGTCGAGTAACAATCGATCTGCCAGATCGCAAAGATCGTGAGGAAATTCTCAAAGTGCACGCGCGCAAGAAGCCGCTTCAGGAAGATGTAAATCTTGAACTCGTGGCGATGCGTACGCCAGGTTTCTCTGGAGCTGATCTCTACTCACTCATGAACGAAGCAGCTATCTTAGCTGCACGTGAGCTCCGGAAGAAAGTTGGTCAATTTGATATTATCCGTTCCATTGAAAAGGTTATGCTCGGTCCAGAGCGGAAGAGTCATATCTTGAGTAAGCGAGAGAAGCTTGTCACAGCCTACCATGAGGTTGGACACGCACTCGTGGCTTCAGTATTACCATACGCTGATCCAGTCCAAAAGATCTCAATTATTTCTCGCGGTCGCGCGGCTGGGTATACTCTCAAGCTTCCTGACGAAGATCGTCGTATGCACACGAAGAAAGAATTCCTTGATGATATCGCGATGACGCTTGGTGGCTATGTGACGGAAGAAATGGTCTTTGGTGATCTGACGACTGGTCCAAGTAACGATTTGCAAGTTGTAGCCAATCTCGCCCGTGATATGGTCACGAAGTATGGTATGAGTAACCTGGGACCAATTGCGCTTGAAGGTACTGGTGGA
>JACCDH010259149.1_pt1 | contig 12509 bp, 5 predicted proteins | sample 7442481 | NCBI WGS metagenome assembly JACCDH01 (sample SAMN15323433, study PRJNA562643) | freshwater metagenome | isolation source: river surface water | place: USA:Blue River Watershed | collected 2017-08-15
AAAGGCGAGTACATGCTGCTGTTCGACCCGCTTGATGGTTCGTCCAATATCGATGTCAATGTGTCGATCGGTACGATTTTTTCAGTGCTGAAAGCGCCTGAGGGCATGAAAGAACCGAGTGAGAAGGACTTCCTTCAGCCGGGCTCCAGGCAGGTCGCCGCAGGCTATGCAGTGTATGGACCGCAGACCGTGTTGGTGCTCACCACGGGCAATGGTGTGCATGCGTTCACGCTCGATCGCGAAATGGGTTCATGGGTGATGACTCAGCGTGATATCAAGATCCCCGCCGATACCGCCGAGTACGCAATTAATGCGTCAAACGCCCGGCACTGGTATCCGCCGGTGAAGCGCTACATCGACGAGCTGGAAGCTGGCAAGACTGGCCCACGGGGCAAGAATTTCAACATGCGCTGGATTGCCTCCATGGTGGCAGATGTGCACCGCATTTTGAACCGGGGTGGTGTCTTCATGTATCCCGCCGATCAGCGCGAGCCGGACAAGCCCGGCAAGCTGCGCCTGCTGTACGAAGCCAATCCGATGTCTTTGCTGATCGAGCAGGCGGGCGGCGCGGCCACTAACGGCAAGATGCGCATCCTCGATATTCAGCCGACCAAATTGCATGAGCGGGTGGCGGTTTTTCTCGGGTCAAAAAATGAAGTGGAACTAGTGACCCGCTACCACGCCGAACAGGCCTGAGTTCGCCATCGCTGGAACATACGTTAGCCCTGGCTAGCATTACGGCGGGCTATTGAGGTATGGATTGGGTTTTTTGCTAGAATATGAGGCTTCGCTGATGTAGCTCAGTTGGTAGAGCAACTGATTCGTAATCAGTAGGTCGGAGGTTCGACTCCTCTCATCAGCACCAGCTTTACGATGGCCCGGGTCTCCCGGGCTTTTTTTTACCGATGAACGTCCATCTGCAAGCAGTCATGTGGCGCATCAAAGATCCTGCGGTGTTTCCTGAATCAAAAAATGGCCTTTGCTGGAACATCTTGTTGAATGCCTGATCGCCTGTGTCGGCTAATCTCCTTGCCAGGGAAGGCTTCCCCATAAAATAAGCAGTTCGGACTGATGCACTGGCCTAATGAGGCCCGCGCGGATCAGTCGATGATTAACCGGGGAGCCAGCCTATGACAGATTTCGACCGCGGCCTGCAGCGCCGAGAGGTGAATTTCGCACCACTGACGCCATTAGATTTTATCGACCGCACCGCGGCAGTCTATGGCGACCGGCTGGCGGTTGTCCACGGTTCTGTTCGGCGCAACTGGCGAGACACGTATGCACGCACTCGGCAATTAGCCAGTGCGCTGACGTCGCGTGGCGTACGCAAAAACGATACCGTTGCTGTACTGCTGCCCAACATCCCCGAGATGGTCGAGTGCCACTTCGGTGTGCCCATGGCCGGGGCGGTCCTCAATACGCTTAACACCCGCCTTGATTTTGCGACGCTGTTGTTCATGCTTCGTCACGGCGAAGCGAAAATACTGATTGCCGATACTGAGTATCTGTCTCTCGTGGACAGCCTCCGTGCAGAGCTTCCCGATCTGATAGTGATTGGTGTCAGTGATTCCACCGTGGACACGCCACCAGTACCGTCAGGTTGGTCGGACTATGAAGCCTTCATCGCAGCGGGCGATACTGAATTCGAATGGCAACTGCCGGCTGATGAGTGGGATGCGATCGCACTGAACTACACCTCTGGGACGACGGGCGACCCTAAGGGTGTGGTCTATCATCATCGCGGCGCAGCGATCAATGCGATCTCCAACATCCTGGAATGGGACATGCCCAAGCATGCAGTCTATTTGTGGACGCTGCCTATGTTCCACTGTAACGGCTGGTGCTTTCCCTGGACGCTGGCAGCGCGCGCAGGCGTGAACGTCTGTCTGCGCAAATTCGATGCGCAGCAAGTGCTTGAGCTGATCGCCCGAGAAAAAATTACCCACTACTGTGGCGCGCCGATCGTGCAGAGTGCGTTGGCGAACGCGCCACTGGAGTGGCGTCAAGGTATCCAGCATCGTGTTTCGACGATGGTGGCCGCTGCGCCTCCGTCTTCTGCAATGCTGGCGCAGATGACGGCAATGGGTTTCGATATCACGCATGTGTATGGCCTCACAGAGGTTTATGGTCCTGCGACGGTGTGTGCGAAACAAGAAGAATGGCAGTCACTGGATCTTGCGGCGCAGGCAGAAAAAAATGCGGGTCAGGCTGTGCGTTATCACTTGCAGGCTGGCGTGGCAGTGATGGACCCAGAGACCATGCAACCCGTACCTGCCGATGGCGAAACCATGGGCGAGATCATGTTCCGCGGGAATATCTGCATGAAGGGTTATCTGAAGAACGAGCGTGCAACCGAAGAAGCTTTCAAGGGAGGCTGGTTTCATACCGGCGATCTGGCGGTCATGTCCCCCGATGGCTATGTACGGATTCGTGACCGGAGCAAGGACATCATCATCTCAGGAGGAGAAAATATCTCCAGTATCGAAGTGGAAGACGCTCTCTACCAGCATCCTGCCGTCGCTGCCTGCGCGGTGGTGGCGGCGCCTGATCCGAAGTGGGGCGAGGTACCGTGCGCCTTTATCGAGACCCGGCCGAACATGACGCTCACGAAAGAGGAAATCATCGCGCACTGCAAGTCACTGCTCGCAGGCTTCAAGGTGCCAAAGATTGTAGTGTTCAAGGAAGTGCCGAAGACATCGACAGGCAAGATTCAGAAGTTTTTGCTGAGGGAAGAGGCGGGGTCAGTCAAGGCGATTTCGCAGGATTAATGCCGCTACACCTCAGCATATCCTGCGAACGATACTGAGATACTAAAAAAATAATTATGAACGGAGGCAATCAATTTTTCGTGCCTTGATCGATAAATTAAAGTGATTTTGCTTCTGTCGCAGTTATTTATTTTGCGAAATCAAATGCCGGTGTAATGGTAGGTATAACCTTTTGATTTCATGCATGAAGCAAGTAAGTTGGCTGTTCGAGCCGAGGCTGCGATGTCGTTGGTTTCTCCCGGTAACCTGGGTCCCGCAACATACTGACCATTTTGCTTTCCGCCACACTCTACCCAATCCTGACGCCAGCTATCTTTGGTCATCCCTGGCTTCGTCCAGTACTCACCATAGGCTTTGGGATTAAGTAGTTTATCTGCCTGTTCCTTACTTAAACCGCAAGTTCCGCTTCCGGCTTGACAGAGTAATTCGCAGCCGGATAAAAATCCAATTATGCAAACAATGACCCCGAAAGTTAATGTAAAAATTCGACTAAAAGGTATGTAAAAAAAAAATTTTTTCATTTCGAAATTTCCAGAATAACCGATATAGCCTGCCAGATTTCGGGGGGTAGTGCTGTGGCTAGGGCGAAGGGGGTGGTAGGGATAATAGCGATCGTTGTAACCGCATAGTCATACGTATTTCTTTCCAGATTTTTCATACCCCGTTTGATGTTGCCCTGATCATCATATAAGCCAGTAATTTTTCCTCCAATCGTGTCATGCGTACCGCTAAAAGCCTCAATCAATTTGTCTTGCCAGCTTCCTGCTTCGTAGGGTACTCCGAACAATGAGCCTTTCATGCCTTGAATTCCGCCGGTTGGTCCAATCATTTTTTCTGCATCTGAGGATTTCAAGAAATCTTCGAGCGACATGTTGTTTGCCGCGCGAGGATTAAACTGAACTTTACCTTGTTCATCTAGCTTCAGGCTGTCATCAGTATTTTTCTCGCATCTTTCATTCGATCGACCGCAAATCACATCAAGATCTACGCGTACTCCACCAACTTTCACCCCGTCTTTCCGGATGCCTTCGCTTTCTCCTGAGAAATTGGTGAGTGTCGTCTTGCCATCGGTAATTCCGGCAAATTTTTTCGAGTCCTCAACCATCAGCTCCCGCATTTCGCCTGCTGCTGCTGACAGCGCTTCTTTCGTCAGTGCCGACCCCGCCATACCAGTGACAAGGCCAATCAGGATATTGAGTGCATGTTCTTGTTTATTTAAATCGTTGAGCTCTCTTTGAGCCTCTTGTTTTTTCTCATCAGTGGTTGCGCTTTTAGCTTTTTCTACCAAAGCTGCTCTTTGCTCATCAATGTAGTGGTTCATCGACTTGTAGGCTTCCTGAGTAAAGGTCTGCGTGATCTGCACCTGAGCATTGATCTCCCTCTGTACCTTCTCAACGTCGAAGATCTTGGCAATGCCGCTTTCCTTGTCACCGGTACGTGCGTTGATGTCACCCGCTGCGCCGGTAATCGCGGCGCGCGTCATGCTACTGGCGTTATCGCTTTCCTTGCCGATGCCAGCACCCGTGCCGCTTGGGGCAAGCTTGCCTGCGGCACTGAATCCACTGCCGATGTTGACGCTGTAGGCGCTCGCCTCATAGTGGGCGCGATTCTGCAGATCTTCAGTGCTGAGGGTGCCGCCGGTGCTGTACTGGTTCCGCTGACTGGCGTGAGCGGTCTCGGTGCTGGTGATCGCGCCGCCTTTCAGGTTGGTGTTACCCGCGACTGTTATATCGAAGCCATTATCTCCGGCGCGCAGTGCGGATTGCTCTTTCACGCTGGTGTAGTCGCTGTCGATTTTGCTGCGCGACAGGCTGAGGTTGCCCGAGGGTGCGCTGCCAATGGTCACACTCCCACCGATAGACTGTTGTCTGCTTTCGTAGCTGCTGGTGTCCTGCAGACTAGTGATATTCAGGTGTCCACCAATATCGGCGGTTATCTGGGGTGATGTGACGACTGCACCGATAATATTGGTGTCGCTGCCCGAGCGCAGGCTGGTCTGTTCGCCGGCCTGCGCGTGAGTGTTGGTCCAGCTGAGTTCACTGTCATCGCCGTGTCCTTTGCCTTGGCTGGCAGCGATGGTGACGCCGACTCCGCCCTTCACACCTAGATTCATGCCGACCCCGACGCTTCTGCTCGAACTATCATTGTCGCTGTGCCGTTCACTGGTATTGGCCGCTCCGCGTAAGCTGATCTCACTTTCAGCGGCAAGGCTGAGCCGTTTGCCTGCATTCAGTGCGGAGCCTTGAACGATCAGGTCACTGTCGGTGCCTGCGCCTTTGGCAGTGATGTCGATGTCGCCACCCGCCTGAACGCGGGAAGCGCTTGCGGTGTCGGTGGTTGACGTGTTGTTACTACGGCTATTGCTGGAACCCAGACTGACATTGACACTGATGCCGCCCATTCTGTCAGCAGCGTTCGCCTCTTTTGTTTCGGTTGGATTCCCCGCGGCATCTCGTTGCGTGACGATCTGGTTTTCTTTGCCATTAATCGTCGTTCCCTGACCGGCGGCTACGGCGTCAACAGCACTCGCAGTGGTCATTGCAGTATTGGCAGCGGCGAGCGCCTTCATCCGGCTGTCGCTGGTTTGGCTTGCGGCCTTGCTCATTTGCTGCGCAGTTTGTACGGCGGTGATGACGGGATTAGATACAGCAACGGTAATGCCGCTTTGTTCGAAGCGGGTTTGCGTGTGGGTGCTGCGATTCTCATGAGCTTCGGTGATGTCGATACGCTGCGCGGCGATGCTGACATCGCTCTTCGGCGCAAGTACATCGCTGCCTCGCTGGCGATAGTTTGCGCCCGCGATCATTTGCACATTGCCATCGGTGCTGCCGAGAGTGGCAGCGCGTGCATGCTGCTCGCTATTCTGAGCATTGCTACTTTGCTTGCGAGTACCTACACTGAGGCCAAATCCGCCGGAGCTTGTCAGGCCTGACGTTTTCTCTTTGTAGATGTGTGTCTCTTCACGCTGCTCGGCCGCTGCCTCAATCGCTATGTGGGTGCCAGCGGTCAGCGTAGTGCTGTCGGTACTGACGATATCGCTACCGGTAATGCTGATCTGCTGACCAGCGTGAATGTGCACACGCTGGCCGGAAACGGTGCTGGTTTCAGCGCTGCGCTGGTCAATGATGTCGCGCGATGTGCGAGTGGTCGAAGAAAAGGTACCGCTTTCTTTGTGCTGATGCGCCTCATCCAGCTGCTCGCGACGTTCACCGGTTGTCATGGCCACGTTGCCCGCTGCATCCATGCGGATCTCGCTGGTGCTACTGGTGACGCTGGCGGCTTTGAGATTGATATCCCCGCCGGCTGCCATCTGCACGCTGCCTTCAGTATGAATCTGTGTACCGGTATCGGTGCTGCTGCTGTCTTTGCGCCAGTTCTTTCGGTCCCAGGTCGTTTGATTGCTGGCGGTTTCTTTGACGGTGTCGAGATTGATATCACGCCCTGCAGAGAGCAGCGTCGAGCCCTCTTTACCCTGATTGATGACAGCAGCAGCGCTCAGGTTCAGGTCTCGCCCGGCAGAGGCGATTAGCAGGCCTTTGTCGCCGCTGACATAAAGTCCGGCTACGCGTTCAATAGTGGTGCGGCTGTGCATGGCGCTGCGGCTCGCGCTTTCACTACTGTGCGTGGTGGCGCTTGCCTCAATATCGCGACCGGCTGCGGCGACCAGCGATTGCGTTGCGTTGATAGTGCCGCCCATGTTTTCGATATTGTTGGTCGCACCGATGGCTACCTCAGTGCCTGTGATGCGGCCGCTCTGATTGCGCAGGTTATCTGCTGTCAGCGTTAATAGCTGCCGGCCGGCGATCGTTCCGCTGTTGACGATATCTCCGCTGACATCAAGCCGGATACGCTGGCCTGCGAGCAGGGCGCCCTGAGCATTGAGATCGCCATCGCGCGGCACGACATACACTCGTGGCACGAGCGCACGGCGCTGCTCGCCATCGGGAAGTGTAACGTCCTCCTCAACCAGCCAGACGATATCGCTCGTCAGCGCGGCGACTTGTTCCTTGCTGAGCGCGATCCCGGGTCGTAAGTGATGGGCCTGCGCAAACGTGACCGCCTGATTCATCAGTGCCTGATATTGGGTTTCATCGCTTGCATAGCCCTCCAGAAAGCGACGTCCCGTCAGCTGCGCAATCTGTTCGCGCACGCGTTGCTGCTCATAAAAGCCGTCGCCCAGACGTTTTTGGACGGTGTCGGGATCGACGGACAGCTGGCGAAGCAGATAGTCGGAGGCTAGCCACTGGCGATAATTAATGAAAGCAGGATCTGTTTCGACCAGATAGCCAGTGGCGGGGTCAGGTGATTGCCGAAACAATGGATTTCGGATTACGTCTCCGCTACCTCCACGCGCTGCGGCCACGCTTGCCACGGCATTTTGCTGAAAACTGAATGCCTTCAGGTCAATGCCGGTAACGGTGGTGACCGGGCCATAATCGGCGGTACTGGTCTCGGTTGCATCAGCGCCGCTGCGGTGTCGTCGCCAGAAGTTGGTGGCTTTGCCTGTGTCAGTGATGATGCGCTGGCCCGGGGTATCGATATTCTCCAGTGTTCCCAGTTTGCCAGTGATATCGGCTCCCGCTAGAAACTGACTGTGGTCATTTCGAAGTTTATCGATACTGAGCTGGATGCCACCACCAGCGATGATCCGGCCAGGATCGGTAGTCTTGATCTGGGTTTCTTGCGTGATTCTCTCGAACTCATATTTCGTCCAGGGCTCCAGCATGCCCTCAGGTGTCATGAGTTTCCAGATTTCGTCATGAATCGGATAGACCCGTGGGTCGGTCGACGAATAGCGGATAGGCGATGCAGGCGAGGTGTACTCGGTCAGTTGCTCACGGCGGACTTCCTCATTGCCGGTACTGAAATTCAGGTTCAGGTTGCGTACTTCTCTGGCGCTGAGCACAAGCTTTTGCGTGGCATCGATGGTGGCGCTGGCATTTTCAACGAGGCTTGCCTGACCGCTCGCCTGATCGGTGTCATTCAATGCTGCGCCGATAGCGATATCTCCGAGACTGGCCATCAGCGCATGTTTGCGATTGATAAGCTTGTCGGTGCCGACATCCAGCCGCTTGCGCGCGGCAATCACCGGCGCAGCGCTGTTTGCAGATGTGGTGTCACTAGTGTCGCCGGGGGAGTTGATGATGTCGCTGGCCGCTATCGCGATATGGTCACCGTAGATCTTCGCGCGGTTCTCCAGCCTGCCATCCACGCGGAGCACGACCTCGCCCGCGCCAGCGCCGATCATGCCGCTGTTGCGGACCCCGAGCCCGGCTTCGGTGCCGATCAGATAAATTTTGCCGGCATACATACCGCCCAGTTGAGCCACATCGAGTGCAAATGCAGGCTTATCACTGCTGGCCGGCAGGGGCGTTGCCTGCGTGTTGGCGGTGTTGACTGTATTGGTGCCGGTCGTGATGCGTAATTGTCCGGCCCATACACCAGCGTTGAGGGTGACAGCACGTGCGATCAGGTCGGTATAGTCGGCAGACGCCGAATTCAGTCCGGCACCGTCTATTCGCAGTGTGCCCTTCGTGACGCGATACCCATCGAGATTGCCGTTATTGATGATGGGCTGGCCGGTCGTCAGCGTAGCGCGTTGGGCATTGATGAAGCCACAGCTATCGCAGGTAATGCCTGCGGGATTGGCGATGATGACCTGTGCGCGTTGCCCGGCGAGTTCTACGGTGCCTTGTAGAAGGCTGGGTGTGCTGGCATTGACTTCATTGAGGATCACTGAAGCGGACTTCGCACCCAGGTTCGCATTACCGGCAACCCAGCCACCGAGTTGTGTCTGTACGGCAGTACGTGAATTGTTCAGGATAAGGCCATCGCGCAGTACATCGAATTTTTCATAGGCGTTGCGCGACACGCCCCCAGCGCTGGGTGTCTGGATGTTCACCAGCGAGATGCCATTCGGGGCACTGATAACGGCGGGCTGCAGATGACCGGGGGCATTGCGATCCGGAAGGATTTGTCCCTGCACGACACCCCCCATCACCATCAGGCTCAGCGTGATCAGACTCGGCGATAGCAGACCCGCTGACATTGCACCCGGCAACCACATCAGAGAGAAAGTACTCAGACGACTAGCCGGCGGTGCTGCAATGCCGCGGGCAGAGCGAGCTGCTTTGCACTGCGAATGGGCCAGCTCGCTGACAGCGACGAGACAGCCGCGCAGACGATCAAAGATCTGGCGATAGCGGTGCAGATTCATTCGTGACTTTCTTAAAGATGAGAGTAATGACTCGCGGAGAGGCTCATTGCTGCCTGATCAGAAACTGGCATTCAGCGAAAAGCCCAGCGTGGTGGCCGAGGTCCTGAATCCGGCGGGTTGGGACAGCGGTGTTCCGACAAAGACGTCGTAAGCAAGCAGACCCAGCGTGCCGCGCAGCCCGACGACGGCGCCGGTGAGCGAGCGGCCCACCAGCGAGCGCGTCGCAGGGCCACCCACCTGACCGTGGTCGATACCGGCATACAGCTGATGCGCGCTCTGCCCAAGCATCAGCCCGAGTTCATTGCGCAGCGTCCAGCCATGTTCTGCCGTTAGAAAATTCTGTTCGTCGAAGCCGCGTACGGTATAGCGGCTGCCAATCGCGAACTGGTCTTGAGCGATCAGTCGCGTATGCGCCCATTGCCCTTGTGCAGAGAGGCTGTAAAGCCAGCGCTGACTGAGCGCTGTCCACGGCGCAGTCAGCTGAGCGGCTGCCCGTGTCAGCTCTGGCCGTGATGTGCCTGTTCCGGAGGCTTCTTCCGGAGCGCGCAGGGCACCGAGCGTACCCGTGCCTCGACGGTAAGAGAAATTCAGGTCGAGCGATACATCACCCAAGTGCTCGCGGTGCGCAATCCCCGTTTCCCAACCAGCCATGCGCCGGCGTTGTATCAGGGTTTCGGTGTCATTAACGAAGTTCCGCGAGTTTCGCAGCCACAGAGCGGCTGAGATCGTGGTTTTACGAACCGCGTCGCGGTAGGCGATCTTTGAAAGCCGCAGCTCATGCTGATCTGATTCGCCGCTGTAGCGACTAGTGCCTGTCACCGTCGGCACTTGCTGGTAGTAGCGGTTTGATGAAGAGGTCCAACTGAGCAATCCATATCCCAGCGGCAGCGAGTAGTGAATGACGTCGCCGCGAGTGGAGCGCGGTCCCTCATCGCCGCCTCCAAGGCTGCGGCTAGTGCTGACATAGAACAGATCATTGAGCGTCAGGCCGTGATCCACGGATAAGGTGAACGAGCCCAGATAGCGGCCTGTCGCATCTGATCCGCCATTGTTGGCCCCGGCGGAAAATCTCAATGTCCGGGATTGAGCCCACCGAATGACAACATCACTGTCGCCGGGCCTGAGCTTGCTGCCGTCGGGATTTTCGTGGCTCCCGTTCTCGACTGCCGGGATGATACGGATATCCGCTTCTGCGCTCGGGACACGTTTGAAATTTTCCAGCGTCTGCTCAAGGTCGCGTAGGTTCAGCCAGTCACCGGGTGAAGCCGGTATCGCATTCCATAAGGTGGCGCGCTGGCTCGTGCCAGCCTCGAAGTGGATGCTGCGTATGCGCCCCGGGATCAGTGCGATGTCGAGCACGCCGCTGGAGAGATCTTGCGGCGGCGCCAGCACGCGGCTGGTAACGAAGCCGCGTTCGATCAGCACATTTTGCATGCGCGCCATCACCTGTTTGATGGCCTGCGTTCCGAGACAACGCGGAACGGGCGGGTCGATGATGCCCGACGCTGTCTTGCCTGCGGCATCCAGAAGCCATTTAAATGATGAAGCACCATCGCCGCTCAGCGCCAGTGTAGTGATCTGAAAGCAGGGCGACTCGCCTCGTGTGAGTAGCTGATTTGTATCTGGGCCAGCGGGTGTTGGCAAATGAGCGGTCGGTATACGCTCATGTTGTTCACGCAGCTGATGCGCTCGTTCTTGCTGCCGAATCAGTTCCTCAGCCTGTCGCACCTCTGGCGGTACAGATTGCGCGAATGAGGCGTGGGATGGGATAACGCCGGCAACGAAGACTAATAATGCGTGTATGACGCACTTTGAACGACAGAACATAAACACAGCTCAGTGAAAGAATGGAATGCAGGGGATGCATTCTGCTGAGCTGTGATGCGAGTTTCTAGGTTATGGATGCAAGCTGGTGAAAAGCTGCGTCGTGTAAGAGGTTTCTAGTGAAAAATGTAGCAGATTTGTTTCACTGCTACACCAATGCCTGGTTCGCTAGGTGGTTCATTGCATGTCTCATTGCTTCGTTAATCGCTTACTTAATCAGCGATCTATTTTTTATTCTTTGAATCTTTCTGATTCACTTTAATCTGCGCCCACATAGCAAAAGCCTGCGGTGTCAGTTTTTCCCATTGCGCGAGCTCTTCCTTGCTGACATTCGTCGGCGGTGTGCCGATATTTCTCATCGCGTTCTGAAAATCTTTCTCACTGGCTTTCTCGGGCAGTTTTTCAAACAGTGAATTGCGCCAGGCATTGCAAAGGGCTGCCTCACGTACCCGATCATTCTTCACGCCGGGCCAGCCTTTGCTCATTTCGACGATGGTCGCTTCGCGTTGCGCGAGGAAATCGTTTGGGTTGACTTTGGTTTTTGTGCGCTCACCTTTATGCAGCATATGCACTTGCGCGAACAGTCCGGCAAACTGAACCATCAGTTCACCGAACTGCGGCGTTGGAACGGTTAGCGGGGAATGCACCAGCGAGATCGCCGAGCAGCGTAATGCAGCTGTCTCGATACCTTGATCCTGCGCCTGTACGGTGGGCGCCAATGTCATGCTGGCGGATATTGCCAGCGTCAGGGCGAGGCAGGCTGTCTTTGATCTTTTCATGGTGCTTCCTCTGCTTTTGCTATGGTGATTACTTGTTGACCATCTGCGGCGGCACCAGCAGGGTCAGTATTGCGCCGACCACAAGACAGCCTGCCAGCATGTACATGCCGGTATCTGTGGATGCAGTGGCTTCCTTCAGCCATCCCACCAAATACGGGCTCATGAAGCCGGCAAGATTACCCAGCGAATTGATCATCGCAATACCTGCAGCAGCGCCGGTCCCTGCAAGGAATGCGGTGGGCAGGCTCCAGAACAGCGGCAGCGTGGTCATGATGCCCGCCGTTGCCAGTGTGAGTGCTGCCAGTGCCAGTGTGGTGTCCTTTGCCCAGGTCACGGACAGCAGCAGACCGACGGCGCCCAGTAGGGCAGGGATGGCCACATGCCAGCGCCGCTCCTGTTTCGCGTCGGCACGCTTGGCGACTAACAGCATGACAATGACTGCGACAGCATAAGGAATCGCTGACAGCATACCAACTTGTAATGCATCGGAAATACCGGTTGCCTTGATGATGGTTGGCAGCCAGAAGCTGATGCCATAGATGCCCATCACGAAAGTGAAGTAAATCGATGCCATCCACCAGACGCGTCCGCTGGCCAGCACTTTAAGCACGGGCTCATCTTCTTTTTGTGCTTCTTCATGGCTGATTCTTTCGATCAGCAATGCACGCTCTTCTTCGGTCAGCCATTTTGCTTCGGCGATACGGTCATCCAGCATCGCGATTACGACGATGCCCAGCAGTACCGAGGGGATGCCTTCGAGGAGGAACATCCATTGCCAGCCTGCCCAGCCATACCGGCCATCGCACATCTTCATGATTGCGCCGGACAACGGGCCGCCGATCACGCCGGCCATCGGGATACCGGTCATGAACACGGTCGTCATGTGGCCGCGACGTTGTGACGGATACCAGTAGGTCAGGT
>JACCDH010396663.1_pt1 | contig 12509 bp, 6 predicted proteins | sample 7442481 | NCBI WGS metagenome assembly JACCDH01 (sample SAMN15323433, study PRJNA562643) | freshwater metagenome | isolation source: river surface water | place: USA:Blue River Watershed | collected 2017-08-15
GAAAGGGTTGGATATGAGGACCGATGATGCTGCCTTGATCAAGGTTCTCAAGCAGCTGCTGCATGGTGATCAGAGCAAAGATCTCTTGCTCAGTGAACCAAAGGCCAGGTAATGAGAATTTAGTTTTGCTGTTGATGGCGCTTTCATATCGGTAGCCGCGGGCATCGGGATCGTAGATGACCGGGGCGTTAAAGCGGTCTCGCATGTATTCAAGATCGCGCTTGAAGGTGGCAAGTGACACTTCAAGCAAGGAGAGGAAATCGTCGCGGCTTACGATTTTTCTATCTTGGAGAAGTTGATCGATTTTGTAGAAACGTTCGAGGCGATTCACGGTGCTAAGTATCTATTTTGAATAACGATCGAATCAAGAAGATTACAGACATAATTAGAGCACAATTGCCAGAATTTTAATTGCAGCGAATCATATTGGATAAGAATATATTATTAAATTTGATAACATCGTACCCAAATGAAGTCAGATAAAAAATTAAATTTTGAAAATAGAGATATAAATATGTTAAAAAATTCAGGTTACTGTAGATGACAAAATCTAGCATTTATCACTACTAAACTAGACAAGCCATGAGCAATCAAAAAGCCCTTTCCACTCTGCATTTTCGACGCTCGTAAATCTGATTACAAACAAAAAATGCGGATATCTAACCCACCACTTGCATCATCGTTGATGGCAACTGCAAGAAGCTTCGGTAATTATGATTTGGCTGCAGCCCTTGCAGACCTGATAGATAACAGCATCCGTGCCAAAGCACACAAAATCATCATTTCATTCGAACCGGAAGGTAATGATGTCGTCGTTCGCATAAGGGACGATGGGACTGGAATGGACCAAGATGAGCTTATCAAAGCAATGCGTCCAGCTAGTGCAAATCCCGAGGATCCAAGAGATGCATCAGACCTGGGCCGTTTCGGATGGGGTCTCAAGTCCGCATCACTTTCCCAAGCTAGGGTTCTAACTGTGGTTTCTTGGACGGCCGATGGATACACTTCCGCCAAATGGGACATCGATGATCTCGAGAACTGGACTATGGAGCTGGAAAGCGGCGACAAGGCAAAGAACTTGTTGAAATCACCTCAGAAATCACGTTCTGGAACCGAGGTGATCTGGAGAAGGAGCGACAGACTGCTCGATACAATAAATATCGTCAACATCGACGAACAGCTGAACGAAAAAATAAGGCATGCACAAAGGCAACTATCTCTTATTTTTCACCGGTATCTAACCGGCGAAGCTCGGACCAAATTCAGTATAGAAGTGCAAGGGATCCCGCTGAAGCCTATCGACCCATTCATGAGTCAGCATCCAGCAACTCAAACAATAGATGAAGAATACATCAAATTGCGAGGAAAGGAAGAAATCGCGGTCAAACCGTACACCATCCCACACTTCTCCAAATTAACAGTAGAAGAAAAAGAAATTCTTGGTGGAGATGAAGGGCTAGTTAGAAATCAAGGTTTTTACGTCTATAGGAACAAGCGATTGATCATCTCCGGGACTTGGTTCCGTCTAGTGCCTCATGGTGAGCTGTCCCAGCTAACTCGCGTCCGGATTGATTTACCCAATACCCTAGACAAGGAGTGGAAAATCACTATGGACAAGTCAGATGCGCAACTGCCTGTTGTACTGCGCGTGCGTCTCAGAGAACTGATTAAAAGATTTTCCAAAAGATCGACTAGCGCAAACCGGCGGCGGGGAACTGATCTGACATTAAGTAAACAGGAGCCCGTATGGAAAAGAATTGCTCACAATGGAAGGATTCGATACCAGATCAATCGGGATCACCCGCTAATTTGGGAGATTCTTGCAGAAGCTGAAGACTCCAGCCTCGTAAGGGAGGGCATCAGTTTGATCGAATCATTCATTCCTACGGAGTCATTGATTGCAGATCGCGAAAATCAGAATTTTGATCAAGTACAAGCCATTACAGATCCTGAGATATTCAATTCATTACTAGATGCATGTTTCTTAGCCTGTGTTAGACAGAAGGGTTCTCATCCAAAGCTGAGAGAAGTCCTTGAATTTGCCAAAAACATGGAGCCCTTTAGCACTCAGTGGAAATACTCCGAAAGCTACATCAGGAATGAATTAAAAGAACGATGGGGTCTGAAATGAACGAAAATGAATTCAAAGCAAGACTGATCTACTTCCGCCAATTGATCGAGGGTGATCTTAACGGGCAGATGGTGGTTCCCAAGGGCTATCTTGATCAGGCGGTAAGAGAGCATGGAGCACTATTCAAACTTACGGAGCAAGAAGTTCAGCGATTTGTCAAACATTTAGAAACGATCTATGGAACCACTCAAGAGGATGGCCATATCCTGAAAAAAGATTTTGCTGAGTGGTACACAAAGGAAAAGAAAAACATCGACTTCCATTATTGGAGGCGACTAAGAACATTTTGGATCGAAAAATCAGTATTGCCGAAGGCAGTCGTAAATTCAGTAGATACCGTTACCGACGAGATAATGGGATTTCTAGGAAACCCAAAAGACAAAGAATCATGGAACAGACGAAGAGGACTTGTCATGGGCCATGTGCAGATGGGTAAAACAACGAATTACTCAGCATTGATCTCGAAGGCAGCGGACTCGGGCTATCGGATCATTATCGTTTTGGCCGGACTTACGAATTCGCTGCGATACCAGACTCAGGTCCGGCTTGACAAAACTTTCGTGGGTAAATCATCGGTGAGTGATGCTACTCACACAAAGACATATGAGGTTGCGCAAGTTTTAAAACTCGGTGACCCCAACTACCGTGCAAGACATCCGTTTTGTGGAACCTCGCAGTTATCAGACTTCAATACAGCTACGGCCGGTGCCGTGGGAGCGCATCAGGGAACGTTCGCAGAACCAATCCTTTTTGTAACAAAGAAGAATCCCAAGGTTCTTGAAAAAATTACAGATTGGCTAAAAGGACTAAATAATGGTGCGCTTTTGGATGGACCGATGCTTGTCATTGACGATGAAGCTGATAATGCCAGCGTGAACACCAACGTCAATCCTGACCAGATCACGGCAATCAATAAAAACATACGGCTTTTGCTGAATACCGCAAAACAATCAACATATATTGGCTACACCGCAACGCCATTCGCGAACATTTTCATTGATCCAGATTCTGCCGACGAAATGGCAACCGGAGTGAACGAAGACCTGTTCCCAGCTGACTTCATCAAATCACTTGATCCACCTGATAACTACGTTGGCTCCCAGAGACTGTTCACTGATGGTGGAGACTTATTTGAGGCGTGCGTACGAGTGATCCCAAATGATTACTCTGAATTACTACCTCTGAAGCATAAATCGCAGCACCCCGTGCCACAACTACCCGAAAGCTTGAAGGATGCGGTCAGGGAGTATTTGCTTTTCAGGGCTATTAGAATCGCAGACGGGAATGGCAATTCACATTCGGCAATGCTTGTAAATGTCAGTCGATTCAATCATGTCCAGGAGCAAGTGCAGGAAAAGATCGATGAATTTCTGAAATCGCTTGCCGATGCTATTAATTCTTGGTCTCAAGCCGATTGGGAAAAATCTGCTGCAATTAAAAATTTGCATCGTATCTGGCTTGAAGAATTTGAAGGAACAGAAGGGCTGGATGTCACTTGGGATCAGGCGCGAATGCAGCTTGCCGACGCCATCAAATCCATTGAATCCAAGCTTGTCAACATGAAAGGATCAGGAATTGACTATGAGAAAGCTCCTCAAGGCGGGCTCCACCTTATAGGGATAGGAGGCTTGGCCTTGGCACGTGGACTGACACTAGAAGGACTGGCGATTTCATATGTGCTCAGAAACGTAGGTGCTGCGGACACGTTGCTCCAGATGGGCCGCTGGTTTGGCTATCGACCAGGCTTTGAAAAACTTTGCCGTATCCATGCAACCCAAGAACTGATTGATGATTTTGCAGCTGTTAGTGAATCCGTTGAGGAGTTGCGCACAGATTTCCAGAGGATGGCTTTTTTGAACAAAACACCCTATGAGTTCGGCCTTAAGGTTCGGCAGAGTCCTACAGGCATTGCCATCACCGCAGCAAACAAGATGCGCTCTGCGAAACCGATATCACTGGCTGAAGATTTCTCTACTCGACACATCCAAGCGCACTCCCTTCATGATGATGTGGAAAAAAATCAGAAAAATCTTGTGATCGCTATGGATTTCCTAAAAAAACTTTCCACGCACATGAGTGATTCGTTCGAAAACAATACCGATAAAAAGGGGCTGGTCTGGAAAAAAGTGCCTTCTACTTTAGTCCTCGAATTCATTAAATCAATGTCATTTCCTCAAACTGAGTTTGACATGCTGTCATCTGAAGATTCCAGTTTGTTGACTTCATACATAGAAGACCGGATCAGTTCTGAGCTGCGTGAATGGGATGTAGGCGTTCCATACATAACAAATGGAAAACCTGATTCCATTCAACTTCCTATCAATACTCAAGGGCCAGCTTTTTGTAGAAGTCGTAGTGGTACGGTAAGAGAGTCCGAAAAGATATTGAAGGTCAATAAGAAAAATGCTGTTGCTTTTGGCACAGACGATTTTTATCTCGGTGAAGATCCTGAAGCTTATAAATACCGGATCGAACAAGTCAAGGCTGAAGCAAGAGCTGCAGCCAATGCTGCAGGCGACAAGAACCTAAAAGAACCATCATCTACCTGGGCTCATACTAAGGCGCGCAGCCGACCACTTTTATTGATTCATTTTCTGCAATTAGATCCCGACAAAGATTTCGCCATGCAACTACGCAAAGATCACCCGGTTGCTTCAATAGGAATATTGTTGCCCGGAACTAATATGAAATGTACTGAGCGTAGGTACCAAGCTTCAAGAAGGCTCATCGAAATGCTGAATAAGCTACGCGAAGAAGCTCAGACAGATGAGGAGCTTATTGATGAATGATTTCGAGTCTCAGTGGCAGGAATTGTCAGTTTCTGGTCATTCGGGAGGGCGGCTCCGAGTGTACCCAGATCACATTCTAGATTTTTTCATCAACTATTCGCTTGGAGGAAACCGAGAGCTGGTGATCGAGGTAAACGGGGGCTTGCTGGAATTCAATGATCTTCCAAGCTTTGAAAATCTGGAATTAACCACTAAATCCATACCTTCTGGTATATGCATTGGATTGACGCTTATCGACAGCGAATTAATAAAAAGCTTTTCGGTTATGTGTTTTGATATCGCAGAACGATCAAGGCATGGTGACACAGTCGAGGCTGCGGCTTTAATTGCTATCCAATGCTTAAGAGATTGGGCCGCATTGCTCAAGCGACGTGGACGAACTGGATTGAATCGAAATGAAATTATGGGCCTGTGGGGAGAGCTATCATCAATCGACGCATTACTAACTGAAAGACCAGAAAATGCATACCAGATTGTGCATGGCTGGAGAGGTCCCAACGGGGACCAGCGCGATATTGGCTTCAATGGAAATCGAATCGAGATCAAGACTCAGCTCTCGACTCGCAGTATCGGGCTGCGAATAACTTCGCTTGATCAACTAGATGAAAGAGGAGATCATCTAATGATCATTCTGAACCGGATTTCCCCTTCAGAAAAAGGTTTGTCGCTCGCAGGTTTGATTCAAGCTATTGAGCAACGACTTGTGGTAAATAGAATGGCTCAATCCGAATTCGAACGTAAGATCGAGCTTGCCGAATACGATCCAAATCTAGAGGCCTGCAGTGAATTATTCGCGTTGGATGAGCGAATCAATTTTTTGGTACGAAAGGACTTTCCACGCTTGACTCCAAGCAATGTTCCAAATGGAATCAAGAGTGCCGAATACGAAATTTCTGGTGCGGCCATCGAAAATTTCCAAATCACGTGGGACGAATTAGTGGGGAATCTCAGTGATGAATCTTGAAGAAGAATATTCCAATCTGGCAGAGGACATTGCCATTGGATCGGCTGCTGATGGCGTACCCAAAGTAGAAGAATTTTTCAAAATCTTCGCTCAGCTTGCTGCAGAAAACGGCGATTGTCCTGACCTATCCTATTCGCCAGTCCTAAGTGGAAGCGGATATCGAGTTGATGGATATGCGTTCGACATTCCAGATGATGCAGAAGGTACTTCAGGTGATTTGTATATATCCGTCTGCGCGTTTTTTCAAGATGATCTTCTGCCATCTGTTAATGCCAAGGATATAGATAAATCAGTTTCTGAGGTGGAGCGATTCCTCAAATTTGCGATTTCCAATAGATCTCTTGATGAACTCGAAGAGTCAAGTCATGACTATCGACTGGCTATGCTTTTGCGTTCCTACATCGCGAAGATTGCTCGTGTGAGGATATTGGTATTTACTAATGCGCATCTCAAAGTTCGAAAAAAAATATTTGAAACTAGTCAGATTGGAAGTCTGACAATTCATACCAATGTTTTCGATATTGAACGCTATGCAAAAATCTCTACGACTGGTACTGATCCCGTTGAAATAGATTTTCTGGATGATTTTTCTGGCGAAATCCCATGCATACAGGCATCAGGAAATTCAACAGGCTACAAGAGCTATTTATTTGCCATTCCCGGTCCGGTGTTGGCTAATATATTTGCGGCTTACGGCAACCGCTTGCTGGAGCAAAATGTGCGTACATACCTGCAGGCTAAGACTAATGTCAACAAAGGGATACTAAAAACTATTGCCGATGAGCCTTCGATGTTTTTTGCATATAACAACGGTTTAACTGCAACTGCTTCAATGGTGAAAACGGTCAATAAGACAGATGGCACACTTGCGATAACACACATCAAAGATTTTCAGATCGTAAACGGTGGTCAGACGACAGCCTCGATTCTGTACGCACGAGATGGATTGAAATATGACCTATCAGAGATATTTGCACAAGTTAAGCTATCTGTTGTGGAAGAAGAAAAGCTAGAAGAAATTGTTCCAAAAATTTCCGAATATGCAAACACACAAAACAAGGTTTCACTCGCTGATTTAGCGTCGAATAGCCCTGTGCAGGTTCGTATTGAGCGTCTTTCGAAAGAAATTGTTGTTCCCCAAAAAGTAGGGGCGCTGCACGCAAGTAAATGGTTTTATGAAAGGGCGCGAGGCCAATATAAAAGCTTGTTTTCTTACAAGACTCAGTCACAGAGAAGGAAAATCGAAATCGAATTTCCTAAATCTCAACTAATTGAGAAAACGGATCTTGCAAAATTCGAACTTGCTTTTGATGGTAGACCCCATCATGTTTCAGAGGGCGCGCAGAAATGCTTTCATAGATACATCACAACAAGTCTAAAAACCAATTCCGAAAGCACCGAACTTACTGAAACTTGGTTCAAGTGCGCTGTGGCAAAAGGCATACTTTTCCGTCGTCTTGACAAGGAAATTGCTCAATCAGATTGGTACAAAAATGACAAAGGATTAAAGGCTCAGACAGTTGCATACACCATATCCGCATGTGCCCATGCTTTCAGAGAAGCGGGGCAACAGATTGACTTACTTAGAATCTGGCGAGACCAAGACGTCTCGCCTATCTTAATGGACTGGATGCTAATTCAGGCGCAATCTGTTCACAAAATTCTCAACAATCCACCAGGAGTTGTGAAAAACCCCACAGAGTTTTGTAAGAAAGAATTTTGCTGGACATTGCATGTCAAGGGGAAGATTGCTCGCCCAGACCGAAAGATACTGGATTACGGTGTTGCGTTAACAGATTTCAGTGAAGAGCATTCACGTGGCAAACGAGATGCTCGACGCGATGGAGAGCTTGATTTCGAAATTGCCTTGGCCAAAATGGTTCCTAGAGCCTCAGAAATTCGGCAATTAGCAGAGGCAAAAAAACTGATTTCAGAAAATAACTCCCGCGCGCTTTCTAAGCTAGAAGCTGGAAGAATGACATTTACTAAGTCTGAAAAAAATTCGCTAAAAACGCTCTTCGATCGACTTAGTATTGAAATCTGAGCTTTTAAAAAATTTTAAAATGAATCTAAAAAATTCAAAAAATCTAACTTTCATTGATTTATTTAGTGGTTGCGGTGGGTTTTCACTTGGCCTTGAGCAGGCAGGTATGAATTGCTTGGCCGGAATCGATAATAATGAACATGCAATTCATACGTTTAGAGGCAACCACTCCGAAAACACTCTTGCACTGTGCAGAGATTTGACTAAGTTTAAACCGAATGAACTTGAGGAGCTTATAGGTCAAGATTATGTGGACGTAATTGTAGGAGGGCCGCCATGTCAAGGGTTCTCTTCCGCTCGTCAGTTCTCTGGGTCGAATTCGGGCCGTCGACTTATCGAAGACCCTAGACGTGATTTGTACAAATATTTCCTTGGGTTTGTGGCGCATTTCCGTCCCAAAGTCTTCGTGATGGAAAATGTTCTTGGTATAAAAAAGATGCAGAACGGGGCATATTTCACAGCAATCCAAAGCGAAGCAAGGCAAATAGGTTATAGAGTCATTCCTATTGAAATAAATGCTTGGGAATATGGAGTACCCCAGAAACGTATTCGGCAATTTTTTATTGGTACTTTGTCAGACCTACCAATATTTGTTCCTGATCAACTTATTAAGAGAACTCATTCGTTAGACCCAGCGGAGAATGGTCTTGCCCCGATTGTTACTTTGGGTGAAGCGATTGAAGATCTGCCAGCTTTGAACCCTGGCGATGAGCGAATTATCCAAGAATACGATTTTCACTTACGAAATGAATACTTAAAAAAATATTCAGGTCGATTCCTTAAAGAAGTTATAAATATTGATAATGCTCAAAATTTGACATGGCACTGCGCAAGGCCTCACAGTGACAGAGACCTTCGCGACTTTGCAAGATTACGTGAGGGTGAAACTTGTAGGCGCGCATTGGCCCGAGGTGTCACCATGGAGTTTCCCTATGATAGAGGTTCATTCAAAGACCGATATACACGGCAAGGTCGAGATAACCTCTGCTCCACGATCGTAGCCCATTTGAAAAGTGATGGATTGATGTTTATCCATCCCACCCAAGTAAGGTCATTGACACCAAGGGAAGCTGCCCGAGTTCAAACTTTCCCTGATACTTTCAAATTTGCGGGCAAAAGATCACACGTTTTTACTCAGGTTGGAAATGCAGTGCCGCCTTTAGTTGGCCGTAAAGTTGGATTTGGGTTTCTTAAGTATTTTTCATTGTTAGAATCAAAAACTCAACAAAAAAAACTTCACTATAAAGAAAGAAAAACAATAATTTCTGATCTTGAGAAATTTATTAACGATTGCATGGTAACTCCGGTGGAGTTTGTCAATGACGGAAAGTTCAAGTTGGCATGGCAAAAAATTCACAGATTGCTTCCGCATCTTCATCCTGAATCTGCGCTAGACAATGGGCATGAAATCAGCTCGATACCTAAGAGAACCACTAGCTTTTGTTTAGAGCCCTATTTTGTAAGAAGTGGATGGCCTGTTGAGTTGGCACCGATTGCGCAAGAAGCAAGCCGTAGACATAAGTCAGGGCGCCTCACACTTTCGGAATATTTTCATAATTAGAAATAAGGCTAAAACCGATTCGATTCAACTACTGCGGACGATTTTTTTAAACAAATTGATCAATATTTTTTTTTCATTTGAATCGGCAATCCGGAAAAACATTTTCATCAAAGTATCAATTTTACTTTTCTCGGCTTTCAAATCGGCTTTGAGAATTACTCGCCCGGCTAAGTATTCGAATAATTCAGAGTCGCTGGCGTCGCTTAAACCTATGTTATTTATTACCGGCGCATGATCAGTTGTAACAGCAATAGAAAAAGATTTAATGTCGTCTGGATTCGACGGCAAGATTTTCTGGTTAGTCAATACCATCCCGTCTATCAATTTGTCCCTGTAAACTTCTTGAGCTCTTTGAATAATCGGTTGAATTTCTTTAAGAAGTGAGGCCCTTAGATCTCTGGGAAGCTTGAGGTGTTTCTTTGCGACATTAACCTGAAATAGCTCATCGAGTTGCGATGGGACTAGAACTGCAATGCGTACCAGTTTAGTGTGCTCGTCGCTAGTTCTGAGGCCACTCCATCCGCCGGCTTGTATTAATCGATTCGAGCGATATATGTAAAAGCCTTGCTGTTTGTTCCATTTCTCCGGTCCTGACGCTAATAAATGTGCCTTGGTCGATGAATATAAAGACTGCGGGGGAAGGATATAAGGCTGAACTATTACGTTATATAAATCATCTTCAAAGCTCAATGGAATGATGATTTGGTCAAGCTTTTGAGTGTTCTTTTCACCGCGAGAATAGGGATCCCAAGGCATCACTTTTTGTTCATTTATGTAGATAGCAATTCTTTTGCCGCGAATTTCGCCGGAAAGAAATCTGTGAAAAACCATCCCTAGATGTTGTTTGAGTCCATCAGCCATTTGAGCTGCTTGTTTTCTTGCGTGTTCCCCTGATGGATATTTGTACCCAAGCAAACGACCTAGGCGCTCCCATGTAACTACGGTACCAGTTGTATTTTGGAGGTGATGTAAAGCCTCTTCCTTTATCTCATTCGGATTAATTTTCAGAACTTCCCACCGATTTGTCTTTTCAATGTGGTTCAAGTCCCAACAGTAAGAATTTATAAGTGCCCGTTCTTCTCCTCGCCGAGCTGATACAGTTAAGCGTTCACATTGACTTAGTGAAGCTGTTTTAAGACCGAGGCCATATCTTCCAAGATCATCTAAGTCATCATATGATCGGTTAGATCCAAATCTTAATCCTTCTTGAATACCCTTTGCTGTCATACCAACGCCATTATCAGCGATAGTTAGGTAAGAATCCTCCCCCTCGAACCTGAAAGTGATTTTTATAACAGTCGCTTGCGCTTCAATGGAATTGTCAACAATGTCGGCAACGGCATCAGAAAACTCATATCCAATATCTCTTAGCGAGCGAATTAGTCGTTTAGCACTTGGAATTAACTCAATTTTCATGGATATTGTATGAAAATATCTGATTTATATTTCGCCGTTTATGATACCGCAATTAGCTTTTGCCAAAAGTAATTATAAAATTAGGTAAATAAAAATGTGTAATTAATTTCCTTTGCTGAGTAAAATCTGCCGGACGACTTCGCCGATTTTTTGTGACAGCATTGGCGGTACTGCGTTACCCACCTGATGATATTGTTGAGTTCGATTGCCTTCAAAGAAATAATTATCCGGAAATGTCTGTAAGCGAGCAGCTTCGCGGACGGTTAGGCTTCGGCACTGTAGCGGATCGTAGTGAATGAAATAATGACCGTCTTTTGAAATATGGCTTGTAATAGTTGTTGCTGCAGTTTTCTTAAGTTGGACCCGGAAACGGTCCGAAAATTTTCCTGACTCCCAGTTCTCATGGTTTGGTCTAAGGCCATCGAGCTGGAACTCTTCGTGTCCTTTGGGGGATCTTCCCCGTGCTGTCGCAAATACTGCCGAATATGCGTAGCGAAGGAGGTCACTGGCCATGTGTCCACGCGCTTCGTGGTTAAGCCAAACCTTTAAATTCGGATCTGCATACCAGCGCTCAAGATCTGGCACAGATGACTTCAATTTTCGATCTCTCGTAATGCGAAGTCCTCCGCTTGAAAGTCCATCCTTCAGATTTTTCCTGCACTGACTAAATATCGCAGAGAGATCACAATGACCGAATTCTGATCTGGCTGTTTTCTCTAGTTGGGAAAAGTGGTCCTTAATGAGTGCAGTCCAAAGAGTGTCGCTGTCTTTCTGCTTACTTAGCCTGCTTCTCAATGGCGGAAGATGATCGATAGCCTCACCAACTGACGTTCTCGAACAGGGAACTAGCTGCATTAGCTCAACAGGTAGCGATCCGTTGCATAGGTCTTTTCGTACGCCGAGGAGGATAACCCGATGGCGCGCTTGAGGAACTCCATACTCTTCGGCTTTGACGATGAAGTCTCGTGCGTCAATTTCGTCGGCACTTTGATTTTCATCCAGATCGAAATAGGTTGGACAAGAGAGAGAGTAGATTCTGTAGCCTGCTGCTCTGGCCCTGCGTTTGTTAAGGGCTCTGTTCGGATCTGCTAGGTCATGAAGAATTGTATTGAAGATCTGTTTCCCATCCACTTTAGATGAGAGAATCCCTTTGACGTTTTCCATAACGAATACTGCGGGCTTGTATTGCTGAATAATTCTGAGGTATTCGCGGTATAGGAAGTGCCTGTGATCTTCCTCAGGCTTGTAGTCTGACTTTCCTCGGTTTCGGGATCTTCCTACTAGAGAGTAGGCTTGGCAAGGAGGCCCACCAATTAGTACCCATGGTGATGATTCATTAAGGCCCTGATCTCCCAAGATCTTATCGAGGGTCCGGTTGTCTTCCTTGTTGCCGAGTGTGAGCTGACGAGCTTCACTCTCGGCTTCTAGACACGCCAGAACCGCTATATCGTCGAGCTTTGTCGCGGGATCAAACGGATTACCGGAACTTCCATTGCAGAAGCGGTAATAAGGAGCAAGAAACTCGTGTCCATTACGTTTGAGATTTCGATAAAAGGCACGAAGGCGTAGTGTCTGATGAGCCGATGCCTCCATCTCTGCAGATA
>JACCDH010378017.1_pt1 | contig 12508 bp, 10 predicted proteins | sample 7442481 | NCBI WGS metagenome assembly JACCDH01 (sample SAMN15323433, study PRJNA562643) | freshwater metagenome | isolation source: river surface water | place: USA:Blue River Watershed | collected 2017-08-15
AAGCAATTTGGGCGGGGTTTTATGCTAACACCCCATGGCAGCAAAACTCATTTCTATTAAAACACATTTAGCACGGTTTGACAGTAATTTATGGCACTTTCATGTGGAAGTTCCTGCCTCAAAAGTGAAGTCGTTAGTAAGCGCTAACGACCGCAGAGTCATTTGTCACATCAATAAAACCGTTACCATACAGGCTGCGCTCATGCCACTCGGCAACGGTGATTTCTTCATCAACATCAACCAACTTATTCGTAAAAAACTAAAACTAAATGATGGAGATGAGATACTGATTGAATTGGAAAAAGATGAAAGTGAATATGGTTTGCCTGTACCGGAAGAGTTTGAAGAACTATTAAAACAAGACCTGGCCGGAGCAGATGAATTTGAAAAGCTAAGTGCAGGAAAAAAACGCACCTTGCTTTACATCATCGCTAAACCCAAATCAGCCGATTTACGCATTCGCAATGGTATGGCGGTGCTTAATCATTTAAAAAATTGTAAAGGAAAACTAAACTATAAAGAGCTGCAGCAAGAGATCAAAAACCTGAGTTGATTACTAAAATAATTAGCATTTTGCTTAGGGTTAAGCTGCTACATTTGCATACATGTTTGCCATTGTCGATATCGAAACTACAGGGGGATTTGCCGAGAAAAACGGCATTACGGAAATTGCTATTATTAGGCATGATGGACAACAAGTGATTGATGAATTTTCTACGTTAATTAACCCGCAAATTGAAATTCCTCCCTTTATTGAGAACTACATTGGCATTACCAATGATATGGTAGCACACGCTCCCACCTTTGATGAAGTGAGTGAAGAGGTGTATGAGCGATTGAAAGACTGTATTTTTGTGGCGCATAACGTTAATTTCGATTACAGTTTTGTAAAGCATCAACTTAAACAAGCTTCGTTTGATTTAACCTCGAAAAAATTGTGCACCGTAAGGTTAAGTAGAAAACTTCTTCCCGGTCTTCCCTCATACAGCCTAGGTAACTTGTGCGCTTCTATTGGTATTCCTGTTCAAAATCGTCACCGTGCATTGGGTGATGCATCAGCTACGGTAAAAGTATTTGAAAAAATCTTGATGCAAGAAGATGCCGAAAAAACCATTGCCGGATTTTTAAAACGAGGATCAAAAGAATCAGCACTGCCACCACACCTAGACAAAAAAGAGTTTGAGCAGCTACCTTCACAGCCCGGAGTATATTATTTCTACGATGAAACCGGAAAGATTATCTACGTAGGTAAAGCGGTTAACATTAAGAAACGCGTGTTCTCGCATTTTTCAGGAAACACCTCAACTGAAAAAAAGCAAAACTTCATGCGTGAGATTAAACATGTGGGTTTTCAAGAAACCGGTAGTGAATTTCAAGCATTCATCCTCGAATCTATAGAAATAAAAAAGCATTGGCCGAAGCACAACAAAGCATTAAAAAGTTTAGAGTTTAGCTATGCCATTTATGATTACGAAGATCAAAACGGATACTTGCGTTTAGCTATTGATCGTGCGCGCAAACACGTTACTCCGTTGCAAACGTATCAGAAATTAAATGATGCATTTAATCACTTACAAACGTTAGTATTTGAGTTTAATTTATGTCCAAAGTTGTGTTTGATTAACTCCTATAAAGAACCCTGTGCAGCGCTTATTGCAGGCTGTTGCAGTGGTGCTTGTGAGTTAAAAGAAACAGCGAATGAATACAATAGCCGTGCACATGCAGCCATAACAGAATTACAAAAAAGAGAAAGCTACGCCATTATTGATAAAGGAATAAACAAGGAAGAATGCTGCTGCATTTTAATTGATGAGAACAAGTTTTACGGAATGGAATACCTACCAAAAGAAACTGATTTTAGTGATTTGGATAACTTGAAGCAACTGATCAAACCACAAAAAGAAAATTACTTTATCAAAGAATTGGTTAAACCTGAGCGATTAGATGCTTTTCGAATTATAAAATACACCGGATAAAAGAGTGCGGCCCCGCCCCGATTACTCGGGGCGGGGCCGTATATTCAAGATATAATCAATCTAACTACGAGTTGAGTGTAATGTATTTCAAAAACTCTTCGCGTGTTTTTACGTCTAAAAACTTTCCACTGTATTCGCTAGTAACGGTGTTGCTAGTAATATCCTGCACACCACGTGAAGCCACACATAAGTGATCTGCTTCAATTAATACAGCCACATCATTTGTACCTAAAGTCTCTTTCAACATATTGGCAATTTGAATAGTCATGCGCTCTTGTACTTGTGGTCTGCGGGCGAAGTAGCGTACAATACGATTCAATTTACTAAGACCAACCACACGTCCATTCGGGATATAAGCCACATGTGCCTTACCTATGATTGGAACAAAATGGTGCTCACACAAACTGTGAAAACTAATCGATTTTTCAACCAACATATTTTTGTATTGGTAACGATTTTCGAACAGCTTTACTTCAGGTGCGTTAGCCGGGTTTAAGCCCGAGAAAATTTCCTTCACGTACATCTTTGCTACACGATGAGGAGTGCCTTGTAAACTATCATCAGATAAATCCAAGCCTAAAATAAGCATGATTTCTTTGAAGTGTTTTTCTATCAACTCAATTTTCAAGTCATCATCAAGTTTGAATGCATCAGCACGCAGAGGCGTTTCTAATGAGAAAGAGGCATGAGCATCACCAACCGCATCGTGGTTGTTAGTGCTATTAGTTTCCGGTGTATTCAACAAAGTTTCTTTCGGTTTCATACAATGTAATTTTTAATTTAATGCTTTGGTCAATGTGCGGTCGTAGTAAACGCCATATTACAATAGCAATGTTTTCTGCAGTTGGATTAAGTTGTTTGAATTCTTCCGTATCTAAATTCAAATTTTTGTGATCGAACCTATCCTCTACCTCACGCTTTATCAAATCCTTCAATTCCTTCGTATCAATCAAATATCCGGTTTCTTCATCTAACTGCCCGGTAACTGTTACAGTTAAATCGTAATTGTGTCCGTGAAAGTTTGGATTGTTACAATGACCAAAGAAGGCTTTGTTCTTTTCCTCACTCCAACCGGCCACGTGTAAACGATGGGCTGCGTTAAAATGTGCTTTTCGAGATACTGTTATTTCCATTTGATTAAACTGCGAACTACAAATGTAGGTTCATTCCACAAAAGTTCGACAAAATTCGGCTTTTGTTTAACTTTAATGAATAACCATTTAACAGAAAAAAGGTTTTTATACCTCATTTTTAGGCCTAAAACTTTAAATTATAGACTTAATAACAAAATCTATATAATTGATTTTCAGTAACTAAAACAAATTTTTAACTAGACTTAAACAAACGCATTGCTTTTGTTTAACCGATGCCCTAACCTTGTTTAACAATTCAAAAGAAACATTAAACATTATGACTGGTATAGATTTCAAAAGAACAATTGAACGCGAGACCCACTCTCTTCGTAGTTATGCTTACCAGCTAACCCGAAATGTGGAAGACACCAACGACCTAGTGCAAGATACCATGCTCAAGGCATTAACGTATCGGGATAAATACACGGATGGAACCAACTTAAAAGGTTGGTTATATACCATCATGAAAAATACCTTTATCAATAATTACAGAAGAATGGTGAAGCGTAACACCTTCATTGATCAAACTGATAATGATTTCTATTTAGATTCTGCTTCACATGCGGTAAAGAACCAAGCAGAGAGCGGTTTCATCATGCGTGATGTAGAACATGCCATTCAAAATCTTCCGGAAAATATACGCAAGCCATTTAGTATGAATACAAAAGGTTTTAAATATCACGAGATTGCAGATATTTTAAACATACCAATTGGCACCGTTAAAACTCGTATTTTCGTGGCTAAACGGTTACTTCGAGAAGAACTGAATACCTACGCAAAGCAATACGGATTTGAAAACGCTATGCAATAACAAGATATTTTAAAAAGCAACTCGCAATTGAGTTGCTTTTTTTGTTTATTTGGTAAAGAGTTATTCTAATCAAATATGAAAAAACTAGTGTTAAGCATAGTAAGCTCACTATTGGTGATTTCAGCTTACGCGCAAATTGGTTTCAAGAAAAAGAAAGAAGACATTGAGAAGTTCAAGGACACTCGTTTAATTGTAGTGCTCTTAGCCGATTCTGCTTACAATGCATCTATTATGGAGGCCGTTGAAAAATACTGGACCTTCAACTCAGGATATGAGTTTGTTTACGATAGTTTAATGAAACCTTACAATAAACCTGAATTTTCATACTTGTGTTTTAGTAAGAGTAAAGGTTCGAAAATACGTGCAAAGGTTGGTGGTTGCGAGGAAGACTTCAACGGATTGTTAATTACCGGTGGAGGCAAGTTTAAAAAGAAAGCTGCAGCCATTGATTTAATTGCAGGTGCTTATTGCAGCAATGTAATTGATACTACCGATTGGAGACCTGAATTGACTCGAGCAGTACAAATGCTTAATAACTATTTCAATAATGCTATTGAAGCTGATGGCGACCGTGGTGTAACTAAATCAGGTGTCGTTCAAAATGCTCCACGCGACTTATCTGTTTTGGAGCAAACACTTTATGTTCCGCTACGCTCTATGGAGTTGAAAGGCAAAGAAGATGCTGCAACCTTATACGGTGCAGAAGTAGAAGAAATGGATATTGAAGATATCTATAAAGCTATCATGAACAGAACAGAAAATATTGTTTTCTTCTACAGTAAAGACGAGAATAGATGCAATAAAATTATTACTACCACAACAGGCGAGTTAGTATACTACGATTCAGCATCACCTGAAGATTGCAAATTGAATGCAAAAGATCTGAAAGCATTAAAAACGAAAAAAGAAAAAGGAGCTAAATAGCTCCTTTTTTTATGTATTATTTTTGAATAACTAACCGTTGAGTGGCTTGCCATTTATCAGTGGTGAGTCTCACAAAATAAAGCCCGCTCACCAACTCATTGGTTTGAATAACAGGTTGTGTATTTGTTCTCATCACATGCTCTTCTAGTACCTTTCTTCCTGTAACATCAAACACCATTATAGTCGCATCTGTTGTTAATGGCTCGTTGAATTGGATGGCACAACGATCGGCTGCAGGATTAGGGAATAACGTAATTGCTTTGTTGTTGATGAATTGTTCAACTATTCCATTTACGATATCTTCTTTCCTCGATTCCAAATACACCAATCCACCCGAAATACTTCCTACCACTAAATCAGGTAACGAATCATTATTTAACCATGCGGAAGTTACAGTTGTGCGGTTTCCAAAACGCTTATTATAGCTCGAATCATTTTCTTGGCTAAAGTCGTTAAACGGATTGGTTATTCTTTGTGCTATACTATCTGCATGCGCGTATACGTGTTTGTATACCATCAATTGTCCACTTGATGAACCGGTGATTAAATCCCAAACACCATCGTTATCCAAATCAACCACATGAGGTGCCGAGAATCCGTTTTGCTCCACTTGTGGTGAGAATCCTAACACATTACGGCTCTCGCGTGTTGCAATCTTTCCTAATGAATCTATAGTTGGCGTTGCTGCAAACTGAGGCTGTGTGGCTGTTCCTGTATTCTTATAAAACTGAATAGTTCCTTTGGTTTGACCACAAACAATATCCAACAAACCATCTTTATCTAAATCTACTAATTGTGGTGTTGCCATGGTTCCGTTGAGTATACCAAATGCATTTCTATCGGTAAGTTCATACGACACATTTGAGCCTGAACCAGTATTCGTTAGCAATGCTAAATTTCCATTGCCTTCACCAATGAGCATATCTAACTTACCATCACCGTTTAAATCACCAAAAGTTGGGTGTGCTGCAAAAAAGCCTTGTGACGATAAACCGGAAATGTTTGCATAGTTTGTATCTGTTAATTGATAAACCGGATAAGTCTTTGAGCCAATATTCGTATACAAATACAATTGATCGTGATTGTTTCCTGTTACCGATAAATTACCACTGGTAGCCACCACTAAATCTTGGTCGCCATCTTTATCCATATCAACCAAAACCGGAACACTTCGTGAGCCGTGGTCTAACATGTCAGCATACAAGAAATCAGTTCCCGGACGTTCGCTAAACTGAAGATTACTGCTTACACGAGTAGCGTCAAAAACCCAAATATTATTATTGGTTTTCTCAGCCATGTTGGAGCCTGTAGTTACTACAAACTCACGTTTTCCATCAGCATCCACATCCACATAATATCCTGCCGGAAAATATATAAAATCTCTGCGAGCTGCTGAGGTTGACAAGAATGAAGTGTCTTGGGCAACAATACTGTCATAGCGACCTCCGGCTTCTAATCGACCATTAGTTAAAGCGATAAAACTTCTGTATGCATTATCACCATAAACCAAATCCTTTATTCCATCTCCGTTTAAATCAAGAAATGTAGTCGACTGATCAGCATGTCGTGCAGCTTTCTTATCATACCACATATTGTTTACACAATCAGAACCGGTTGAACGATTAAGTCCAGTTCTAAATATATGTTTGTTGTAATCATAATCGATAAAACCCCAGCAATAATCACGTGAAATCATTACTAACGAATCTTTAGGGAACACCATATTCGACTTGTTTTTCTGTAAATTCTCTACATAAATAAAACGCGTGCTGATACCTTGATTCAGTAAAATATCGTGATCCCCATCTCCATCCAAATCATCAAAAGCTACAATAGCCCCGCTAAGAGTTGGAAGCGGTGTAGGTGAGTATTGTTGGTAATACGGAGAATCGATATACATGCCCGTATCGGAAATCATATTGTTGTACTGCTGAAAAACAGGCTTGGTAGTTGACGACTTATTGACAAACAATTGTACCTGCCCTCCATCAAATGTATATGGCATTACTGAGGTTTTATTGGAGGCTGCAGAGGAGATAAATAGATCAGGCTTCCCATCTTCATTGTAGTCGCGCAAAGAAGCCCATCCACTAAAATAATTCTTAAATCCACCCTCGAATTGTGGTGCATGTACAAACTTACCCGTTGCTGAATTATACACATACGCTATCGGGCGTAGTGCTTCCTTATCAAACACAAACAGGTCTTGTTTCCCATCCCCATTCCAATCAATATTACTAAACTGAGGATTGTTTAGTCCTCCGGCAAATGCATTAAGCAAGGTATCGGATACTGTTCCGGGTTTAATAACTTTGGGTGCATTATTTGTTTGATAAAACCTAAAAGGCTGTGCATTACTTTGATTGAAAATGCACCAAACAAAGAATAATGTTGTAAGGATGTTTTTCATAGCAGTTGTGTTATGAACACAAGATAAGCATACTTTAACTAAATTTTTTCATAATTCATGAAAATAGAAGAACTATACGAACTTTTTAAGCAGCATCCTGCCATCTCAACCGATACCAGAAAAATCGAATCAGGAAGTTTGTTTTTCGCACTTAAAGGACCAAACTTTGATGCCAATACATTTGCTGAGGAAGCCTTAAATAAAGGTGCAGCATATAGCATCATCGATAACGCGGCTATGCAAAAATCAACGCGTTGCATTTTAGTGGATGATGTATTAACTACGTTACAACAGTTAGCTAATTATCACCGTAAGCAATTAAATATTCCGGTTATTGCTATTGTTGGGAGTAATGGTAAAACAACTACCAAGGAATTAATTACAGCTGTATTGAGCACGGAAATAAACACATGGGCAACTCCGGGAAATTTCAATAATCATATCGGACTTCCACTCACGCTGCTTCAACTAACAGCTAAGCATCAAATTGCGGTAATTGAAATGGGAGCCAATCACATTGGTGAGAACGCAGCCTTGTGCGATATTGCCGAACCTACGCATGGCATTGTAACCAATAATGGAATGGACCACTTAGAAGGTTTTGGAGATATTGAAGGTGTTGCGAAAAGTAACAGCGAATTGTATTACTACCTACTAAAGCATGATGGATTAGCATTTGTAAATGCACACGATGAATGGTTGATGCGTATGAGTAATCGCCTAACTAAACGTATCACGTTTGCGGGAAACACACCCCATCGAAATACCCAAGCTGATGTGATGGGAAGTGCACAACACTTGCAACCTCAAATCGAGTTTACTGCAAATCAAACTTCAGGGCAATCTGTACTGAGTGGCGATTATAATTTTGATAACATCATGGCCGCAATTAGCATAGGGCTGCACTTTGGAGTTTCTATCGAAAACTGCGTGAAAGGAATCGCTGCATATCAACCTAAAAATAACCGTTCGCAGTGGATTCAAAAAAGCAATAACCTTATTTTCTTAGATGCTTACAATGCAAACCCTAGTAGTATGGAAGCTGCGTTGCGTAACTTTCATCAACTTCAAGCGGCATCCAAAACAGTAATTATGGGAGATATGTTTGAAATGGGTGATTATGCAGCTGCTGAGCATCAACGTATGGTTGATTTATGCAAACAGCTAGCTTTTAATAGAATTGTTATTGTGGGAGAAGAATTTGCAAAAACGGCTCACGAAGGTTGCTTGTCATTCACTACTACTGCAGACTGCCTAGCTCATTTGCAAGAAACAAATTACACAAGCGAGACCTTCTTTATTAAAGGTTCGAGAGGAATGAAATTGGAAACGTTAACAGAAGCTATTTCGTAGCACGTTGAAGTAATACCACAGCGTAAGCAGTTAAGCCTTCCTCTCTACCAATAAAACCCATTTTTTCGTTGGTAGTTGCTTTAATCGAAACATCGTCTGAAGTAATGTGGCAGATAGCTGAAATAGTAGCGCGCATCGCATCAGCATGAGGCATTACTTTGGGTTTTTCGATGCATAAACTGGCATCAATATTTACTACTTGGTAGCCTTTGCCATGAATAAGTTCCACCACTTTGGCTAACAAAATTTTACTATCTATTCCTTTAAATGACTGATCGGTATCCGGAAAATGTTTCCCAATATCGCCAAGAGCTAATGCTCCGAGCATGGCATCACAAATAGCGTGAAGCAATACATCAGCATCACTATGTCCTAATGCTCCTTTTACAGCAGGGATTTTAACACCACCCAACCACAAGTCACGACCTTCCACCAATTGGTGAACATCAAATCCAAATCCAATTCTAAACATAGTTATTCTTTTGGTGCTTCAAATACGCCAATCGGTTGTTCTTTCTCGTTGCTGCTTGCTTTAAGTGCATCGAAATCTAACCCTAATGTGAAGCGTAACGTATTATCTAATGGGTTACGTTGTCCGAAAGAAATCAAGTAAGCTGCATCGATAGTAAATACGTTGTATTTCAAGCCCATTCCGAAGGTGGCATACTTACGATTTCCTTTGTATTGATTTTCGTAGAAATAGCCGGCACGCAATGCAAATTGTTTATCGTACCAATACTCTATACCCGTAGAAATATTAATCTCATTCAACTCTTCTTTGAATCCTCCGGGAGCATCGCTGAAAGACTGAAACATACCTTGAAGAACCGGCACATTTGATTTCTTTCCGTAAGCAATAACAGGCTCACCGGTTGATCTATCGTATACAAAATTCCCGCTCGAATCCGTTTGATAAACCGGAGGTGTTGGGATAAGAAGCTTGTTAAAATCTAATGCTAAAGCAATGGTATTATATTTATCAATCTCAATCTGTCCGTAGCCCCCAATACGTAAATTAATAGGAATAAAGTTCGCATTTTGATCAGTAGTGTACGTGAGCTTCGAGCCTAAATTGGTTAAGGCAGCACCGATACCATAGTTAAATTTGTATCCTTCAATTTTTGTTTTGTTTCTGTAGTAGGCAGATAAATCGGCTGCGTATGCTGTACCTGCTTTAATACCACTTTGCGATTGTGTTTGGGCACCACCGGCAATGTTTGAATAGATGAAACGGAAAGCTACACCTAAACTTAAATGATCAGACAACTTTTGTGCATAGGCTAAATCAGCCGCCCACTCACTAGGATTGGCTTTACCCATACTTCCACCAAATTGATCCGTAAATTGAATTTCACCTAAGGAAAAGTAACGAAGTGATCCGCCCAAAGAAGATTTCTCATTAAGCTTACCCATGATAGATAAGTACGATAAAGACACATCGGGAACTAAGGCTCTTAACCAAGGATTATAAGATAACGACACCGTTCCTTTTTTCTCGTTAAACACCATTTTTGATGCATTCCAATGAATGGCATTAGGATCATCAGGTGCTGCAACCCCTGCATCACCCATTCCACCGGCACGGGCATTCGGAGTAATCATTAAAAACGGCACAGCCGAAGTAATTGTATTCTGTCTTCCGTCCAACTGATCTCCATTTTGTAACTGAGCCTTAACTTCTGTCCCTACTATTGCCGCTAAAACGAATGCTAAGAGTTTATTTCTATATTTCATGTATATTAAAACGAATGTCAAAAATAATGCTTTATCTTATAACGCCTAACCTAATTCAAAATTACCAACTTTTGTGTTGCCTCCACTACTTTTCCGCTTTGGCTCTGAACCTTAACCTTATAAATATACACTCCATTGGCAAGTTTGTCGCCATACTCATCAGCCCCATTCCAAGTTAACTGGTCGAAGTGTGAAGTAGCAGGAGTAACTTTGGTGGTAAGTGTTTTGGTTAATTTACCACCAACGGTGTAAATCTGAATCATTACAGTTAAATCCTCACCTACTCGGTTATGATCAAAATGAAATACCGTAGAAGTAGAGAATGGATTTGGATAGTTTAATACATGTTTCAGTGCAAAATCTTCACTTGATGCTACTACAAAATCAATGGTTGTTTCTGTTGAGTTATTGTAAGTATCCCATGCCTTAAGTGTAGCGGTGTGTTTACCTACAGCTAGGTCTTTTAACGGATAACGAACCTCTCCATCTTGGTAGCTATTTGTTTTGGCTTTGTAATATTCATTTACCGGTATCGACTTCGTATTATCTCCATCAATGGTTAACATCAACTCTCTTCCAATTCCTCGTCCAATGGTATTAATACCACTCACATCAAAAAGTTGAGCAATAAACAACGGACTTTCGTTGGTAAGACCACCATGAACAAATTTGTAATCGTCCATAAACAGCTTCACATCCGGACCGTTTGCATCAGCACTGGCTGAATCGGCAGTACCTCCCACTAAAAATCGCTGCTCGTTGCCGTTTGCATCATTCACTTGATTGGTGGCATAGTAAGAAATTTTACCTCTTCCTATTTGGTAAGAAATATCTTTGGGTACAACAAAAGAGAACGAGAATATGCCATTATTTACCGATGCACTTCCACTGTAAATAATATTATTCTGCATAGTAAAATCCATAGCAGGAGCAGAAGTAGCATCATTCACTAATGTTTGATAGAGCGTTGGTTTATCATATACAGTTACGGAAACTTCTCCTTGGTAAGCGTTTAATACTTGTCCACTCATATCTTGCACCGCACCGGTAATAATAACTTTTGATAGTGCTTTAAGTGTATCAGTAACATCCGTTAAAGTCTTATTGTTGATACTTGATGTAACTACGTTGTATTTTGGATACGCCAATTGCATTACCGCATCTCCTAACAAAGCAAAGTTGCGTTCGTTCCTATCGTTTGAAGTGTAATCGTTTTTAGTAAGTCTGATAATCTCACCTAACGTTTTAGGAGCAATTTTAGAGGTAGAATCCAACCCAATACGATTATACAAGAAGGTATTAAGAATGGTGTTTGAAAATGCTTGTACCAATCGAACAGTAGTGAATAATGCGATAGCCCCTCCTCTGGTATTTAAAAACACTAACTCACCGGCAGATACACGAGAGGGATCATCAAATCGGCTGAACTCGCAAGTTGCCGTGACAAACAACGGCAATCTCTTTTCATTCGTCCAACTGTTAATGTCTTCAATCGTTAATATGCGTTCTGCAGCCCACCCTAACTCACCACCATGCCCGGTGTAATTCACTACAAAACAACCTTTTTGCACCGCATCTGATATGGCCTTTTGCGCAGCCGGATATCTTTGTCCACCTGCCACTACTTCCTGTTTGTAAGCATCAATCCAAATCTTTTCGACATTGTAATTCGGGAATCGGGTTGATACACTGCTAGCCATCACATTTGCATCCTCTTCGTGCGTTCTGCCGTCTTCGTCATCAGCAACAAATACAATCTTATTTCGCCAATCGGCCATGCGATCAGCCTGATGGTAGTTAATAATTTTATCTACCGCAGCTGTAGCTTCGTTGACAGATGAAATTGGTAATCTTCCAATACCCACATCAAGACCTTCTTTTAAATCACCACTTGTTTCCCACAACCCTTCGCCATCATCTAAAAATCCGAAATAATCGTCACTACAATACGAACCAATTGGTGAAGCAGAAAAACTACTTTGGTAGGTTGGAACAAAATTGGAATTATTGCTCACGCGGCTTTTGTAATCATACGATGCTCTTCCGAAAAAAGTAACATATTTCAACTTAACAGTTGATGATGCACCTTTTTGATACAACATGCGAATAAACTCACGAATGGCTGTGATGTCTTGAGCACCGCTAGAAAACTCATTATAGATATCGT
>JACCDH011056718.1_pt1 | contig 12508 bp, 10 predicted proteins | sample 7442481 | NCBI WGS metagenome assembly JACCDH01 (sample SAMN15323433, study PRJNA562643) | freshwater metagenome | isolation source: river surface water | place: USA:Blue River Watershed | collected 2017-08-15
CAATGTGGCACGCGCCCAAGAGGTGGTGGGCGCTGGTGTGCAAGTGGTGGCCGATGCCCGCGAGGTGATTGACAACCCGGAAATCGACATCGTGATCGAGTTGATCGGTGGTTACGGCATTGCCAAGGCCTTGGTGATGGAAGCCATTGCCGCAGGCAAGCATGTGGTCACCGCCAACAAGGCCTTGCTGGCCGTGCATGGCACCGAGGTTTTTGCTGCGGCCCAAGCCAAAGGCGTGATGGTGGCTTTTGAAGCCGCTGTGGCCGGTGGCATCCCGATCATCAAGGCGCTGCGCGAAGGCCTGACCGCCAACAGCATTCAGTGGGTGGCCGGCATCATCAATGGCACCACGAACTTCATCTTGTCCGAAATGCGCGACAAGGGCTTGGACTTTGGCGTGGTGCTCAAAGAAGCCCAACGCCTCGGTTACGCCGAAGCCGATCCCACCTTCGACATCGAAGGCGTGGACGCGGCCCACAAAGTGACTTTGATGAGCGCGATCGCGTTTGGCATTCCTGTTCAGTTTGACAAAGCTTATGTCGAAGGCATCACACAGCTGGGCGCAGCGGACATCAAATACGCCGAACAACTGGGCTACCGCATCAAGCTTTTGGGCATCACTAAGCGCACGGCACAAGGTGTGGAACTGCGCGTTCACCCCAGCCTGGTGCCGACCCAGCGTTTGATCGCCAATGTGGAAGGCGCCATGAATGCCGTGATGGTGCAAGGTGATGCCGTGGGCACCACTTTGTATTACGGCAAGGGTGCAGGCTCTGAGCCCACGGCCAGCGCTGTGATCGCTGATTTGGTGGACATCACCCGTTTGCACACCGCCGATCCGCTCAACCGCGTGCCGCATCTCGCTTTCCAGCCAGGCGCCATGAGCGACCTTCAGGTCTTGCCCATGTCCGAAGTCGTGACCAGCTATTACCTGCGCTTGCGCGTGGCCGATCAAGCCGGTGTGCTGGCCAAGCTCACTGGTTTGCTGGCCGATGCCGGCATCAGCATCGATGCGGTCTTGCAGCGCGAAGCCGACCAGGTCAGCCAGGCCGGGGAGAACCAGACCGATGTGATCATCCTGACCCACGACACCCGTGAAGGCACGCTCAACGATGTGCTGGCCCAGATGCAGGCGCTGCCCACCGTGATGGCGCCCATCGTCCGTATCCGCAAAGAAGAGTTGAACTGATGCGTTACCTGTCCACCCGCGGCCACGCTGACCGCAAACGCTTTTGCGAAATCCTGCTCGAAGGTCTGGCGCCTGATGGCGGGCTGTACCTGCCCGAGTCATACCCCCATGTGGATGCCGATGCCTTGACGCGTTTGCGCCAAGTTTGGCAAAGCCAAGGCTACGCCGCCCTGGCGTTCGAGATCCTGTCGCTGTACATCGATGACATTCCGGCAGAAGACTTGAAGGCCCTGTGCCAGAAGACGTATACCGAGCAAGTGTTTGGCACGTCAGAGATCGTCCCCCTCAAGCCTTTGCAAAGCGCAGGCAACGCCAAACCTGATGTGTACCTCGAAGCCTTGTCCAACGGCCCGACGCTGGCCTTCAAGGACATGGCCATGCAACTGCTGGGCCATTTGTTTGAATACGAATTGGCCCGTCGCGGCGATGAGCTCAATATTTTTGGTGCCACCTCAGGCGACACCGGCAGCGCGGCCGAGTACGCCATGCGCGGCAAAAAAGGTGTTCGCGTTTTCATGACCAGCCCCCATGGCCGCATGAGCCCGTTCCAGCAGGCCCAAATGTTCAGCCTGCTCGACGAGAACATCCACAACATCGCCATCGAAGGCGTGTTCGACGATTGCCAGGACTTGGTCAAGGCCGTGTCCAATGATCTGGCGTTCAAGCGCCAGTACAAGATCGGCACGGTCAACTCGATCAACTGGGCCCGTTTGCTGGCCCAGGTCGTTTACTACTTTGCGGGCTATTTCCAGGCCACCACCGCCAATGATCAGACGGTCAGCTTCACGGTGCCCAGCGGTAACTTTGGCAATGTCTGCGCAGGCCATGTGGCCCGCATGATGGGTTTGCCCATCGAGCGTCTGGTGGTCGCCACCAACGAGAACGATGTGCTGGATGAGTTCTTCCGCACCGGTGTTTACCGTGTGCGCGGCACAGCCGACACGCATGAAACATCGAGCCCGTCGATGGACATCTCCAAAGCCAGCAACTTTGAGCGCTTTGTCTTTGATTTGCTGGAGCGCGACGCGTCTAAAACCCAAGCGATTTTCGGTGAAGGTCTCAGCCGTGAAGGCTTCTTTGACTTGTCGGCCGATCCGCGCTTTGCCAAAGCCGCCAGTTTTTATGGCTTTGAGAGCGGCAAAAGCACCCATGCCGATCGCCTCAAGACCATCCAGCAGGTGTTTGCACAATATGGCGTGATGGTCGATACCCACACTGCCGATGGCATCAAAGTGGCCAAAGAGCATCTGAATCCGGCTGTGCCAATGATCGTGCTGGAGACGGCGTTGCCCATCAAGTTCGCCGCCACTTTGGTGGAAGCCTTGGGTCGGGAACCTGATCGTCCTGCGCAGTTCGAAGGCATTGAACAATTGCCCAAGCGCGTCACGGTCATGAAGTCTGATGTGGCGCAAATCAAGGCCTACATCGCTGAGCACTGCGATTGAGAACGCCCATGTCCAGCGCCCCACGAACGCCTTTGATGCCTCTGGATGAGGCGCTGGCCACATTGCTGCAGCAGATCACGCCATTGAACGGCTCAGAGTGGATTGCCACTTTCGACGCCGACGGGCGCGTGCTGGCCGAGGATGTGGTGTCGTCACTGCAGGTGCCCGCATTCGACAATTCGTCCATGGATGGGTACGCCGTTCGCTGTGCAGACTTGCTGCCAGGTGCCGAGTTGTCGGTGACGCAACGCATTCCTGCGGGCCATCAAGGGCAGCCTTTGCAAGCGGGACAAGTGGCGCGGATTTTCACCGGCGCGCCCGTCCCCCCGGGCGCTGATGCCATCGTGATGCAGGAGCAAGCCGAGTTGGTGACCGACGGTGACATTCCCCGTGTGCGTTTTACGCATCGGCCGCAAGTGGGGGAGTGGATCCGCCGAAGCGGTGAAGACATCCGCCAGGGGCAAACCGCTTTGCGTCGGGGTCAAAAGTTGGGGCCCGCTGAGCTGGGTTTGGCTGCCAGCCTCGGATTGGCCCAGTTGCGTGTGGTGCCGCGTCCTCGCGTGGCGTTGTTCTCGACAGGTGATGAGTTGGTGATGCCTGGCGATGTGGCACCGCAAGACATGCCCGCAGGCGCCATCTACAACTCCAACCGCTTTTTCTTGCGGGCCTTGTTACACCGCTTGGGCTGCGAGGTCAGTGATCTGGGCATCGTGCCTGATCGCCGTGATGCCACATTGGCCGCCCTCAAAACAGCCGCTGATCACCATGACCTGATTTTGACCAGCGGCGGCGTGTCCGTGGGCGAGGAAGACCATGTGAAACCCGCCGTGCAAGCTTTGGGCGCTTTGGCTTTGTGGCAAATTGCCATGAAGCCCGGCAAGCCTTTTGCCTACGGCCATGTGCGCCGCGAAACGCAAAACGGCACAGCCCATTTTGTGGGCTTGCCGGGCAATCCGGTCTCCAGTTACATGACTTTCCTGCTTTTGGTCAGGCCCTTGATCTTGAAGCTGCAGGGCGTTGAAAACCTGGCCCCCGAGTGCCTTCAGTTGCCCGCCCATTTCGAATTGCCCAAAGCCGATAAACGCCGGGAGTTCTTGCGCGCTCGCCGCAACGACCAAGGGGGACTTGATCTGTTTCCCAACCAGAGTTCGGGGGTTTTGACCTCGGTGGTTTGGGGCGATGGCGTGATCGACAACCCGTCGGGCAAGACCATTGCTCAAGGCGATATCGTCCATTTTTGGCCCTTCGCGGGATGGTTGTCATGAAGATTCAAATCCGTTATTTCGCATCTTTGCGCGAGACCTTGGGCATGCCCGGCGAAACGCTGGAGACCACCAGCGAAGATGTTGCCGCTTTGCGTGAGGAGTTGATGGCCAAGGGCGGCGCCTATGCGCAAGCCTTGTCGTCGGGGCGTGCCGTGCGGGTGGCGGTCAACCAGGTCATGGCGTCAGGTGATACCCGCTTGTCCGAGCATTGTGAGGTGGGTTTTTTCCCGCCGGTCACCGGGGGCTGAAAGCATGTCCGCTCGTGTGCTGATTCAGACCGCCGACTTTGACGTGAGCGCCGAGATCGATGCGCTGCGTGCGCAGGATTTGCGCGTAGGGGCCGTGTGCAGCTTTGTTGGGACCGTGCGCGATACCCGAGCCTTGACCGGGCAAGCGCAAGACGAAGTCCAGGCCATGGAGTTGGAGCATTACCCGGGCATGACCGAAAAATCCATCGAAGCCATGATCGATGAAGCGCACACACGCTTTGATTTTTATGGTGCACGGGTGGTGCATCGGGTGGGGCGCTTGCTGCCGGCTGAACAGATCGTGTTGGTGGCGGTGACTTCCGCCCACCGGGGTGAGAGTTTCAAGGCCTGCGAATTTTTGATGGACTACCTCAAAACCCAGGCGCCTTTCTGGAAGAAAGAGCAAACCCCCGAAGGAGCGCATTGGGTGGATGCCCGCGTGTCCGACGATGCGGCCCTGGCCCGCTGGGGCATTCAGGCCACCAACGCTTGAGGGCTTGGCGCACTCAGTGCGTGTAGCGCGGTGGCGTTTCGGGCTCCAGCGCAGGAGGCTCGACGCCCGCAGACACATTGGGGGCCGTGGTGAAGCCCCATTCGGCCTTGACCAAGGCTTGTTGTATCAAATGAACCAAGCCGTGCACCAGGCTCGCTTGCAAGTTGAGCTGGCAAGACTTGACGGCGGCATCCACCGATTTTTCCTGGAAAGTCATCAGCAGGCCACCACTGGCTTGCAAACTCAGCTGTGCGTCTGTGATCAACAGCGGCTCTTCCCCCAAGGGCCGTTGTTCGGCTTTGGCCTCGAATGGGGTGGAGAAGTCGGCTTTCTGCAAAAACGCATCCCGTTTGATTTCGGTGAGCATTTTTTGCGATGAAGGATCGGGCGCGGCCACCCCCGGCTGACTGGCCTCCAGACGAACCACCGATTGGTCAATGGCCGGCATCAGGCGCAGGCACATGCGGCGTGTCAGCCAAAAGCGGAACTCTTGCTTGTCGAGTGTGTTCAAACGCAACAAGATCCGGTCTTGGCGCTCTTCATAACTGACTGAAAGCTGGTGAATGTTCATGATTTGATTTTAGGCAAATTCCACGACCACTTTGGCGCTTGAAAATGCCCAGAGTGGCCCAAGCTTGGAAACATTGGAGAAACATTCATGCGCATCGATAAATTGACCACCAAATTTCAGGAAGCCTTGGCCGATGCCCAGTCTTTGGCTTTGGGCCGTGACCACGCCTACATCGACCCCGCACATGTGCTGGTGACCATGCTCAAGCAAGATGAAGGGCCCAAAGCCCTTTTGCAACGTGCTGGTGTTCAGGTCCCGGGTCTGTTGCAAGCCTTTGAGGCGGCGGTGACCCGTTTGCCGCAAGTGACCGGGCAAGATCAGGTGCAGGTGGGGCCTGACTTGGTCAAATTGCTGCAGGCGGCTGAAAAGGAGTCCATCAAGCGAGGCGACGCCTTCATCGCCAGTGAGTTGTTTTTGCTGGCTTTGGCCGACAGCAAAACCGAGGCCGGGCGGCTGTGCAAGGAAAACGGACTCTCGCGCAAGAGCCTGGAGTCCGCCATCGATGCCGTGCGCGGCGGCCAGACCGTGGGCAGTGCCGATGCCGAGGGGCAACGCGAAGCCCTCAAAAAATACTGCATCGACCTGACCGAGCGCGCCCGCATTGGCAAGCTCGATCCCGTAATTGGTCGCGACGATGAAATCCGGCGTGCCATCCAGGTCTTGCAACGCCGCACCAAAAACAACCCGGTGCTCATCGGTGAACCTGGTGTCGGCAAGACGGCCATTGTTGAAGGTCTGGCCCAGCGCATCGTGGCCGGTGAAGTGCCTGACTCGCTCAAAGGCAAACGCGTGTTGTCTTTGGACATGGCGGCTTTGTTGGCTGGGGCCAAGTTCCGTGGCGAGTTTGAAGAGCGCCTGAAAACCGTGCTCAACGAATTGGCCAAAGACGAAGGGCAGACCATCGTTTTCATTGACGAGCTGCACACCATGGTGGGCGCCGGCAAAGGCGAGGGCGCCATGGACGCCGGCAACATGCTCAAGCCCGCTTTGGCGCGCGGCGAGCTGCATTGCGTGGGAGCGACCACGCTGGACGAATACCGAAAATACATCGAGAAAGACGCGGCCTTGGAGCGTCGTTTTCAGAAAATTCTGGTCAACGAACCCACTGTGGAAGCCACGATCGCGATCTTGCGTGGGCTGCAAGAAAAATACGAAATCCACCACGGCGTGGACATCACCGATCCGGCCATTGTGGCGGCGGCCGAGCTGAGTCATCGCTACATCACCGATCGTTTCTTGCCCGATAAGGCGATTGACCTGATCGACGAGGCTGCGGCCAAAATCAAGATCGAGATCGACTCCAAGCCCGAGGTCATGGACAAGCTCGACCGCCGTTTGATTCAGCTTCAAATTGAGCGCGAAGCTGTGCGCAAGGAAAAGGACGAGGCGTCTCAAAAACGCTTGACCTTGATCGAGGAAGAAATCATCAAGCTCAAGAAGGAAGCGGCCGATCTGGAGGAAATCTGGCAAGCCGAAAAAGCCCAGGCCCAAGGCGGCCAGCAAGTGCGCGAGCAGATTGACCAGTTGCGCCAGCAAATCGAAGAGCTGACCCGCAAGGGCGATTTCAACAAGGTGGCCGAGCTGCAATACGGGCAACTGCCCGCCTTGGAAAAAACCCTCAAGGACGTGCAGGCCAAAGAAGCTGCGCCCGGTGAAAAGCCGGTGCACCGTTTGCTGCGCACCCAGGTGGGCGCCGAAGAAATTGCCGAGGTCGTCTCACGTGCCACGGGTATTCCTGTGTCCAAGATGATGCAGGGCGAGCGTGAAAAACTCCTGCAGATGGAAGACAAATTGCACCAGCGTGTGGTGGGGCAGGACGAGGCCATTTCGGCCGTGGCCAATGCCATTCGCCGTTCACGCTCGGGCCTGTCTGATCCGAACCGCCCAACTGGTTCCTTCTTGTTCCTGGGGCCTACGGGTGTGGGCAAGACGGAGCTGTGCAAAGCCTTGGCGGGCTTCTTGTTTGACAGCGAGGACCACCTGATCCGTGTGGACATGAGCGAGTTCATGGAGAAGCACTCGGTGGCCCGTTTGATCGGTGCGCCGCCCGGTTATGTAGGTTACGAAGAAGGGGGCTACCTGACCGAAGCCGTGCGCCGCAAGCCCTACAGCGTGTTGCTGCTGGACGAGGTGGAAAAAGCCCATCCGGATGTGTTCAACATTTTGCTGCAGGTGTTGGACGATGGTCGACTGACCGATGGCCAAGGCCGTACGGTGGACTTCAAGAACACGGTGATCGTCATGACCTCCAATTTGGGTTCGCACCTGATCCAGGCCATGGTGGGGCAACCCGCTGAGGACATCAAGGACGCTGTATGGGACGAGTTGAAGTCGCATTTCCGCCCCGAGTTCCTCAACCGCATCGACGAGACCGTGGTCTTCCACGGACTGGACGCACAGCACATCGCATCGATCGCCAGCATCCAACTGCAAGCTTTGCGCGATCGCTTGGCCCGCATGGACCTGAGCCTGGATGTCAGCGCTGCAGCCTTGTCCGAGTTGGCCAAGGTGGGTTTTGATCCGGTGTTCGGTGCGCGTCCGCTCAAGCGCGCCATCCAGCAGCGGCTGGAAAATCCTTTGTCGCGTTTGTTGCTGGAAGGGCGTTTTCCGCCCAAGAGCACCATCGAGGTCTCGGTGGACCCTGTGCAAAACCCGGGCCATTTCGATTTCAAGGTGATCGAAGCGACCGTTTGATGGCGCAGCGTCCCTGAGGGGCATGGTGGCGACACCATGCCCCTTTTTTCATGGCTAAACTGCAGCTTTTGCAGCGTGCCAAGCCCTCATGTTCTTGGAGCCGCCCGTTGCGAGCAGGAAAGAACAGACGTTTATGCAACTGGCCTCATCGGGTCCTGAGCCCACAGTTTCCTTGCAAAGTGACGCCAAAGTGATGGGGCTGGTCGGTCTGGCCCATGCCAGCTCGCACTTTTCGCACCTCTTGCTGCCCTTGATGTTTCCCGTCTTCATTCGGGACTTCGGCTGGTCTTATTCCGAGCTGGGCTTGCTCAGCACCTTGTTTTTTGTAGTCTCCGGCGTGGGCCAAGCTTCAGCGGGTTTTGTGGTCGACCGCATGGGTGCGCGTCCTGTCTTGTTCTGCTCCATGGTCTTGTTCACCTTGGCTTGTCTGTTGGCGTCGGTGGCCGAGGGCTATGCAGCCCTCATGGCGGTGGCCGTGCTGGCAGGTCTGGGCAACGCACCTTTTCACCCTGTGGACTTCACGATCTTGAACCAACGGGTATCGACCCCGCGCTTGGGCTATGCCTTCAGTGTGCATGGCTTGAGCGGCAATCTGGGCTGGGCTGTCGCCCCTGTGTTTTTCACGGTCACGGGCGCTCTGTGGGGATGGCGTCAGGCCTTTGTGGCGGCCGCTGGCCTGTATGCCTTGGTGTTGTTGATGCTGGTGCTGAACCGTGCTGCGCTCAAGACCGAGCCCTCTGCACGTGCGCAAGGTGGTGCAGGCGTGACAAATGATTTGGCGTTCATGCGCTTGCCCGTGGTGTGGTGGTGCTTCGCCTTCTTTTTGTTGTCCACCGTGACGTTGGCGGTGGTGCAGAATTTCTCCGTGCCCATCCTCAAAGCCTTGCAAGGCGTGAGTTTGGAGCTGGCCTCGATGACGCTGACCGCCTACATGTTGTGCGGCGCTGTGGGCATGCTGATCGGTGGTTTTGTGGCGGCGCGCTGGCCGCGCTGGAGCGATCGCGTGGTGGCCGCCTGCATGGCGGGTGCCGCGGTGTTGATGGCCTTGTGTGCCAGTGGCTTGTTTGGTCAGATGGGCACCTTGTGGGTTTTGGCCGCCACAGGTTTTGCCATTGGTGTGGGGGGGCCAAGCCGCGATTTGATGATCAAGAAGGCGACGCCTAAAGGCGCCACTGGGCGGGTCTATGGCTTGGTTTACTCAGGTCTGGATGTGGGCTTTGCTTTGTCGCCCCTATTTTTCGGTGCGCTCATGGACCGCGCGCTCTACCAAGCGACCTTGCTGGGGGCTGCTTTGGTGCTCTTGTTCAGCGTTGTGGCCGCTTTGGGGGTGGGCAAGCGCACAGCAGTGCCCGCTTGAGCACTTAACGCTTGGGCGACAGACGCCAGGCAGGCGCTTGGGCAAAATCAGCGCATGACACAAAAAATCGCTGGCCATCTTCTCGTTGAATGCCTCTTGGCCCAAGGCGTTACCCATGCGTTTGGCGTACCGGGTGAAAGCTACCTGGCGGTGCTGGATGGCTTCCATCTGCACCGCGACAAGATCCGTTTTGTCATCTGCCGCCAAGAGGGCGGTGCGGCCTACATGGCCGAAGCGCAAGGCAAGTTGACCGGCCGTCCCGGGGTCTGTTTCGTCACCCGGGGCCCAGGTGCGACCAACGCCTCGATTGGCGTGCACACGGCTTTTCAGGACTCCACCCCGATGGTGCTTTTTGTTGGCGATGTGGCCAGCGACACGCGCGACCGCGAGGCTTTTCAGGAAATGGATTACACCCATTTTTTTGGCCCCTCGACCAAAGGCATGGCCAAGCGCGTCGAGCGCATCGATGATCCCGAACGTTTGCCTGAGTACGTGGCACGGGCTTTTGCGACCGCCATGAATGGCCGTCCCGGCCCTGTGGTGCTGGTCTTGCCCGAGGACATGCTGACCCAGGCGGCTGAGCACGCTCAAGCCTTGCCACGTGTCGAGCCCGTTCAGGCCTGGAGTGATCCGGGTGCATTGCGCAGTTTGAGAGACATGCTCCTGAGTGCGCAAAAGCCCTTGGTCATTTGTGGCGGAGGCGGGTGGACTGTGCAGGCTGCGCAAGCCCTGCAGCGGTTTGCCGAGAATTGGCAATTGCCCGTGGCCAACGCGTTCCGCTTCCAGGACACCTTTGACAACCACCATCCTTTGTACGCGGGGGATGTCGGTATCGGCATCAATCCTGCACTTGCGGCTCGCGTTCGGGACTCGGATTTGATCCTGGCCATTGGCCCGCGTCTGGGTGAGATGACCACGGGCGGCTACACCTTGCTCAAAGCCCCCAAGACGCTGCAAAAGTTGGTGCACATCCACGGCAGTGCCGAAGAGTTGAATCGGGTGTATCAAGCCGATCTGGCCATTCTGTCCACCATGAACGCCGCAGCCAGAAGCCTTGAAGTGCTGACGGCGCCCACCGATTTGCCTTGGGGCGACTGGACGCGCTCAGCGAATGCCGATTACCTGGCCAATCTTGTGCCACAGGCATTGCCGGGCGATATCGACATGCCCGCCATCGTCGCGACCCTGAAAAAACACCTGCCCGAAGATGCTGTGCTGACCAATGGCGCAGGCAACTTTGCCAGTTGGATGCACCGGTTCTTTCAACACAACGGTTTGGTCAAAGGCCACAAGATCCAATTGGCGCCCACTGTGGGCGCGATGGGTTATGGCGTTCCGGCGGGCATTGCCGCCAATTTGTTGACGGGCCGTTTGGCCTTCACCATTGCGGGCGATGGCGATTTTCTGATGAACGGTCAGGAGCTGGCCACGGCGGTGCAGCATGGCGGCAAAAGCATCATCTTGTTGTTGAACAACGGCATGTACGGCACGATCCGCATGCATCAGGAGCGGGAATATCCAACCCATGTGACGGGCTCGCAGCTGAGCAATCCTGATTTTGTGATGTTGGCCCAAGCCTTTGGTTATGCCGCAACGCGCATTCACAAAACGCAAGAGTTCGAGGCCGCCTTGCTTGACGCGCTGCAAAGGCCGCAAGGCACCTTGATTGAGGTGATGCTCGATCCGGAGGTGATCACCACCCGAGGCACGCTGAGCGCCATCACCCAATCGGCCTTGGCCAAGCGCAAGGTTTGACGTCATGTCTGCAGTGCAGCTGCAGACATAAAAAAACCCGCTTAACGCGGGTTTTTTCATGGGCTCACCAGAATCATTTCAGGTGCTTGCCGATCAAGCCAGCCATTTCGAACATGGTGACTTGGGCTTTGCCAAACACAGCCTTGAGCTTGTCGTCGGCATTGATGGCGCGGCGGTTGGTCGCGTCTTGCAAGTTGTGCTTTTTGATGTAGACCCACATCTTGCTCACGACTTCGGTGCGTGGCAGAGGCGTGGCGCCCACCACGGCAGCCAATGCGGCGCTGGGGGTCAGTGCTTTCATGAACGCAGCGTTGGGGGTGCGTTTTTTAGCAGGAGCTTTGGCCGCTACTTTTTTAGCGGGTGCTGCAGCTTTTGTCGCTGGAGCGGCTTTCTTGGCCGGTGCTGCTTTTTTAGCGGGAGCAGCTTTTTTTGCCGGGGTTTTTTTCGCAGTTGCCATGGTTAAGTTCCTTTGATCGGAAGTTGGTTCGCCGCTGAGAAACAGTTTGTTTTCAGCTGAATGCATGCTACTGGAGAAATCTTCACTTTCCAAGCGGAAATATCAATTTTTGCTAGGGGTTGTTGCTGATTTTTCTTGCTTGTCCCACATTTCAAGATCTTTTGCCCCGGCATGGTGCGTATGGCCTGTGTAAGTGCGCTGATTTCCACTCGCGTCTTTTTCAAGGACACCTCTATGCCCCAAACATCGGCCATCTCTTTTTCTACGTGTGATTTTTGCGATGCCAACAAAAGGAATGACAGCGGAGACTTTCGCGTCATACCCACCGTGTTCCAAAACTACGGCGCTCGTCATCAGTTCGCTGGCCCAGTTTTGACGGTCAAGTGTTACGAGGACAACAGCCATGTCAAGCAGGCAGTGGAGACCGAAGGGCGCGGCCGTGTGCTGGTGGTCGATGGCGGTGCCTCAGTCCGCCGTGCTTTGTTGGGAGGCAACCTGGCCGCTTCGGCGCAACGCAATGGCTGGGCGGGGATTGTCATTGATGGCTGTGCGAGAGACGCCGCAGAACTGGCGGTGCTGGACATGGGCATTCGCGCTCTTGCCCTGAACCCCATGCCCACTGATCGCGCCGGACAAGGACAGACCGGCTTGACCATTCACATTCAAGGCGTGCAAGTCAACTCCGGCGATTGGCTGTATGCCGATCAAGATGGCATCGTCATCAGCACCACAGCCTTGCATCTTGTTTCATGATGCACATCGATGCTTTCATAATTTGAAATTTTCAAATGTTGCAACGCGTCATTTTTTCTCAATATGGGAAATGTAATTTTGCATTGAGAAATTTATTCTTTAAGCTGTTGATTTTAAACAAATAAAAATAACTCTTGTATAAGACATAAGAATGAAAATAAGTCTTGTACAAGAGTTAAGATTTGTCCAACGACGAAGCAGAATCCGCTGCCCACATCGCCCGATTTCAACTTGACTTCAGGAGTTCTCCATGCCCGCTAACCTCAATCAACAACTGAGCC
>JACCDH011161578.1_pt1 | contig 12504 bp, 8 predicted proteins | sample 7442481 | NCBI WGS metagenome assembly JACCDH01 (sample SAMN15323433, study PRJNA562643) | freshwater metagenome | isolation source: river surface water | place: USA:Blue River Watershed | collected 2017-08-15
CAATGGAACTTAACCGCAAAGTCACTAGGGCGCAAAGGTTCGCAAAGAAATCTATTTGAGATTACTGATTTGAGATTTGATATCGTCCTAGCGCCACATCGCGGCTTTGCGTCTTGGCGGTGAAAACAATAAGCAGTAACCGTCAATTAGCAACTATCAACCATGGACCATCAACTATCACCAGAAATACAGAACTTTGCCAAAATTTTTCTATGCAGTTCCGCAATTTCAAAATGGTGGGTTATGTGGTGTATGGCCGTGGTGCTTTCAATCAGTTAGATGAAATCCTCGCACCTCAACGCAAGGGCGATGCACCCATGGTCTTTCTGGTTGACCATTATTTTGAAGGCAAGCCACTCGTGAACCGCATCCCGCTGCGCGGAAAAGACAAGATCATTTTTGTAGATGTTACCTATGAACCCAAGACTACTTATGTTGATTCCTTAGCCAAAGAACTGAAAGAAACCTTCGGCACCGTTAGCGGTATCATTGGTATTGGTGGTGGCTCTGCTATGGACTTAGCCAAAGCCGTTTCATTGATGATGAATAACCCCGGCTCTTCGGCCGATTACCAAGGATGGGATCTGGTGAAACAAGCCGGCGTCTATAAAGTAGGTATTCCTACCCTCAGCGGTACCGGCGCAGAAGTGAGTAGAACAACCGTATTAACCGGACCTACCCGTAAGCTGGGTATGAATTCTGATTTCACGCCCTTCGATCAGATTGTACTCGATCCTGAACTCACCAAAGATGCGCCTGCCAACCAGCGTTTCTACACAGGTATGGATTGTTATATCCACTGCATCGAAAGTTTAGAAGGTACTTACCTCAATGAGTTTAGTAAATCATATGGCGAGAAAGCATTGGAATTATGTCGCTATGTATTCTTAGAAAAAGACCAGTGGGATGATGAGTGCGATGATAAACTGATGATGGCTTCTTATGCCGGTGGTATGAGTATTGCGTACAGTCAGGTGGGTGTGGCACATGCCGTAAGCTATGGCCTAAGCTTCTTGTTAGGTACCAAGCACGGTATTGGCAACTGTATTGTGATGAACCACCTGGAAGAATATTATCCAGCGGGCACAGCCGAATTCAAACGCATGGTGGAGAAAGGTGGTTATACCATTCCAACAGGTATTTGCGCTGGCTTAACTGATGAGCAGTTCGATACCATGATTAATGTAAGCTTGGGCATGAAACCTTTGTGGGAGAATGCACTGGGCAAGGACTGGGAAAAAATCATGACCAGAGAAAAACTGCGCGCACTCTACGAGAAATTATAACAAGCAAAAAAATATACCCGCTCAAATCCCTCAACGATACTGTTGGGGGATTTTCTTTTTATCTTTCGTCCATGCGCAACAAACAACAGCTGTCCTTTTTGGCGGGCATCCTGCTTTTCGCCTTCATGCTTTTTAATCCATTTGGCTTTGAACCCAAAGCCGCAAAAGTATTGTCGGTTGCTGCGCTGATGATTACTTGGTGGGTTACCGAAGCAGCTGCCATGCCAGTTGTTGCGCTAATACCATTGGTCTTATTTCCATTGATGGGTATTGCTAAAATGGAAGATGCTGCCTCACCCTATGCCAATAGTGTGGTGTTTTTATTTATGGGTGGATTCATGATTGGCTTGGCGATTGAAAAATGGCATTTACACAAACGCATTGCGCTGAACATTGTGCGCATCACGGGCACTAGCGGTAATAGAATTGTGTTAGGCTTTATTCTCGCCACCGGCTTTTTGAGTATGTGGTTGAGCAATACCGCCACTACCATGATGATGTATCCTATTGCAATGAGTGTGGTGCGTGTGATGGAAGACAATCATAAAGGCGAAGGCAAGATTGGTAATATGGCTATCTGCTTACTCTTATCCATCGCGTATGCATCTAATTTCGGTGGTATTGCTACCATCATTGGTACACCACCCAATGTGGCATTCGTTGGTTTCTTAGAGAAGAAATATCAATACACGTTCCAGTTTGTTGACTGGATATTGCTTTGCTTGCCTATCGCAGCTTTGCTGATGATTACTTTATACTGGACCATGACGCGTTGGTTATTTCGTAATGGCATCACACATGATACCGCTACTGCGGCTTTGATTAAAACAGAATTGCAGCAGATGGGCAAAATATCGGGACCAGAAAAAAGAGTGCTGATCATTTTTGCAGGCACGGCTTTACTATGGATTACCAAAGACCTGATCAACGCGGCACAAACCACCGTAAAACTGGATGATACCATGATTGCGATGGCCGGTGCCATTACCTTATTCCTTGTACCTAGTCATACACAAGTACCCGAAAGCAAACAATTGCTGGAATGGCACGATACGCAAAAAATGGCTTGGGGTATTCTCTTATTGTTTGGCGGCGGCATCAGCTTGGCCAATCAGTTAGAAAAAGCAGGATTGATTCAACAGCTGGGTAATTTCATCGCCAGCTATTCCGGTAGCAATCTGCTCTTACTCATTTTCGCCACCACTATTCTGTCTATTTTCATCAGCGAAGTGATGAGCAATGTGGCGCAGGTAATTGTATTTGCCCCGGTAATGGCCGGCATTGCCGATGCGCTCAAAATAGATCCGCTGTATCTGGGCATACCTATGACATTAGCTGCCAGCTGTGCCAGTATGTTGCCCATGGGTACACCACCCAATGCCATTGTATTCGCCAGCGGCCGATTGAAACTGAATGATATGCTGAAAACAGGTCTGGTGATGAACCTGATTGCCACGGTGCTCATTACGCTGTTTTCTTATTACCTGATTCCAATATTGGTGCATACGATTCGCTAAATCCGTGCGAGATTTCACACAAGCACAAGGGCAAATTCCTTTTCTTTGCAGCGCCAATAAAGCCCTATCAATATGAAATGCGCTGATATTCAACTGCTCAACGAAAAAGAAACCCGCGCCGGTTTTGGCGAGGGTGTGTATGAAGCCGGAAAAGCCAATGAAAATGTGGTAGTACTTACTGCAGATTTGGCCGGTTCACTCAAATTGGGCCCTTTCATGAAAGAATTTCCCAATCGTTTTGTGCAGTGCGGTATTGCCGAAGCCAATATGATGGGCATTGCAGCCGGCTTAACCATCGGCGGCAAAATTCCTTACACCACTACTTTCGCGAATTTCTCTACCGGCCGCGTGTATGACCAGATTCGCCAGAGCATTGCCTATAGCGGCAAGAATGTAAAAATCTGCGCATCACATGCTGGTTTAACATTGGGTGAAGATGGCGCTACCCACCAGATTCTGGAAGACATTGGTTTGATGAAGATGTTGCCCGGCATGACGGTGATTGTGCCTTGCGATTTCAACCAAACCAAAGCGGCTACCAAAGCCATCGCGAATTATGAAGGTCCGGTTTACCTGCGTTTCGGCCGACCAAAATGGGCAAACTTCACCAAAGAAGATGGTAGCGATTTCGTGATTGGTAAAGCACAACAACTGAGCGAAGGAAAAGACGTGAGCATTTTCGCTTGTGGTCACCTCGTTTGGAAAGCTGTTGAAGCGGGCAAGCAATTAGAAGCAAAGGGTTATAGTGTTGAAGTAATCAATATTCACACCATTAAGCCATTGGATGAGGAAGCCATTATTCGTTCTATCAGCAAAACAAAATGTGCTGTTACCTGCGAAGAGCACAACGTGCTGGGTGGTTTGGGTGATAGTGTTGCTCAAGTAGCTGCGCGTCATTGTCCCATTCCTATCGAGTATATCGGCACCAACGATACGTTTGGTGAAAGCGGTACACCGAATCAATTACTCGTGAAGTACGGATTAGACACACCGAATATTGTAGCTGCTGCTGAAAAAGTGATGAGCAGAAAAGCATAAAAAACCCCCGCAATACTGCGGGGATTTTTATTTTAAGGCGCTAGTCTTTCAATTTTCCAAGAACCATCGCTTTGCAGCGTGTAACGAATACGATCGTGCATGCGACTGCTTCGTCCCTGCCAAAACTCTACCGTGTGTGGTTTCACCACAAAACCACCCCAATGCGGTGGACGTGGAATATTTTCTGTTCCGTATTGCTCTTCGTATTGCAAGTAGTTTTGTTCAATTACTTTTCTGCTTTCAATCACCTGACTCTGTGGTGAACTCCAGGCACCAATTCTGCTGCCTGCAGGGCGAGAGAAGAAATACGCATCATTATCCGCATCAGACAATTTTTCAACTCGGCCTTCAATACACACTTGTCTCTCTAATTCTTTCCAGAAAAATACCAATGATGCATTCGGATTAGCAGCGAGGTCTTGTCCCTTATGACTATTGTAATTCGTAAAGAAGACAAATCCATTCGTATCATACCCCTTCAACAAACAAATGCGTGCAGCAGGTATGCCTTGTGCATTGGCTGTTGCTACCGTCATCGCATTGGGCTCATCAATCTTGCTGTCCATTACATCATGCCACCAATGGCCAAACTGTGCAAATGGATCTTTGGCCGCATCGGCTTCATTCAATGCTTTCAGTTTATAATCTCTGCGTAAATCAGCAATTTGTTGATGTGTACTCATAACCCTAGATTGAAGAGCGAAATTACGCAATGATTGGCCTGCAGACCGCTGACAATTATCAGCGGGGCATAAAAAAGGGGCTGTTTCTTCAACAACCCCTTTTCGTTTATCAGCATCTAGCTTTTATTCTGAAATCGTGGTATGCTTGGTACCGTGCGCAGAACTGATATAAGTATATACCGCCGGAATCACAAACAAAGTAAGCACCAATGAGAACAACAGACCGCCTACCACCACAATACCCAAAGGCATACGGCTGGTAGCTGCTGCTCCCAAGCTTAACGCAATTGGTAAAGCACCTAAAGCAGTAGCCAAGCTCGTCATCAAAATCGGACGCAAACGTTGTGTAGATGCTTCCAACACGGCCTGTGTTTTACCCAAACCTGACTCGCGTTTTTTATTGGCAAACTCCACAATCAGGATACCGTTCTTGGTTACCAGACCAATGAGCATGATCATACCAATCTGCGAGAAGATATTCAGTGTTTGATCGAACAGCCATAGACTGAGCAATGCACCAGCCATCGCAAGCGGTACAGTCAGCATAATGGTGAAAGGATCTTTGAAGCTTTCGAACTGAGCAGCCAACACCAGATAAATCAACACCAATGCCAAACCAAAAGCAAAGCTGGTGTTTGATGAACTTTCACGAAAATCGCGTGATGGACCACTTAAGTCTGTAGAAAAACTTTCATCCAACAATTTATCTGCAATGGCTTGCATGGCTTTTACGCCATCGCCAATCGTCTTGCCTTCGGCGAGTGAAGCAGAAATAGTAGCCGACTTGAAACGATTAAAGTGATAGAGTGTTGGCGGATTAGAGTTCTCTTCCATCTTAATCACAGAAGTGATGGGAATGTTCTCTCCTCGGCTATTGCGCACATACAATTTCTCAATAGATGCAGGATCTTTTCTATCAGCCAATTCAACCTGCGCAATTACTTGGTACTGCATACCGTTGCTCACATAGTAAGCAATACGTCTGCCGCTGAATGCACTTGATACCACATCGGCCACATCGGCAATATTCAATCCCAAATCGCGTGCTTTAATACGATCAATAGTTAATTGCAGTTCTGGCTTATTGAATTTCAAGTTAGCATCTACGTTTTGGAAAGTCTTGTCCTTTCTGGCTTCATCCAAAAACTTCGGCACCACTTCTTTGATCTTGTTGAAATCGAGATTTTGCACAATGAACTGCACCGGCAAAGAACCACGAGAGCCTAAACCAATAGAAATGGTTTGTTCTTCTACGGGGAAGATGCGCACGTTGTTGAAGCGTGCTAATTTCTTACTCAGCTCGCGGGCAATCTCACTTTGTGTTTTATCGCGCTCCTCGGGCTCTACTAATTTCAAACGAGCTGTACCACTGTTCACACCACTGCTACCAAAACCGGGCACAGCAGCAAATACAAATGATTTCTCTTTAATAGAATCAGACAAATAACTAATCAGTCTATCGCCCGTTTCTACCATATAGCCATAACTCGCACCTTCGGGACCACTCAATTGAAAACGGATATTGCTTCTATCTTCCAGCGGAGCGATCTCGCTTTGTAAATTTTTACCTACAAAAAAGATTGCTGCACTACAAAGCGCTACAATTACCCAGGCCATCCAGCGTATGCGCAGAAAGCCGGCCAGCATATTTTTGTAACCATTTTCCATACCGCGGAAAATGAATTCTGTTTTCTCGTAAAACTTACCATGACCTTTCTTGCGGGTGAGCAACACGTTCAGCACCGGTGTGATAGTCAGCGATACAAATGCAGACACCAATACCGCACCGGCTACAACCACACCAAATTCGCGGAACAAGCTACCCACAAAGCCTTGTAAGAAGATAACCGGCATGAATACTACCGCCAGCGTAATTGATGTAGAGATAACCGCGAAGAAAATTTCTTTACTGCCTTCCAGTGCTGCTTTCTTAATCGGTAAACCCATCTCCATTTTTCGGAAGATGTTTTCTGTTACCACAATACCATCATCCACTACTAGACCGGTTGCCAGCACAATGCCCAAGAGGGTTAACACATTCACCGAGAAGCCGGCGATATACATGATGAAGAAAGTAGCCACCAATGAAATAGGAATATCAATCAGCGGACGAATGGCAATCATGAAGTTTCTGAAGAAGAACAGAATCACCAATACCACCAGACTAAATGCAATCAACAAGGTTTCTTCTACTTCTTTGATGGAACGGCGCACATTCTGTGTGGTATCGATCAGGGTTGTTAACTGCACATCGCTTTTCTGTGTTCGCTTCAGGTCTTCTAAACGTTTGTAAAACTCATCGGCAATTTTGATGTAGTTGGCACCGGGTTGTGGAATGATGGCAATACCCACCGCGTTCACCCCATTCAAACGCCAGCTGAATTCTTCGTTCTCCGGACCAATCTCCACTTTAGCTACATCACTCAGACGAACAATGCCATTGGCATCTTCGCGAATGATCAAATCGCTGAAATCTTTTTCAGTGCTTAGGCGACCAATGGCACGAATCACCATCTCTGTCTTATCACCATAAATTTTACCGGAAGGAATTTCTACGTTTTCTCTGTTCAGCACATTGCGCACATCACTGAAAGTAACATTGTAGGCGTTCAGTTTATCCGGATCAAACCAGATGCGCATGCTCGGGCGCTTCTGTCCGAATATATTTACTGCACTTACTTCTGGAATGGTTTGAAAACGTTGTTGTAATACGTTCTCTGTATAATCACTCAACTCCAACAAGCTCTTACTCTCACTTTGTACCGCTAAAAGAATAATGAAATCGCCACCTACATCAGACTTACTCACTACCGGTGGTGCATCCAAATCTTGTGGCAAACTACGAATGGCTTGACTCACTTTATCACGCACATCATTGGCGGCTGCTTCTAAATCTGCATCAAGGTTGAATTCAACAGTGATATTGCTACTACCTACAGAGCTGGAAGAAGAGATATTGCGAATGCCTTGAATACCGTTGATGGATTTTTCCAAGGGTTCTGTAATCTGACTTTCGATGATATCAGAGTTGGCGCCGGCATAAGAGGTTCGCACGTTGATGATGGGCGGATCTACTGCCGGATATTCGCGCACAGCCAGAAACGTATAACCCACTGCACCAAATAAGATGATGAGTAAGTTCATCACAGTGGCCAGTACCGGCCTGCGCAATGCTAATTCAGAAATATTCATACCCTTCTACTCCAGTTACTTTATTGAAGAATGTCTTTCAGTTGCTTTACACTACGCACTTTTACATTGCTATTCGGACGTACAAATAGTACACCGGTAACCACCACACTATCACCCACACTCAAACCCTTGGTTACTTCTACATATCCGCTGCTACGCAGGCCTGTCTCTACATTTACGATCAGGCCCTTACCATCTTTCACCACAGCCACTTGCTTAGAACGTGCATCCGGAATAATGCTATTGGTTGGCACCAGAATGCTGCTGTTGCTGCCGCCTGCATTCAAATACACTTTCACGAAACTACCCGGCTGAATGGGTGAACCATTCACTATTGCGCGCACTTTCAGGTTACGAGTTGTGGCGTCAATCTCTGGTTCTGTTGCAATGATGGTAGCACTACGCTTGGTGTTTTGCGCACCAGTAGTAATTTGAACTGTAGCACCTTTTCTGATAAAATCAGCATAACGCTCAGGCACAGTGAAATCAATTTTAGAACGATCTACTTGTTGCAGCGTTGCGAAAATATTTGCTGGTGTTACATAAGCACCGGGACTCACTTGACGCAGACCCAGCAAACCATCAAATGGCGCTTTGATATAGGTCTTATCAATTTGTGCTTTGTAAAAATCCATATCTGCTTTCAGGTTATTCACCTGTGTAACCACTGCATCATAATCTGCTTGGTTAATACCATTGATGGCAACCAGCTTGCGCAGTCTGGCTTCATTCTTTTCTGCCAGATCTAATTGCGATTTGGTTTTATTCAATTGTGCTTGCAAATCCGCATCATTGATGCGTGCCAATACAGTGCCTTTCGCCACACGTGTTCCTTCAGGAATATTCAGCAGTGTGAGACGGCCACTCACTTCGGGTCTGATTTCAATAGACTCTGCAGGAATCACCGTACCATTGGCCTCTACAGTGTTGGATACTGCCTGGGTACTGGCAATGATGACATCTACGATAGTCGCATTAGGGCCCTGCTGCTTAGGGGCTTCTTTCTTTTTCTCTTTACAGCCGATACTTAGTAGCAAAACGGCCAAACCTGCGCATAGGATGGAATGTCTGATCAATGTTGAAGCTTTAAGAGTCGTAAAATTAACGCTTTCACCCCCGCTTTTATGCAAGAGATTGGATGAATGGCTGCGCGATAGATGCCACAAAAAAGGCGATACCGTCATTGTATCGCCTTTGTATTAATTTTTTGATGGAAATCAACCATTCATGCTGGCCAAAAACTCTTCATTGCTCTTGGTGCCACGCATGCGCTTGAGCAGTTCGCTCATCGCTTCTTCGGTATTCATATCGTTGATATAGAGACGCAGGATATTCATGCGGCCCAATACATCTTTTTCCAACAACAGATCATCACGTCTGGTAGAAGAAGCCACTAGGTCAATAGCCGGGAAGATGCGCTTGTTCGCCAAACGACGATCCAACTGCAATTCCATATTACCTGTACCCTTGAATTCTTCGAAGATCACTTCATCCATCTTAGAACCAGTATCAATCAATGCAGTAGCGAGGATGGTGAGTGAACCACCGTTCTCAATCTTACGTGCCGCACCAAAGAACTGCTTAGGCTTCTGCATGGCATTGGCTTCCACACCACCTGACAACACTTTACCTGAAGCAGGTGCTACTGTGTTGTGGGCACGCGCCAGACGCGTGATAGAATCCAACAGAATCACCACATCGTGGCCACATTCTACTAGACGCTTTGCTTTCTGCAGAGCGATGGTAGATACTTTCACGTGCTTTTCTGCGGGTTCATCGAAAGTAGATGCCAATACTTCTGCGCGTACACTACGCTCCATATCGGTAACTTCTTCAGGACGCTCATCAATCAGCACCACCATCAGGTATACTTCAGGGTGATTGGCTGCAATGGCATTGGCCACTTCTTTCAGCAACATGGTCTTACCCACTTTAGGTTGGGCTACAATCAAACCACGCTGGCCCTTACCAATAGGGGTAAAGAGGTCCATGATACGTGTGCTGAAATTACTAGGCGTTGTAAAGAGGTTCAGTTTCTCGAATGGGAACAATGGTGTGAGGTAATCGAATGGTACACGGTCGCGTACTTCATCCGGACGCTTACCATTGATGCTATCAACCTTCAGCAGGGCGAAATATTTTTCGCCTTCTTTCGGCGGACGCACATAACCTACCACGGTATCACCGGTCTTCAAACCAAATAATTTGATTTGAGAAGGCGATACATATACATCATCAGGAGAAGAGAGATAGTTATAATCAGAAGAGCGAAGGAAACCATAGCCATCAGGCATCATTTCCAATACGCCTTCACCTTGAATCATGCCATCAAACTCAACATTGAATACAGGTTCTTTTCTGTTGAACTGTGGTCTGGCAGCGGGTTGTGGCGCAGGTTGCTCTTCGGTGGCAGCCAGCATGGCTTCTGCCAGTGAGCTAATATTGTCAGCAGGCTTTTCTGTGTTGTCTGCAGCGGCTTCAGCAGGTGCAGCAGCTTCGGCAGCAGGTGCCATTTTCTCAATGCGGGGCTTACGGCCGCGGCGACCTTTCTGGTCTTCAGCTGATGCTTCGCCCATTACTTCCGCTTCTTCGCTACCGTTTCCGGTTGAAGCTACTACGGTAGAAGGTTTGCGACCACGTTTTTTCTTGCCATCGTCTTTGGCATCGCTTGATTGAACGGCCTGACTATCAAGGATTTTGTAGATCAGGTCTTGTTTGTTGAGCTTCTTGGCATTAGCAATCTGCAGTTGCTCGGCTATATCTAAAAGCTCGGGCAGCAGCATGTCGTTCAGTTGTAAAATGTCGTACATAATCAATATTCAAATGGAATCAATACCTGCCTGTCATGCATTTACGTAAGGAAGGTGGAGATAAAACAGATTTTTGTTTGAGACGAGTTGCCGGGGCAACCGGGGAGAATCACTGATGTTTGCCGAGGGATTTTCGGAGGCTCAGCTGGTTTCCGTTGCAATGTTAGGCAGTTTTTCTAGAAAAAATCACTTTTTCGCGGCTTTTTATGCCAATGGCAAAGGGCAAACCCTTGTGCGGCGGCGAGTTTGGCTATCTTTGCCGCCCGAAAGCAAGCAATCATGTTTAACAACAGAACCAGGATCAAGGCTTTGCTGGCGATGGAGCCGGCTAATCAGGAAATCACTGTAATGGGATGGGTGCGCACCTTCCGTAACAACCAGTTTATTGCGCTCAACGATGGTAGCACCAATAATAACCTGCAGGTAGTAGTTGAACTAGGTTTGTTGGATGATGCAACCCTGAAACGCATCACCACTGGCGCATCCCTCAAGATTACCGGTGAGCTGGTCGCTTCTTTGGGTAAAGGACAAACAGTTGAGCTGAAGGCCAAGTCTTTGGAAGTGCTGGGCGACAGCGATGCGGAAGCATATCCGTTGCAACCCAAAAAGCACAGCTTAGAGTTTCTGCGTGAAAAAGCACACTTGCGTTTTCGTACCAATACATTCGGCGCGGTATTCCGCGTAAGACATTCATTGGCATTTGCCATTCACCAATTCTTTCATCAGAAAGGATTTGTGTACCTGCATACACCCATCATCACCGCGAGTGATGCAGAAGGCGCTGGCGAAATGTTTCGCGTAACCACTTTGCCAATGGATGGAACCGCACCTCGCAATGAAGATGGTTCCATCAACTACAAAGAAGATTTCTTTGGCAAGAGCACCAACCTTACCGTAAGCGGACAGCTGGAAGGCGAATTGGGTGCGATGGCTTTTAGTGAGATTTATACATTCGGACCAACATTCCGTGCTGAGAACTCCAACACCACGCGTCACCTCGCTGAGTTCTGGATGATTGAGCCGGAGATGGCTTTCTATGATATTGAAGACAACATGAATCTTGCGGAGGAATTCATCAAGTATATCATTCGCTTTGCGATGGATAACAACCGCGATGACTTGGAATTCTTGTCACAGCGTTTGGCAGAAGAAGAAAAAGCATTGCCACAAGACAAGCGCAGCGAGTTGGGCTTGATAGAAAAACTGGAGTTTGTACTCAACAATGCATTCGAAAGAATTACCTACACAGAAGCGATTGATATTTTATTGAACAGCCCTGCGTATAAGAAAAAGAAATTCCAATACGACATAAAATGGGGTATTGATCTGCAGAGTGAACATGAGCGCTATCTCGTAGAAAAGCATTTCAAGAAGCCGGTGATTGTTACTAACTATCCTGCAGCGATCAAGGCGTTCTACATGCGCTTGAATGATGGTTGTGAGGAAGGCAAACAAACTGTTGCGGCGATGGATATTCTGGCGCCTGGCATTGGTGAAATTGTGGGTGGTAGTCAGCGTGAAGAAAGATTAGAGAACCTGCTCAAGCGTATGGAAGAATTCCATATCCCTGCAGCGGAGATGGATTGGTATTTGGATACACGCCGTTTTGGTACAGTACCGCATGCAGGCTTTGGTCTTGGATTTGAACGCATGGTACAGTTTGTTACCGGCATGACGAATATCCGCGATGTGATTGCCTTTGCGCGTACGCCGAAGAATTGTGAATTCTAATTAGCTGATGGCGCATGATTGATGGGCCATGGTTGATGGTTGCTAATTGACGGTTACTGCTTATTGTTTTCACCGCCAAGATCCACCTGCACAAAAGTTTCGGTGGACAAGCGCTAAGTCGCGATGTGGCGCTAGGACGATATCAAATCTCAAATCAGTAATCTCAAATAGATTTCTTTGCGAACCTTTGCGCCCTAGTGACTTTGCGGTTAAGTTCCATTGAAATCTATCTGCTTCCATAAATCAC
>JACCDH011393343.1_pt1 | contig 12503 bp, 8 predicted proteins | sample 7442481 | NCBI WGS metagenome assembly JACCDH01 (sample SAMN15323433, study PRJNA562643) | freshwater metagenome | isolation source: river surface water | place: USA:Blue River Watershed | collected 2017-08-15
GGTGTTCGCCATCTTTCAGCTCAACCCCGCCCCGTTTTGCCTGCTGGACGAGGTGGACGCCCCGCTGGACGACGCCAACACGGCGCGCTACGCCCGGCTGGTGTCCAGCATGAGCCGGGGCACCCAGTTCCTGTTCATCAGCCACAACAAGATCGCCATGGAAATGGCCCAGCAGCTCATTGGCGTGACCATGCAGGAGCAGGGCGTCTCCCGAATCGTGGCCGTCGACATGGATGCCGCCGTGGGCTTGGCGCAGACCGCCTGAGCGCGGCCGTGACCTTCCGTCACAATCGCAAATGGGCAGCGACCCGCACGCACGCATGAGAATTCGAGCATGAGCAATCTACAACTGGGCCTGGCCATGCTGGGCGGTGTCCTTCTGGCGGCCGTGGTCGCCTACAACGCGTGGGTCACCCGCAAAAACGCCCCCCGCAAGGCCCAATCCACCGAACCCGGGCTGCCCGATGGTGCCGACGAACGGCTGGAGCCCGACTTCACCGACCCGCTGCCCCCCCACGCCGACCCGCTTGCCGCTGCCGACCGCCGCCCGGGTCTGGACGCGCTGATCGACAGCATCGCCCCGCTGACGCTGGATGTGGAAGTGTCGGGCGACGCCATCTTGGCCGCCATGCCCGGCACGCGCCGCGTGGGCAGCAAACCCTTCGCCATTGAAGCCCAGCACGCCCAGACGGGCGACTGGGAAAGCCCCCGGCCCGGCCAGCGCTACAGCGCCGTGCAAGCCGGTGTGCAGCTGGCCAACCGGCATGGGCCACTGAATGAAATCGAGTTCTCCGAATTCGTCATGAAAACTCAGAACCTGGCCGACGCCATTGGCGCCAATGCCGAGTTTCCGGAAATGCGCGACGAGGTGCTGCGCGCCCGCGAACTGGACCAGTTCGCCAGCACCCACGACGCCCAACTGGGCTTCACCCTGCGGGCCGTGCAAGCTGCCTGGAGCCCCGGCTATGTGCAGCAGCACGCCGCCCGTCTGGGCTTTGTGCCGGGTGCGTTGCCCGGCCGCATGGTGCTGCCCGGCGCCGAACCTGGCCACGCGCCCCTCCTGAGTCTGTTGTTCGACACCCAGGCCGCCCTGGCCGAAGACCCTGAGCAATCCGCCCTGCGGGAAGTCAGCCTGCTGCTGGACGTGGCCCACGTGCCCCGTTCCGCCCAGCCGTACGTGCGCATGCGCGAGACGGCGCAGGCCCTGGGACAGGCCATGGACGGCCAGCTCACCGACGACCAGGGCCAGCGCCTGTCGGCCGACACCCTGGACGGCATCGGCGCCGATCTGGAGACCCTCTACGAAGCCCTGGAAGCCCGCGAGCTGCACGCCGGCAGCGTGCTGGCCCGCCGCCTGTTCAGTTGAGGTTGCCCGCCGTGCGCCCATTGGCGCCTTGGCGCGGGCGCCCGGTCGTTGCGCTGGCGTGCGGCCTGCAGTCGGGTTCACGGTGCCGCCCGGCGTGAACCGAACGCCGCACCCGTTTGTCTTGAAAATTTAAAGCTTTTTATGGCCCTTGCGCACGACAGTATTGAGTTTGTTGCTGCGGAAATTGAATCCCTCTGCGCCCAGCTGCACGCCCACGCCTACCGCTATTACGTGCTGGATGCGCCCGCCATTGCCGATGCCGAATACGACCGGCTGTTCCGCCGCCTGCAGGAACTGGAGGCCGCACACCCCCAACTGTTGCGCCCCGACTCGCCCACCCAGCGGGTGGGCGGGCGTCCGCTGGAAGGGTTTTCTCCGGTGCGGCATGCCGTGCCCATGCTCAGCATCCGCACCGAGACCGACACGGATGCCGCCGGTGCCCACGCGTTTGACGCCCGGGTGCGCCGCGAACTGGGCCTGACCGACACCGACCCCCCGGTGGCCTACGTGGCCGAACCCAAATTCGACGGCCTGGCCATGAGCCTGCGCTACGAAAACGGCGTGCTGGTGCAAGCCGCCACCCGTGGCGACGGCGAAATGGGCGAAGACGTGACCCAGAACATCCGCACCATTGGACAGGTGCCGCTGCGTTTGCAAGCCCCCGTGCCGGGCGCTGGGGGCTGGCCCGTGCCCCCGGTGCTGGAGGTGCGCGGCGAGGTGTACATGCGCCGCGACGATTTCGACGCCCTCAACGCCCGCCAGCGCGAGCGCATTGCCGCCGGGGCCAAAGGCGAAAAAACCTTCGTCAACCCCCGCAACGCCGCGGCCGGGGCGGTGCGCCAGCTCGACCCCGGCATTGCCGCCCAGCGGCCCCTGAGCTTTTTTGCCTACGGCGTGGGCGAGGTGTCGCCGCCTGAGGCCGGTGGCCCCGCGTGGACCACCCAGGCCGAACTGCTGGCCGCCTTGCGGGCCTGGGGTTTGCCGGTTTCAGACCTGGCCCAGACCGTCACCGGCGCCGCCGCACTGGCCGACTACCACCGCCACCTGGGCGCCCAGCGCGACCGCCTGCCCTTCGACATCGACGGCGTGGTCTACAAGGTCAACCGGCTGGACACCCAGCGCACCCTGGGCTTCGTCACCCGCGAGCCCCGCTGGGCCGTGGCCCACAAATACCCCGCACAAGAACAATGGACCACCGTGCTGGCCATCGACGTGCAGGTGGGTCGCACCGGCAAGCTCACGCCGGTGGCCAAGCTGGCGCCCGTGTTTGTGGGCGGCGTCACCGTCACCAACGCCACCCTGCACAACGAGGAAGAAGCCCGCCGCAAAGACGTGCGGGTGGGCGACACCGTGGTGGTGCGCCGCGCGGGCGACGTGATTCCCGAAGTGGTGGGCGTGGTGCCCCGGCCCGAAGACGGCCTGGGCCCCGACGGCCAGCCCCTGCCACCGCGCGGTGAACCTTACGCCGCCCCCAGCCATTGCCCCGTGTGCGGCAGCGCCGCCGTGCGCGAGGACGGCGAGGTGGACACCCGCTGCACCGGCGGCCTGTTTTGCAGCGCGCAGCGCAAACAGGCGTTGCTGCATTTCGCCCACCGCCGCGCGCTGGACATTGAAGGCCTGGGCGACAAACTGGTGGACCAGCTGGTGGACCGGGGGTTGGTGCAAGGCCTGCCCGACCTGTACCGCCTGACGCGCGACACCCTGGCCGGACTGGACCGCATGGCCGAGCAGTCGGCCGACAACCTGCTGGCCGCGCTGGCCGCCTCGCGCCAGACCACCTTGCCCCGGTTTTTGCTGGGGCTGGGCATTCGGCATGTGGGCGAAACCACCGCCAAAGACCTGGCGCGCCATTTTGGCAGCCTGGACGCCCTGTTGGCCGCCACCGCAGATGAACTGCTGGCCGTGCGCGACGTGGGCCCGGTGGTGGCCCAAAGCATTCGCCTGTTTTTTGACCAGCCCCACAACCGAGAGGTGGTGGCCCAACTGCGCCAGGCGGGCGTGACCTGGCCCGAAGGCGAGGGGCTGCGCAACGACGGCCAGCCGCAGCCCCTGGCGGGCCACACGGTGGTCCTCACCGGCACCTTGCCCACCCTCAGCCGCGACCAGGCCAAGGCCTTGCTGGAGGCCGCGGGTGCAAAAGTGTCGGGTTCGGTCAGCAAAAAAACCCATTTCGTGGTGGCCGGCGCCGAGGCCGGCAGCAAGCTCGACAAAGCCCGAGAGCTGGGGGTGGCGGTCATCGACGAAGCCGAGCTGCTGGACCGCCTGAACCCTGGCGGTCAGGGCGGGGCACACACCCAGTCCACCGAACCGGGCGGCGCATGACCGCTCTGCGGGCCGATCGTTTCAGCGGTGTTTCCCCCGCTTTTTTCAACCGTTTTCGCCATGGGGCCGGTGCTAGACTCCCCCCACCCCACTGCTGCCTGCTGCTGTGAACCCCATTTCTACCGACCGTTGCGTGGACCTTGACCGGTTGCGGCTGGACAACGCCTTGCGCCTGATTGCGCAGACCGGCGAGCCCCCATCTGCCGGTCTCGCGCCGCTGGACTATGTGCAGGGCGTCATCGACGCGCTGTGCGAACTGTCTTCCCATGACGTGCTCACGGGCCTGTCCAACCGGCGCAGTTTTGCGCAGGTCATGGACCGCGAACTCGACCGCGTGGCCCGATCGGGCGACGTGGCTTTGCTGCTGATGGTGGACATCGACCATTTCAAACGCGTGAACGACACCCACGGCCACGTGGCCGGCGATGAGGTGTTGCGCCAGGTGGCCTTGCGGTTGATGGACTGCATTCGCCCCATGGACACCGTGGCCCGCTTTGGCGGCGAAGAATTTGCCGTGGTGTTGCCCAACTGCTCGTACACCTACGGCGAAATCGTGGCCGAGCGCATTCGCCTGGCCATGGCCACCCGGCCCTGCATGCTGCCCAACGGCGTGGCGCTGGAGTTGACCGTCAGCGTGGGCGGTGCGTACGCGCCCCAATGGATTCGCTCCGAGGCCGCCATTTGGACCGAGCGGGCCGACCGCCAGCTCTACCGCGCCAAGCGCGAGGGACGCAACCGCGTGTGCATGGAAGAAACCATCGACACCGTGGTGTCCATCGAAGAAAAAGAATTGCTTTTTGGTGCACTGCCCCCGGATGTTCAGGACCCCTTGCCTGCCGGTGACGACGCCCACGGACGGACCCTTCAATCATCATGACGACAGCTTCTTCCCCCCCGGCTGCCAAAGCCTCGGCGGTCTACACCCCGATGTTTCCCGTCACCTCCCGGCGGGCCATGTTGATTGCCGTCACCAGCGGCAAGGGCGGTGTGGGCAAAACCTTCATGTCGGCCAACACCGCAGCGGCCTTGGCCAAACGCGGTTTGCGGGTGCTGGTGCTCGACGCCGACCTGGGCCTGGCCAACCTGGACGTGGTGCTCAACCTCTACCCCAAAATCACCCTGCACGACGTGTTCACCGGCAAGGCCACCATGCGCGAGGCCATCATCAAAGCCCCCGGCGGCTTCGACGTGATGCTGGCGGGGTCGGGGCTGGTGGAATATTCCCGCCTCACCTCCGAGGTGCGCGACCAGTTCCAGAACGTGCTGCACGACGTGCTGCTGGACTACGACGTGGTCATTCTGGACACCGGCGCCGGCATTTCCGACGTGGTGCTGTACGCCGTGTCCCTGGCCGACGAGGTGTTGCTGGTCTCCACCCCCGAGCCCACGTCCCTCACCGACGCGTACGCCACCGTCAAGGTGCTGGCGGCCCAGCAGGGCCGGCGCACCATCCGGGTGGTCATCAACCAGACCTTGCAGCCCGGGGAAGGGCGCACCATCACCACCCAGTTGCAGCGCGTGGTGGACCGGTTCGTGCCCTCGTTGGGCAGCGGGCCGGTGGTGCTGTCGCATGTGGGGGACATTCCGTCCGACACCCAGGTGCGCGGCGCCATTCAAAAGCGCCAGTTGCTGTTCACCAGCGCCCCGGGTTCGGCGCCTGCGCAAGCCGTGGCCGCCGTGGCCGCCCGCCTGGCCGACCTGGTGCAACGCTGGCAAACGGCCAAAACCGGCACCTGAACGCGTCCTGGCCTGCGGCCCCAACCGGCCGCCGGTGGGATTGGTTCTGCGGAGTGGTGGCGTGGTGCGGGTTCTTCAGCCCGGCTCGCTCAGCACGTCCAGCAGCTCGGTCTCAATGGCCAGCTGGGTTTTGCTGTGCTGCAAGGGCGCGCCGTTGACCAAAAACGTGTCCTCCACCCGTTCGCCCAAGGTGGTCACCTTGGCCAGTTGCAGGTTGATGCCGTGCCGCGCCAGCACCAGCGCAATGCGGTACAGCAGGCCCGAGCGGTCGCTGGTGGACACGCTCAGCAGCCAGCGTTGGGCCTTCTCGTCGGGTCGAAGCTCAATGCGCGGCGTGTACGGAAAGCTTTTCACCCGCCGCGACATCCGGCCCCGGCTGGGGGGCGGCAGCGGCGTGCATTCGTTGATGAAACGCGCCAGGTTCACCTCCACCATGCCCATCAGTTCGCGGTAATGGTCGCCCAGCGTGGGCGCCACCACCTGAAACGTGTCCAGCGCATGCCCGGTGCGGGTGGTGTGAATTTTGGCGTCCAGAATGCTGAAGCCCGCCTGGTCGAAATACCCGCAGATGCGGGCGAACAGGTCGCTCTGGTCGGGCGCATACACCAGCACCTGCACGCCCTCGCCCTCGGGCGAAAGGCGCGCCCGAACGATGGCCGATGCGCCCGCCGGCGCGGTTGAGGGGGTGGCCACCGGCGGGGCGTCATTGCGCGCCAGTTCGCGGGTGATGTGCCGCGTGTGCCACGCGATGTCGCCGGGCTGGTGCCGCATGAAATAGCTCACGTCCAGCGTGTCCCACAGCGCTTTGTGCGCCTCAAAGGGCAGGGCGTGCAGGGCCAGCTCGGTCAGGGCTTCGCGCTTGCGGGCCTCCACCAGCGCGGTGGGGTCGGCGGCGCGCCCGCCCAGCGCCTTCAGCGTGGCGCGGAACAGGTCTTCCAGCAGCTTGCCCTTCCAGTTGTTCCACACCTTGGGGCTGGTGCCGCGAATGTCGGCCACGGTCAGCAGGTACAGCGCCGTCAACCGCCGTTCAGAGCCCACGCGCTTGGCAAACGCGTCGATCACGTCCGGGTCGCTCAGGTCTTCCTTCTGGGCGATGCGGCTCATGGTCAGGTGTTCCACCACCAAAAACTCGATCAATGCCGCATCGTCCCGGGCCACCCCGTGCTGGCGGCAAAACATGCGCACTTCCCGGGCACCCAGCTCGGAATGGTCGCCGCCGCGCCCCTTGGCAATGTCGTGAAACAGCGCCGCCACGTACAGCACCCAGGGCTTGTCCCAGCCCGCCGCCAGTTGCGAGCAAAACGGATACTCGTGCGAATGCTCGGCAATGAAGAACCGCCGCATGTTGCGCAGCACCATCAGGATGTGCTGGTCCACCGTGTACACATGGAACAGGTCGTGCTGCATTTGCCCGACGATGCGCCGGAACACCCACAAATAGCGGCCCAGCACCGACGTCTGGTTCATCAGCCGCAGGGCATGGGTCAGCCCTTCAGACTGCTGCAAGATGGCGAGGAATGTGCGCCGGTTGACCGGGTCGTTGCGAAACCGCGCGTTCATCACCGGGCGGGCGTTGTACAGCGCCCGCAGCGTGCGCGCCGACAGGCCCTTGATGCCCAGCGTGGTCTGGTACAGCAAAAAGGTTTCCAGAATGGCGTGCGGCTGTTGCTGGTACAGGTGGTCGCTGGCCACTTCCAGCATGCCGGCCTTTTCAAAAAACCGGTCGTTGATGGGCCGCAACTGGTGGTGGCCGAGGCCGTCGTCGCTGGCCAGCCGTTCTTCGATGTTGAGCAGCAGAATTTGGTTGAGCTGTCCCACCGCCTTGGCGCACCAGTAGTACTGCTTCATCAGCGCCTCGCTGGCGCGCATGGCCCCACGGGCGTTCGGTGGCGGCAGGTCTGCCCCGCGGGTGGCCTTGGGTGCCGTGGCGTGGTGCCCAAACGATTCGGCCACCGCCGTCTGCAGATCGAACACCAGCCGGTCTTCCCGCCGGTTGGCCAGGGCGTGAAGCCGCAGCCGGATGAGGCTCAGCAGGGCTTCGTTTGCCTTGAGCTGGCGCACCTCCAGCGGCGTGGCCAGTCCTTTGCGGCCCAGCTCGTCCCAGCTGCGGCCCAAACCAGCAGCCTTGGCCACCCACAGAATGATCTGCAAATCGCGCAAACCGCCCGGCGACTCCTTGCAGTTGGGCTCCAGGGCATAAGGCGTGCCGTCGTGGCGCTGGTGGCGCTGGTGCATTTCCAGGGTTTTTGCCACAAAAAAAGCGCGGGGGTTCATGGCCTCGCCCAGGGCGCCCACCAGGCGGGTGAACAGGCGGCGGCTGCCCACCAGGCAGCGGCATTCCAGCAACGAGGTTTGCACCGTCACGTCGCGCGCGGCCTCGTCCACGCACTCGGCCACCTTGCGCACGCTGGAGCCCATGTCCAGCCCGCTGTCCCAACACCAGCCAATGAACCGCTCCAGGCGCTCCTTCAGCACCGGGTCGGTGGTCGGGTCGGCGTCGTCTGGCAACAGCACCAGCACGTCCACGTCGGAATGGGGAAACAGCTCGCCCCGGCCGTAGCCGCCCACGGCCACCAGGGCCAGTTGCGGGCCCAGTTCGGCCTGTGCCCACAGTTGCACCAGCAGTGCATCCGTCAGCGCAGACCATTGCCGCAACACCCGCCGAACCCCGCGGGCGCTGGCGCCCTGGGTGGCCACGCCGGTCAGCAAGGTCCGGGTGTCGCACCGGTACCGCTCGCGCAGTGCCGGAACGGCGCCGGCGGGGGTGGGGCCGACCGTCATGGCGCCGTGGGCAATGCAGACGCCACAAACGCCGGCACCGGCGGGCTGCCCGCCGACAGCGTCAGCACCTCGTAGCCGGTTTCCGTCACCAGCACGGTGTGCTCCCACTGCGCCGAGAGCGAACGGTCGCGGGTGACGATGGTCCAGCCATCGCCCAGCTCCTTCACGTCGCGTTTGCCCGCGTTGATCATGGGCTCGATGGTGAAGGTCATGCCGGGCTTCAGCACGTCCAGCGTGCCCGGCTTGCCATAGTGCAGCACCTGCGGTTCTTCATGAAACCGCTGCCCAATGCCGTGGCCGCAAAACTCCCGCACCACGGTGAAGCCCGCGCCCTCGGCAAAGGTTTGAATGGCATGCCCAATGTCGCCCAGCCGTGCGCCAGGGCGCACCATGGCAATGCCCTTCCACATGGCGTCGTAAGTGACCGACACCAGCCGCCGCGCGGCAATGGAGCAGTCCCCCACCAGGTACATGCGGCTGTTGTCGCCAAACCAGCCGTCTTTGATGACGGTCACGTCCACGTTCACGATGTCGCCTTTTTTCAGCGGCTTGTCGTTGGGAATGCCGTGGCACACCACCTGGTTGACCGAGGTGCACAAGTGGCCGGGGTAGGGCGGGTAGCCTGGCGGCTGGTAGCCAATGGTGGCGCTGACCGTGCCCTGCTGCTTCATGTAAGCGGCGGCCAAACGGTCAATTTCCAGCGTGGTGATGCCCGGCTGGATGAACGGGGTCAGGTGGTCCAGCACTTCAGAGGCCAGCCGGCAGGCCGTGCGCATGGCGGCAATGCCCGCAGCGTCTTTGATGGTGATGCTCATGGCGGGAAATTATCCCTTGCAATCCTTTCCGGTGGCTTCCGGCTGCAGAGATCGCAGCTTCGTTCGCTCAACTTCCAACAGCCCCGCACTGGCCGCAGGTCGCCAACTGGCCAGCCCCATGCGGACCCGCCAGCGGTAAATGTTGAGCGCCATTTCTGCCCAGCCCCGGCGCAGGCCGGGCAGCCCCAGCAGGCTTGGGCGGAGGCCCGACCAGTAGGGGTCGCGCCGCAAACTGAGGTAAATCTCCACCCGCAAGGTCCGGGCTGGGCTGGGCGTGCGGCGGTGGAACCCGCTGGTGTCGGCAACCACCAGCGTATTGGCATTGACGGCGGCCAACAGCGGGTTGCCATAGCCCATCGCCTTGAGTTCGGCAGGCGTTGCGCGAAACGAACCTTTTGCGTGCAAACGGTTGGGGTGCTGCGCGGCCGTTTCGCTTTGCCGCTTTTCCCATCCCAACCGGGCCGGTGTCGGCGCGTGAGACCCCGGCACATACGCGAACGGCCCCTCGTCCTCGCCAACGTCGTGCAAAAACAGCCATGCTTTTGCGGTGCTGTGAAACGTGTCCACGTGCCAGTCGGTTTGCGGGTCGTGCCGACCCGCTCCCGCATCCGTGTGAATGCATTGCACCGCAACAATGGGTGCTCCGGCATACCCGGCCGCGTACCGCAACAAGTCAAACAACGGTCGGTTGTCCAGCAGCTGGGTCAGCGCGGGGTAAGCCGCACAGGTGTCGCGGTCCAAATTGAAGCGACGGGTCAGGGCGGGTGGTTGCTCCATTTCAATGGCCGTTTGTTGCAACTTCGCAATGTCCTCGCACAGTGCTTCAAGGCCAACTGGCGTCAAAAAATTGGGCACCACCACCACGCCACGGGCCTGATAGGCCGTGACCCATTCGGCCGGCAGGTGCTTTTGCAGTTGCCGCCGCCGCCGCTGGCACAGCGCATGCGCCAGCCGTTTGCGCGCCACATGCAAGCCCCAGGCATTCAGCACGGGGCTTCCCAACACGGGATTGCGCGAGAAGTCCTTTTCACCCGTGAGCAGTGCCGCCATGTGCCAGGGCAGCATCGCTGCGTGTTTCAGCCATTGCAGAACGCGGGGGTGTTTCATGTGGTTTTTGGCTTTCCGTCAGTTTCAATGGCGCCGATTGCCGGTGGGCCGCCGCTACAATTCTTTCAAAGAGTTGAATAAAAGAGCAGCAGGGATGGGCATGGCGGTGAGTACAAACCACAAAGTGGCAGGACAGCGGGTGGAATTGTCCACTGCGCAGGCAAGCCGCGTGTCCGGATGTGAGGCCCCCCTGCAGCGCGTGCCGTGCAACCCCGCGTTGCAGTCGCTGTCCATGGCTCGGCGGGTGTTGTTGTTGCAAGGCCCTTTGGGCCCTTTTTTTGACCGGCTGACCGTTTGGCTGCAGCGCTGCGGAGCAGAGGTCCACCGCATCGTTTTTCAGGGCGGAGACCAACTCGACTGCCAAGCGCTCCAACCCATCGTGTACGACCAGCCGCTGGAGCAGTGGGCAGGCTTTTGCCGACAAACCCTGCAGCGCATTGGTGCAGACCACCTGGTGTTGTTTGGCCAGGCGCGTCTTCATCATGCGGCGGCCATTGCCGTGGCCAAAACTCTGGGGGTGCGGGTGGTGGTGATGGAAGAGGGCTACTTCCGTCCCGGGTTTGCCACCATGGAGCTCGACGGGGTCAATGGCTATTCCACCACCATGCAACGGTACGAGTGGTCGGCCGTGGTGCCCACCGGCCATCCACCGCCTGTGGTGGCTGGTGACGCGCAGCCAGACGACACCGCTCACCACTTTCGCAAAATGGCCTGGCATGCCAGCCAACACTATTTGGCCATTCGCAAGCACGCCCGGCGCTTTCCCCACTACGCCCACCACAAAGAGGACAACCCCTATTGGTACGCCCGGTACTGGGTGTGGTCCTGGGTCAAAAAATACTGGTACGAACCCGGCGACCAACGCTTGCAGGCCCAATTGCTCGGCAGCTCCATGCCGTATTTTTTTGTGCCTTTGCAGCACGATGGCGACGCGCAGATTACCCACCACAGCACGTACAACGAGAACACCGATTTCATTTTTCAGGTGATGCGCTCCTTCGCATCGCACGCCCCAGAAAACACCAAACTGGTGTTCAAGCAACACCCCCATAGCCGTGGTGGCGCTGGCCACCGGCAGTTCATTGCCAGCCTGGCGCAAGAGCTGGGCGTTGCGCCCCGTGTGTTGCACATGGTGGGCGGCGACACCCCGGTGCTCGTCCAGCACAGCCGGGGTGTGGTGCTCATCAATAGCACCGTGGGCATACAGGCCCTGCAGCGCGGTGCCCCGCTGATTGCGTTGGGGGAAGCGCTGTACCGCCAACCCGGCCTCACCCACACCGAGCCGCTGGACCATTTCTGGCATCACGCCCGCCCAGCAGATGCCCATGTGGTCCGCCGTTTTCTGGCGCAAATCAAAAACCTCACCCAGGTGCCCGTCAGCCTTTACGACTGGCGCCGTGCACCCTTGAACTGGCGCTTGCCCACCTAGTGGCCAGCCCGTTGGCTCCCTCTCTACCCACCACATGAACGTCATGCCCATGCTCATTCCCACGATCCTTTGCGGTGGCGCAGGCTCACGCCTGTGGCCCGTCTCGCGCGAAACCCACCCAAAGCCCTTCATGCGCTTGCCAGACGGGCAAAGTTTGCTACAAAAAGCTTTTGTTCGTGCGGCTGCGCTGTCTGACGTGGCGCAGGTGCTCACCATCACCAACCGCGATCTGCTGTTCAAAACCGAAGACGAGTACCGGTCGGTCAACCCCGCGGGTCTGGTCACCGACTTTGTGCTGGAGCCGTTCGGCCGCAACACCGCTGCCGCCGTCACCATGGCCGCCCTGGTGGTGCAGCAGCAACACGGCGACGCGGCCCAACTGCTGGTGCTGCCTGCCGACCACCTCATTGCCGACCAGCCCGCTTTTGCCCAGGCCGTGGCCACCGCGCAAGCGTTGGCTGCAGAGGGCCGGGTGGTGACCTTCGGCATTCAGCCCGATGGCCCCGAGACCGGATTTGGCTACATTGAAGCCGACGGCCACGCCGTCAAACGCTTTGTGGAAAAGCCCAACCTGGAAACGGCGCAGGCCTATGTGGCCAGTGGGCGGTATTTGTGGAATTCGGGCATGTTCTGCTTTTCTGCGGGCACCTTGCTGGCAGAAATGGCACAGCACGCCCCGGCCATTCTCGCGGCCTGCCAGCAGTGCCTTGCGGCCTCGCGCACCCTGGCCGGAAAAGGAATGGCCCAAACCGAGCTGGATGCCTCCACCTTCCAAGCCGTGCCAGACGACTCCATCGACTACGCGCTGATGGAGAAAACCACCCATGCCGCCGTGGTGCCCTGCAGCTTGGGCTGGAGCGACATTGGCTCCTGGTCTGCGCTGGGCAACCTCACCGCGCCAGACGCCCAGGGCAACCGCGTGCTGGGGCAGGCCATGCTGCACCAC
>JACCDH011530746.1_pt1 | contig 12503 bp, 11 predicted proteins | sample 7442481 | NCBI WGS metagenome assembly JACCDH01 (sample SAMN15323433, study PRJNA562643) | freshwater metagenome | isolation source: river surface water | place: USA:Blue River Watershed | collected 2017-08-15
AAAGAAAAAAGGAAATGATTCCGTAGCTCAGTTGGTAGAGCAATACACTTTTAATGTATGGGTCCTGGGTTCGAGTCCCAGCGGGATCACCACCAAAGCCTCAAAGAAATTTGAGGCTTTTTTTATGGGATGAATTTTGGTTTGAGATGGTTGGAAGTGGATAGATTGAAAATGGATCAGTAGGAGCTAGGTAGATTTCAAACGACCAAATGTGGCAGTGTAGTTCACCTTTTCGCAAAAATGTTTGCAATGACAAACGGCAAATTGATTAGAATGCCCAATGATTGTTTGATTTGTGTAATTGCAAATAACATACAAACATTGAATTACGTCAAGTAAGTATGTCAAGGTTAAAATACTTAGTTTCGTTTCAAGCCATTTGGAATTAATTTAAATGAATTATATAATCCTACACATACCGACAAGGACAATTGTTCAGGAACCTACTAACCTGTGCGACGGCATATTTTGCTTTCACTCCAAATTCTTTGATGAATCATTGGGACTCTACAGCCAAAAGATGGGGTTGATAATTGACATTGACAAACATATTAATTACCAACGCATTATTTCGGACTTTATAACAACATTAAATGTAATAAGACAAGAATATTTGGCAATACAATGGTTATCACGACTTGACTATACAACACATATTGTTAATTCTGAATTGAGTATTCTTGAACATATCGAATTATTAAAATATTGTGGGGAAAGAAAATTGATGCTGGATGATCTTCGAGGATTACAATTACATCTAGTGTGTGACAATTATACTGAACTTTCTTTTATTGACATATTCAACGACCTTGTCAAACAGGAGACAAATTCATTCATTTATAATGCTCTTAAATACCTTGCTGTGTCAAATTCAATAATAATGACATCGAATAGAGTTTATGATAATGCGCTATTTGAAAACGCGCTATTATTTCAAATATTTGAAGCTATCATGGTTAATTACGAAAAAAAATATATTGAAGAAAATAAGCAATGTGAATATTGCGAGCGGTCAATTAAAATTGGATTAAATAAAAGAATCCATAGGTTTTTACATGATATACAAATTACGGATCCTTTAATTATAAAATCTATACGAGTTATTGCTAATAGTAGACATAAGTTCTTTCATTCGTTAGCAGGTTTGACTGGCATTGAACATTCGAATTTAGCATTCTCAAAAGTACCCGATAATTACCTGTCATTTGAAAACGAATTAAAGCATGCGGATGCTACTTTTCTAGGAAAAGGTGTTCTAAGGCGAATAATCACACTTTATCTTGTCGATCGACTTCAAAGAAGAAATGATTAAAAGTGATGAAACAAAATACTCGCTTTTGCAAATAGCCACTTCTTGCAGTTCAACCATTAATACAGGCGATAGACAAAAGTCAGATTACAAATAGATTTATTATTATAATAAAGTATCTTCGCTTTTGATACTTAATTAATGAATTTAGATCAATACATCAACAATATAAACCAGCGATATAAATTAGGTAATGCCACTGAACATACTTTCAGGGGAGATTTGCAAAATTTGATCGAACATTTAGTACCCTCTATTCGAGCAACCAATGAACCCAAAAGACAAAGTTGTGGTGCGCCCGATTACATTCTTACACTCAAAGATATTCCAGTAGGTTTTATTGAAGCCAAAGATATTGGAGATAAGGATTTAGAGGGTACTAAAAAAACTGGGAACAAAGAACAGTTCGACCGATACAAAGCATCTTTAAACAACCTGATTTTTACCGATTACATAGATTTTTACTTATACCGAGACGGTGTGTTTGTAAGAAAAGTAAGTATTGGTGAATTAACAGATAAGGGAATAAAGCCATTAAACGAAAATTTTGACTCATTTGAAAGCTTTATAAATGACTTTTGTTTGCATGTAGGGCAAACAATTAAAAGCTCGAAGAAATTAGCTGAAATGATGGCTGGTAAAGCAAGGTTGCTAGCAGAAGTAATAGAGAAAGCTTTGACAAGTGATGAGGTGAATCATGAGAATAGCACATTGAATGACCAAATGAAAGCATTCAAGGAGATTTTGATTCATGATATCACTCCAAAGGGATTTGCGGATGTTTACGCACAAACCATAACGTATGGTATGTTCGCAGCGAGGTTACATGATCCCACACTACCAACATTTAGCAGACAGGAAGCATTTGAGTTAATACCCAAGTCAAACCCCTTTTTAAAGAAGCTATTTGGTTATATAGCAGGATTAGAATTGGACGAGCGTATCAAATGGATCGTAGATGACTTAGTTCAGATATTTTTGGCTTGTAACGTTGAGGATATGTTAAAGAATTATGGTAAGTCGACAAAAATGGAAGACCCCATTATTCACTTTTACGAGGATTTTTTGAGCGAATACGATCCCAAGCTTAGAAAAGCACGAGGCGTTTGGTATACTCCGCAACCCGTAGTTGACTTTATTGTTCGAGCGGTAGATGATGTATTGAAAACTGAATTTGATTTGCCACAGGGGCTCGCAGACACCTCAAAAACAAAAGTAAAGGTAAACTCGAATGGCAAACAAGTTGAACAAGAATACCACAAAGTACAGGTACTAGATCCATCAACAGGAACAGGCACATTTTTAGCTCAAGTGATCAAACACATACATAAAAAGTTTGAGGGGCAACAAGGTATTTGGAGTAATTACGTAGAAACCCATTTAATCCCTCGTTTAAACGGATTTGAGCTACTCATGGCTAGTTACGCAATGGCACACCTCAAATTGGATTTGTTGTTGACAGAAACGGGTTATAAGCCATCAACTAATCAACGATTGAGGGTTTACCTAACAAATAGTTTGGAGGCGAGCCACCCTGATACTGGTACTTTGTTTGCCAATTGGTTAAGTACAGAAGCTAACGAAGCTAATCACATTAAACGAGATACACCAGTTATGTGTATAATTGGAAATCCACCGTATAGTGGTGAGAGTGCGAATAAGGGTGATTGGATTATGAACCTCATGGAAGATTATAAAAAAGAACCTGGGGGTAAAGAAAAACTAAAAGAACGTAACCCAAAGTGGATCAATGATGACTATGTGAAATTTATTAGGTTAGGACAATATTTTATTGAAAAAAATGGTTTTGGCGTATTGGCTTTTATAAACCCTCATGGATATCTAGACAATCCAACTTTCAGAGGGATGCGTTGGAATCTGCTAAAAACGTATGATAAAATTTATACAATTGACTTACACGGTAATACAAAGAAAAAAGAAACTTCACCAGATGGAAGTTCGGATATAAACGTATTTGATATTGAGCAAGGTGTTTCTATTAATTTATTCATTAAAACAGGTAAGAAAAAATCATCTGAATTAGCTAGGGTTTTACATTATGATCTATTCGGAAAGCGGGATTTTAAATACGAATTTCTAATAGAAAATAATTTAAAATCGATAAATTTCAGTGCTATACCTATCGTCGAGCCAAATTTCTTTTTTGTAAACAAAGATTTTACATCACAGAGTGATTATGCGAATGGTTTTAAATTATTGGATCTGTTTCCGTTAAATAATGTTGGTATTGTTACTGCGAAAGATTCTATTCTAATTAAAGAATCGGTAAGTGAACTAATAAATAGTGTTAAAGATTATTATAAAATTGAATTAAATCAGAAATTAATTAGAAAGATCTCATACCGTCCTTTTGATGAAAAAATGGTTTATTACGACACTCGAATCGTAGAAAGGGCGAGAGAGAAATTAATGCAACACTTTCATAGTGGTGATAACATAGGTTTAGTTATCGGAAGGCAGGGTCAAGTTGTTGGGTCTATGCCTTGGAATATTGCCTTTATTACTAATTCAATGACGGATTTTAATTTGTTTTATCGTGGTGGAGGAATGCTATTTCCTTTATACACTTATACTAAAACAAATGGGATGCAAATCATTGATAAATACACAGGTAGGGCGACAAATCTAAGCATTTCTATCGTAAACGAAATTGAAGAAAATTTAGGTTTGCATTTTGCTAACGAGAGAGTAACAAAACATGAAATATTTGCACCCATTGATCTTATGGATTACATCTATGCGGTTTTACATTCACCAACATATAGAGAAAAATATAAAGAGTTTTTAAAAATAGATTTTCCGAGAATACCGTACCCAAAAGACCAAGAAACCTTTTGGAAACTAGTTAAACTTGGTGGAGAAATAAGGCAGATTCATTTGTTAGAAAGTTCAGCGGTTGATAAATTTATTACACAATACCAAGTTGATGGTGACAATAATGTGGTAAAACCAGTGTTTCATGATGGTAAAGTTTATATTAACGAAAACCAGTACTTTGATAACGTGCCTCAAGTAGCTTGGGATTTTTACATTGGTGGATATCAACCAGCGCAAAAATGGTTGAAGGATCGTAAGGATCGAAAGCTGGAATTTGATGATATATTACACTATCAAAAGATCATAGTTGCATTAACAGAAACACACCGTTTAATGCAGGAAATAGACAAGATTGCAGTCGAATGAACTATATAGATCTCAACAAAGATCAATTGCTGGATGATATAGAAAATAAAACTAAAGCAATTTGCAACATGGGAAAGCAATTAACTGTAATTGCCCCTTCGCTAGAGCCATTCGATGTTTTTTTAATTGGTGCTTTAAACAGAACTGTAAATATATCAAGTGCCTATTCGCTTTTAATAAGACAAAACAATTTTATTGCCGCGGCACCACTTGTAAGGATTAATATTGATACGTTATTGAGGTTGTTTGCATCTATTGTTTCTGATTGTGATAGAAACACCTTTGCGTTAAAGGTTATGGGTGGTGAAAAGATCAAGAAGATGAAATTAACTGGTACAAAAAAAGACCTAAGAGACGATGTTTTGTATTTAGAAATATCTAAAATTGAAGGTATGGAGTGGGTAAAAGAAATTTATCAGGCAGGTAACTCCTTTGTACATTTGGAAAAATCACACATCTTTTCGTCACTTAAAATAACTGATGAGGCAAATAGGGAGGTTTCACTAACGATAGGGCTTCATGACGCTTTTATTCCTGAAAGTGAAAAACATGGTTCAGTAGTATGGATGAATAAAATCATAGATACTATTGTTGAGCAAGCACAAGTGTGGATGTATGAAAAATGTAAATGTGCTGGTATTGATATTGAAACCCTCAATAAGGTTAAATAAATCAACAGTTTACTATAACTTCCACCGAGAAATAGCTATACCTCAAATGAATTATTAACAAGCCAAAACCCATTATTTTAAAGGGGTTTGGATCAAATAACCTTGTGAAAGATTTTGATCTGTTCGCAATTGTTCAGCTTGTTTCAGGTAAAAGTTCGCTAAATCAGCGAATTGTTGGTCTGTTACTTAGACAATCTTTTGTTTAGGTATTTCCTGATCAGGTTGTAATTCCACTAATGCTATGTGTTCCTGATCATTTGCATAAGCTAAGACATCGAACTTTTTTACTTTAATACTAACTCGATCATGAACAGGTTTGTTGCATTGATTGTACTCGTTAAAGATTTCGAGTAGTTGTTGTTTGGTGATTACTATTGCTTACATAATTCTTTTTAGTATAAATAGTTGTGCATTAAATAAAATGCCCACATTTTTGGGTATGAGTTACATTAACGAACCATTTACAAACTCGAATGAGCTGGACGATTTTTTGAACCATAGTGTTGACCAAATAGAAAGAACAAGGGAGCAAATACAATCATATAATGATATAGTAGATCACTAGTTTAAGCTTGAGGTTAAGAAACACATTGCAAAGAACTTATTGGTATTGCAAAATGGAATGGCAGATGCCTTAATGAATGTAAATGGTGATTTGGTTATTTAACTGGGCATTTCTCACGTCACCGTTGTCTTTATATGGTACCCCTTCCCAAAGACAGTGCCTCAGATTACCATTTAATCGAAAAATTTAAAAATTTGGCGGGGTAAAAAATGAAGTGAAAATTTGGTGCCTGGTCAATTTTGTCCATGAACCCCAAATTGCTTAAATTATAGTATATATTGTGAACCACGTTTTAGTGTTACAATTTGCGTTCTTGTAAATAGTAGTGAAATTAAGGGTTAAGCCCAATTTTAATAATGATACTTGAGTTCCGATTGGGGTCGACCGTTTTAAGTAGCTCGAATGAAATTCGAGCGAAAAAAGAAAACGTAAATTGGTTTGGCGTGAGTTTTTGCCACGCAGCAAAGTAAAAACCATGACAAACCCTAGAGATAACACTTGTCGCTTGTTTACATTTGGAATTTTATTTGTATTTTTGTAAACACCAGGACACCAGACATGAACAATACCATTGCCCGAAGGATCAAATCTGCCCGAATCCTTGCAGGTTTGTCTTACCGTGAACTAGCAGAAAAGATGGACCCACCTGTAAGTCATACTCTTATATCGCGGTACGAGAAAGAAGAGATTGCCCCCGGCAGCGAGGTGTTAATTTCGATGGGAAAAGCCCTAGGTGTGAAACCTGACTATTTCTTGATGCCCTTTACCGTAGAAATTGAAAATGTGGAATTTCGCAAGAAAAGCAGGTTGCCTGTAAAAAAAGAGGAGGCCATTAAGCAGGAGGTCACCGACCATATTTCGAGATATCTTGAGGTAGAGCAATTTCTTCAAATCCCTTCCCAATTCAAAAACCCACTCCAACGCATTAAAATTCAAAGCAGTGAAGATGTTGAGATGGCCGCCGAGAAATTGCTAGATGCTTGGCAATTGGGTCAGAACGGCATTCCTCATGTTTATGAAATGCTGGAGGATAATGAAATAAAGGTGTATGAGATAGATGCCCCGGATGCATTTGACGGCCTCAGTGGGCATGCCAATGGCAATATCCTAGTCATCGTGGTAAACAAAAATTATCCGGCAGAACGCAAACGGTTTACTGCTCTTCATGAGCTGGGACATTTGTTGCTGCAGTTCGCACCTGAACTGGAACACAAGCATATTGAGAAATTCTGCCACCGCTTTGCCGGTGCATTGCTTATTCCCCGCAAAACTATCATGCGTGAACTCGGAGAAAAGCGGCACAACATTATGCCAATTGAGCTTCTTCCCATAAAGGAAAACTACGGTATATCCATAGCGGCGCTGATGGCTCGCGCCCGGAATCTGGAAATTATAACTGACTACAGCTACCGTGATTTTTGCATCTGGATGAACCAGAACCCCTCACGGAAAAAGGAGGATGGCCTGGGTGAGTACAAAGGTATGGAACGTTCCGAACGATTCCGACAACTGGTATACCGTGCCGCAGCAGAAGAAGTGATCTCCTTGAGCAAAGCCGCCAATTTGTGTAACCTGAAACTGGCGGATTTCCGCGAGCAATTTATGATGGTATGATCGTAGTTGTGAACGATGCTAATATCCTTATTGACCTGGTGAAGCTGGACCTCCTGCCTCACTTTTTTAGTTTGGATGTGGCGATTCACACTACCAACCTTGTATTGGAAGAGTTAAATACCTCACAGCAGCTGGCCTTGCAGACGTATGTGGACAACAAACGTTTAACGATATATGACTGCACGGACTTCGATCTACTACAAATTGGCAGTATTGGATTGAGCAAGCCAACCCTTTCCATTCAGGATTGTTCTGCGTTGTGGCTGGCCCAAAACCTGAATGGCCTGTTGATCACCAGTGACAACAAACTGAGGAAAACGGCCAAAGATAAAAACTTGAACGTTCACGGCCACTTTTGGGTATTTGATCGCCTTTACGAATCCAAGCTTCTCACAGGTGCCGAAGCTAAGGGAAAGTTGAATGAATTGTGTAGTATTGTGAATAGAAAATTGAGCTTGCCCAGGGAGGAGATCGATAAAAGAAATAAAAATTGGTGCGATGAAAAATAGTGAAGGTTTGCCATTAGTGAAGTTTATGATGCTAATCAGCAGCATGTCGCCTTTGTTTTTATTGGTAGCTATTCGTGGCATGGATAAAGTTTTCTCTGAAAAGGTGTTGTGGATTATTACTGTATTTTTAATAATTGTTCCATATTTGGTAATTCGTTTTAGGATTTTGCGTTCCAAGAAGAGTAATGATACTTTTATATTAGATGTTACCGCCGCCAAGAATAACAAAGAGTATCTGTTCACTTTTTTATTTACAGTTCTGCTTCCACTTTACAGTGTTTCTATTGAAGAACCACGAGATTGCTATGCCGTACTTGCAGCTATATTATTGGTCATATTTATACTCTGGAACCTCAATCTCCATTTTATTAATATCGTATTTGCAATTCGAGGATATCGTGTCTACACAATAGAGAATGATCAAACATCCATACTTTTGACGAAGCGTCATTCAATTCCAAAGAACTCGATTCCAATAAAAGTTCATCGCTTAAGTAATTCTGTTTTTATTGAAATAAAGGAATAAATATAATGCCGATTGAAAATTTTCATCAAATAGAATTTGGTATTGCTTATGTACAAGATAACCAATTAATCGCCAGAAGAATTCCAATTGACGATTCTGTAAGAGAAAATCTGGCAGAAATGCACGATAATTTCTATACGACCTACTTTGGTATAGTTGACGAAGAGGAAGTGTTCTCGACAAGTGAAAAATATTCGAATACGGAAAAGCTTTATGTTTCTAACCACTATCCAGGAACAGAAAAAGTTTATTCAATATACAACGAAGCTAATATTCCTGTTGAAAGCGCAGACATTTCTGATCTTGTTCAAATAACAGAGTTCTATTTCGCAATTTATCATTTTGTTAATGGCACAAAACATCTAGCCATTAGAAGACCTTCAACATTCAAAGGTCTATTGAAGAAGCGGTTGTTCAGTTTTGCGGATGATACATTAAGAGCAGTTGAAGATGATGTTTTCAAACTCGATTCTGAATTTGATTTTATAATACACCATAATAGAATAGACATCTTACATCCATTTGGATTTGTTTTTATCAATGATATTGATAATCAGATTCTTGATGCAGCTGTTAACATTGCCAATGGTTTAAATCAACGAATAAATTTCATTGGATTTCAATTCATTTCTGAAAAAATTGGTCGTTCCAAGACGTGCGCGCGGCTTATCGCCTCGATCAATGCCCGAGAAGATTTGGAGTTTACAGATATGAATAAACTTATAACACTGTGCACGGGACTGGGAATTGTCTTTAGACAGGAAGATGGGCTATATGTGCCTGATGAAAAACACATTGAAGACTTTTTGAGAGTATTAGATAGACGAGAATATGAAGTGAATGTTACTTCAGAACCTGCTGAGATTTACATTGCAGGTAGCCGTAAAAAGAAATAGGAACGGGAAATATTTTTATAGTATTAATTTGCTTAATAGATGACGGAGTGGAGGAAATTCAGATTTGTTGAATTTGCAGAATTGAGATATGGGCAAGTTACCTGCATACGGTAAAGAACAAATTTAAATTGTTGGAAGGCCATATTATTTTAGCAATGACAGTTGCAGAAGTCGGTAATACAGGAATAATAACTCACAGCTCTAGTTAATTATTTCTAATTCAGCGAGTAGGGAGATTAGAACTAAAATACACGGATAGTGAAGCTTTTACTTAGCCATTAATAATTTAATTAGGAAAAATAAAAGAAATTAGAAATAGAGTATCAGGAAGTGCTCAATTTGTAATAAGCTCTTCAACTATTGTAAATATTAAATTGATAGTAACGAATATATTATCGTTTAATAAACATATTGAAAAAAGTTCTCTATATTTCACAGCTTTATTATCCAGTTCGACTGAAAGCCGTGAATTAGTGATTGCAAGAGATATATTATTTCCTTAACTCATTTCAGGCCACATTGAAGTTCAATAATAAAATTATGTGATGAAACAAATTGATAAGGAAAGTTTAAGTAAAATGAATGTTGATCTTCTTGAAATCATTTTAGAAGAAACCCAAGCTCGTCACGATGAAACCATGAAAACTTTTGAGGATAATAGAAGAAGATCAAAAGAGCTATTTCAATATCTACTTCCGATTCTCGCGGGTCTATTGGTGTACATACCTGAAATTAAAAATGTAAATCATGCCTTAGCAGTTGAATTGAGCCTCGCTGCATTAATTACATTGTTGATTTGTATGTGGAATGGCTATATTTATTGGTATATAAAAATGAAAACCAAAGGCCTTGAGATTAGAAATTATTCAAAAGAGAATTTTGAATATTTCAATATGGATGGGGATCAGGTGCAGAGGTTTATTGTGCATCTCATAGTATCCTATATTGATAAAATTGACCACAACAGTGAGAAAAACAAGGTTTTGTCGGAGAATATCAAAATAATTACAAGGACCGTATTTTTTTTAGGATTCGTTTTTACAACAATTTATCTATACGTCACCATTATTTCTTAGTACTCTTTTCTTCCACCTCATTTCCAGCATTGCCTGCTGGTTCTTTTGGCCCAGCATAGAGAGAATGCAATTTTAAGCTTCGTTCTTCAATTTCATTACCGGTGTCTGGTGCTGGTGGCTGCGGCTGCGGTGGTTTAGGGTCCGCGTTTATAATGTTTTTATAAATGGCAGGAATTGTTGAGTTAAACTCTATTGTAAAAATGGGTTCTTTTAAGTTAATCATAGCAATGGGTTCATCAATTAGACAAATTTAAACTCGATTTTAACTTTATTTTACAAGTAGACTGTAAGTGCCCCTATTTTACAACAACTCAGACAAGCAAAATCAATGAAATTCGTTATACTTGAAAAACGTATAGGGCAGCAGTGTATTTTTGTCTAAATCATGGATTTATTATGGTGCACAATTATTATATTAATAGGAAGTTGAAAGCTGTGATTTGTATGGGAGTATTTGTTAGTTTGGCTTCTTTACTATCATCACAGACGGTAATTCAAATGGCACGGTCTGGAGGTGTTTCATTGATTCCATGCACGGTGAATGGCTTGAGTTTGAATTTTATATACGATACCGGTGCTAGTGATGTTTCATTGTCCCTAACTGAAGCCGGCTTTATGTTGAAGAATGGATATCTCGCAGATTCTGATTTCATAGGAGTCCAAAATTACTCTGACGCAAACGGCAATATTGAAGAGGGTGTAACAATCAATTTAAAGTCAATAGTTATTGGAGGTTTAGTCATCAATAATGTAAAGGCTACGATTGTAAGAAATACTAAGGCGCCATTATTGTTGGGTCAGTCAGCATTGTCTCGTCTTGGTGTAGTTCAACAAGATTTTGCCAATAATACGTTGACGATTTATAGTAATACAACAGCTCCGAAGACTCATCCAGTGGTAAGTCCCATTCAAAAGACAGATTTTAAAAAATCAGAAATAGTAATTTTGAAGGAGGATGGTAGTTTGATCAAGTTTTCGGTAATTCCATTAAATCGGATTACCACAAAACCAAATCCGAATATCGAATATTATTGGTACAATCAAGATAACAATTCATTGGAAAGTACTTTGGGGGACTGGGGTGGTTCATTGGTTAATGGAAAGTTTCAAAAGTTTTACGCAAATGGTAAACTAGAAAAAAGTGGTTTTTTTATTTCTGGTGTGAGAAATGGAGAATTCAAAGAATGGTATCAAAATGGAGATTTTAATTTCTCTGAGACATACCAGAATGATGTGAAAATATCTGTTTCAATCAGATATAATCGATTTGTTTATGATGAGCAAGGAAACGAAATCCAATCTGGATTTAAAATCGTTAAGTCGAATCCGAAAAACGACGAATATTTGAATGTTATGTATTACGATGGTAACAACAAATTGTATCGAAAAGAGATTGGGCTCTGGCCTAAACAAATCTTTGAATATTGGCCAAATGGTAGAGAACGCAGACATTTTACACTTCAAATTGGTACTCAAACAAGAATAGGCGAATATGTCGAATTTTTTGATAATGGTAAAGTTAGAGTAAAGGGTAATTATTCAAAAGGTTATCCTTCACATACTCCAGTGGGTCTATGGAGAATATATAATGGAGATGGAAGTATAAGAAGGAATATTAAATTTCAACAAGATACATTTATTAATGGTGATACAACCTTTATTGGGACAATTGTTGAGGAATTCAGCGGTAAAAAAGAAAGGATTTCATCTTGGAATATGAGATTAGCTGGTGATTCAGTCATATATGAATACCTTGAAAAATATTGGAATCCTGAGTATTTGTTTGACTTTCGATACCCACGTTTAATTGACCCTTACTATATTGTCTGGAAGACTGATGAGGAAACTTCTTTAATGTGTTTTAAGCTAGATGATTTCAGTATTTCATATTTTAGACATGTTTTTGAGGAGGATTAAAGGACACGATTAAGAAATGTGAAAATTACTAATAATTCAGTAACCTTTTGGTCCAGCAACTGGGGAGTATTATCAGTTAAGCAAAATAGCGGTTGCGCCATGCCAAAATGGGATTTTCAATTAAATATCCAAGCAATAATCCCAATCCAACCGACACCCCAACCGTACATAATCCAGCGCCTACGCCACCATAAACCCATCCCATCGCATCGAAAA